>Ga0070667_100000179_pt1 | contig 77442 bp, 65 predicted proteins | sample KBSS33metaG_FD_64659 | JGI IMG/M metagenome (GOLD analysis project Ga0070667, IMG submission 64659) | Switchgrass rhizosphere microbial communities from Kellogg Biological Station, Michigan, USA - KBS S3-3 metaG | ecosystem: Host-associated > Plants > Roots > Rhizosphere > Soil ...
GTGCGGCAGGTGCAGCTGATCGACGCCTACGACGTCGACTTCACGACCGGCAAGATGATCTACGGAACCGACGCCGCCCACCGCGTCTACAGCCAGCCCACCGACTGGAAGCTGGCGGGCCGCAACGAACTGTTCGATTCGATGCTGACGCCCGCCGGGCTCGCGCAGATCCGTTCCTATGCCGACGGCATCGGCCCGTGGAAGCCGATGATCGTGCCGGTGAAGTGCAAGCTCGATGCGGCCGGCAACTGCATGGACCTGGACGGCAACGGCAGCTTCGACGGCTATGCCGACTCGATCCAGCAGGCGCCGACCTCGCTGGTGGCCGACGCGCACCGCGCCGGGCTGTTCGTCCACGAGTACACCTTCCGCAGCGAGAAGGGCTTCTACAACCTGCCCTTCGACGCAATGGGCGACCCGCTGAAGGAGTACTTCACGCACTACCGGCTGGGCGTGGACGGCGTGTTCTCCGACGCCGCCGACACCGCGCTGTACGCGCGCGCCCGGTTCGAGCGCGGGACGGATCGCTGAACGCGGGACATGCACGGCGCGATCGAATCGGCGCGTCATCGAGCCGTCACGCGCTCCTCACGCGGGTGTCATCGCAAGGCCCGACCATTCGCTCAATCCAGCCCCGGAGCGAACCGATGCGCGACCTGCCCACGCCGACCTTCCCGATCGCCGACCTCAGCGCGCCCGCCGCGCCCCGGAGGTCACTTCGACCGAGCGGCTTCGACACAGCCCCCGACCTCGCCCTGGACGCGGTTTGGGCGCGCGATGAAGACGACGTTCGCCAGGCGCAGCAGTTGCGATACCTCGTCTTTGCCGGCGAGATGGGAGCAAGCCTGACGGTTCCGGCAGGCTCGCCCGCCGGGCACGACATCGACATCTTCGATCCGTTTTGCGAGCACCTGCTGGTGCGCACCCGCACGGCCGATGGAGCGCCGGGCCGCGTGATCGGCACCTACCGCGTACTGACGCCTGCCAACGCGCAGCGCGTCGGCGGCCTGTACAGCGACGGCGAGTTCGACCTGACGCGCCTGCGCCCGCTGCGCCCGAAGATGGTCGAGCTCGGTCGCTCCTGCGTGCATCCCGACTGGCGCTCCGGCGGGGTCATCCTGGCCCTGTGGGCGGCGCTGGCGGAGTTCATGCACCGGAACGAGCTCGACACGATGATCGGCTGCGCCAGCGTCGGCATGCGCGACGGCGGACACTTCGCCGCGAGTCTGTGGGACCGCTTGCGCCTGACTCACCTGGCGCCGGTTCAATGGCAGGTGACACCCCGGCTGGCCTTGCCGATCGAGGAGCTGCAGAGCAATCTTCAGGTCGAGGCGCCGGCGTTGATCAAGGGTTATCTGCGCTGCGGCGCCAAGGTGCTGGGCCCGCCGGCGTGGGACCCGGACTTCAACACCGCGGACCTGCCAATGCTGCTGCGCATCGAAGACCTGCCCACGCGCTACCGCAAGCACTTCTTCTGAGGGTTCGGCGGCGCGCGCCGCCGAAATTCAGCCGCGCTGGCCGCCCGACGGCAGGCCACGTTCGTGGCGCAGACGCACCGCCCAACGCGAGCGCGCCAGCGCGACGACCTCGACCAGGCCCCACAGCAGCGCGCTCGCCAGGGCAGCCAGGTTGAGGACGGTGTGGCGTGGACGAGCTTGATTCATGGCGGGGTCGGTTGGCGCGGCAAGCGGTTCAGGCACGGTAGCGTGCTGCCGTGACACTTTCGTGTCGCACGCGCGGGCTATCCTCGGCCGCCTCTCACATCGGCACCGCGTGACGCTCATCGAACCGCCCGAACTGCTGGAACTGGATGGATTGGCCCGGCTTGCCGGCCCGCAACTTCGGCAGCGCCTGCTGTGCGAGGTGACGCTGGGCGAACGGCGCCTGCCGGTGCATGCGTTCGTGTTGGGCAGCGACAGGCCGGAGGCGCCCGCGGTGGGGATCTTCGGCGGCGTGCACGGGCTGGAGCGCATCGGCGCCGAGGTGGCGATCGCGTACCTGCGCAGCCTCGTGATGCGCCTGCGCTGGGACGAAACGCTGCACCGTCAGCTCGAGACGCTGCGCCTGGTGTTCGTGCCGCTGGTCAACCCGGGTGGGCTGGTGCGCGGGACGCGCGCCAATCCGAACGGCGTCGACCTGATGCGCAACGCCCCGGTCGACGCGAACGAGCGCGTGCCCTACCTGATCGGCGGCCAGCGCATCAGCGCGGCGCTGCCGTGGTACCGGGGCGCGTTGGGCGCGGCGATGCAGGCCGAGAGCGAGGCGCTGTGCCGTGTCGTGCAAGAGGAACTGTTGCCGCGGCCGTTCAGCATCACGGTCGATTGCCATTCCGGCTTCGGTCTGAACGATCGCGTGTGGTACCCGTTCGCGCACACCGCGCGGCCGATCGAGCACCTGCCGGAAATCCACGCGCTGTGCGAGACGATGGACGAGACGCTGCTGCATCACCGCTATGTGGTCGAGCCCCAGAGCCGCCAGTACCTGGCGCACGGCGACCTCTGGGATCACCTGTACCTTGGTGCGCCGCCAGGCAGCGTCTTTCTGCCGCTGACGCTGGAGATGGGCTCGTGGCTGTGGGTCCGGAAGAATCCGCGCCAGCTGTTCTCGCGCCACGGCCTGTTCAACCCGATGATCGAGCACCGTCAGCAACGCGTCCTGCGCCGCCATATCGGCTGGCTCGATTTCATCGCTCGCGCCGCCTGCAGCCACGCGCGCTGGCTCCCGACCGGCGCGCGGCGCGAGCAGCATCGCGCACTCGCGCTGGCCCGCTGGTACGGCGCGCGCCGCCGATGAGCAGTGCCTGGATCCTGCTGCGAGGCCTGACGCGCGAAAGCGGCCACTGGGGCGCGTTTGCCGGTCTGCTGCGCCAGCGCCATCCCGAGGCGCACCTCGTCGCGCTCGACCTGCCCGGCAACGGCGCGTTCAATGGCCAGGCCAGCCCGACCCGCATCGAGGCGATGACGACCCGGTGCCGCGACCAGCTGCGCGCGCAGGGCGTCGAACCGCCGTACCGGCTGCTGGCAATGTCGATGGGCGCGATGGTCGCGGTGGACTGGGCCGCGCGCGCCCCGCGGGAGCTTGGCGGCTGCGTGCTCATCAACACCAGCCTGCGTCCCATCAGCCCGTGGTACTGGCGCTTGCGTCCCGTCAACTATGCGGCCCTGCTGTCACTCGCGTTGACGCCGAATCTCGGGGACAGGCATGAACGAACGATCCTGCGGCTGACCAGTCACGACCCTGCCGCCGCCGCGGGCGTGCTGGTCGACTGGACCCGCCTGCGCCGGACGCGACCGGTGTCGCCCGCGAATGCGCTGCGCCAGCTGCTGGCCGCCGCGCGCTACCGCGCCCCGGTGACGCCTCCCGCGGTGCCGCTGCTGGTGCTGACCAGCCGTGGCGATCGGCTGGTGGATTCGCGCTGCTCGCTGGAACTGGCGCAGCGCTGGGGAACCGACATCGCGGTTCATCCGAGCGCCGGGCACGACCTGACCTTGGACGACGCGACGTGGGTGGTCGATCGGATCGACCAATGGCTGGCGGCCCGCCGGTTGAGCACCGGCGTTGCTCGCTGAAGCGTCTCGGCGCTGAACGCCGTGCCAGGCCAGAAGACCCGCGGCCCAGGGCCGCCGAACCTTCTCAGGCGCCGAAGGGATCCGGCGCGGCTTGACCGAGTTCGATGAAGCCTTGCCGGCGCAGCCGGTCGACGGCGTCGGGGTCCAGCCCCATCGCGCGCGCGACGCTTTCGAGTTCGACGACATTGCGGCGCCCGTCGATCGTGGACAGAAGGGCCCGATGGATGCGATCGATGCGCGCATCGGGTTGTTGCAGCCACTCGCGCCCGACGGCCGTCTGAATCGGCGATGGCAGTGCTTGCATGTCGCGGCTCCTGAAGCAGAAGTCGCAGGCTGCGCGCAGCCTGTGACGCGGTCGTGACAAGCTCGGACGGACGCGGTGGAAACCGCCCGTGCCCCGCGTCACGCACCTGTCACGGCCGTGTCGCAAACTGCCGCGTTTGACGCGCATCGACGTGAACACCGCAGCGACCTCCACCTATGGCGCCGATCCTTCGGGCTTGATCTGCGGCTTTGTCATCGACCCCGCGTCGGGCGGTCGCGCACTCGAGTCGCAGGACGCGGCGGCCTGGCTCGGCGCGCGCGCCGCGACCGGCGAAGGCGTCCCGAATCCTGACGGCGGTGCCTTCCTGTGGCTGCATTTCAACCTGGCCCACACGGGCGCGTTGCCGTGGCTGACGCGGCACGCCGGGCTGTCGGTCGAATTCTTCGAGATGCTGAACGACGGCCTGCACTCGACGCGCGTCGAGCGCACCGAAGAGGCGCTGATCGCGGTCATCAACGACGTGCACTTCGACTTCGCGTTCGAGCCCTCCGAGATATCGACCTTGTGGATCAACGTGCAGCGCCGGTTGGTGATCACGGCGCGGCGCAAGCCGCTGCGCTCGGTGGACAAGTTGCGCGAGCAGGTCAAGGGCGGGCAGCCGCTGCGTTCCTCGGTCGAGTTGCTCGAGCATCTGCTGCGCGCGCAGGCCGACGTCCTCGTCGACATCGTGCGCGGCGTGACCGAACGCGTCGACCGCATCGAGGACGAGTTGCTGCTGAATCGTCTCGACCACAAGCGCGCCGGGCTGGGCGCACTGCGCCGGCTGCTGGTCCGGCTGCAGCGCCTGCTCGCGCCGGAGCCCGCGGCGCTGTTTCGGCTGCTGCAGCATCCACCCGCCTGGATGGCCCCGCTCGATGCCCAGGAACTGCGCCAGTCCAGCGAAGAGTTCTCGGTGGTGCTGCGCGACATGTCGACGCTGCAGGAACGCATCAAGCTGCTGCAGGAAGAGATCGCCGCCCAGGTGAACGAAGACAACAACCGCAGCCTGTTCGTGCTGACGATCGTGACCGTGCTCGCGCTGCCGATCAACATCATCGCCGGCCTCCTCGGCATGAATGTCGGCGGCGTGCCGCTGGCCCAGCACGCCCACGGCTTCTGGATCGTCGTCCTGATCGTCCTGTCGTTCACCGTGGTGGCGGGCTGGGTCGCCTTTCGAAAGCAGCGGGAGCGCTGAGCAGCTCCGCCCGGGCCGGAGGCGGAGGCGGAGGCGGAGGCGGTGGCGGCACCTTCGAGCGCCGCGTGAGGGCAGGCGTTCCCCCATGGCGGAGTCGCTATGTAGTGGGATATATTGCGATGAGCGGACGCCTCCGATCATCCGCATCTTCCGAGACCCGCATGAACCACGCCACCCTTCGCCGCGGCGTCGCCACGATTCTGCTCGCGTTGATGTCGCTGACGACACGGGCAACCGACCTGACCGTCTCGGCCGCGGCCAGCCTGACGAATGCGTTCAAGGAACTCGGGCCGGCCTTCGAAGCGCAGAACCCGGGCACGACGGTGGTCTTCAATTTCGCCGCCTCCGACGCGTTGCTGGCGCAGATCGCCAAGGGCGCGCCTGCCGACGTGTTCGCGTCCGCCGACCAGGAGGTGATGGACCGCGCCGACGCGCAGAAGGTGCTGGTGGCCGGCACGCGACGCAACTTCGTCGGCAACTCGCTGGTGATGATCGTGCCGGGCGACAGTGCGCTCGGCCTCAAGGGCCCCGCCGACCTGCAAAGGGCCGAGGTGAAGCGTGTCGCGATCGGCAACCCGGCCAGCGTGCCCGTCGGGCGCTACACCAAGGCTTCGCTCGAAGCCGCGAAGCTCTGGGCCGCGGTCGAGCCGAAGGCAGTGCTGGCGCAGAGCGTGCGTCAGGCACTCGACTACGTGGCACGCGGCGAGGTCGAGGCCGGCTTCGTGTACTCGACCGATGCGGCGATCATGAAGGACAAGGTCAAGGTCGTCGCCATGATGCCGACCGACACCCCGATCACCTACCCGGTCGCCGCCGTCAGCGGCAGCCCCAACCCGGAAGCCGCGCGCAAGTTCGTCGACTTCCTGGTCACCCCTGCGGTGCAGGCCGTGCTGGCGCGCCACGGCTTCGGCAAGCCGTAGCGGCGAAGCGATGGATTCGTCGGTATGGATCACGCTGGCGCTGACGCTCAAGGTCGCCGGTTGGGCGACGGCGATCAACCTGGTGCTCGGTGTGGCGGTCGGCTGGCTGCTCGCGCGCCGCCGCTTCATCGGTCGCGAATTCGTCGACGCGGTGCTGACGCTTCCGCTGGTCCTGCCGCCGACCGTGATGGGCTACTACCTGCTGGTGGTGATCGGCAAGCGCGGCTGGCTCGGCCACTGGCTTCAGCAGACCTTCGGCATCAACCTGATCTTCACCTGGCAAGGCGCGGTGATCGCGGCCACGATCGTGGCGTTCCCGCTGGTGCTGAAGTCGGCGCGCAGCGCGTTCGAGACGGTCGACCCGCAACTCGAGAATGCGGCGCGCGTGCTCGGCCTGAACGAATGGGCCGTCTTCTTTCGCGTGACGATCCCGATGGCCTGGCCGGGCATCCTGGCCGGCGTGCTGCTGGTGTTCGCCCGCTCGCTCGGCGAGTTCGGCGCGACGCTGATGGTGGCGGGCAGCATCCCCGGCCGCACGCAGACGCTCTCGATCGCGGTCTACGAGGCGGTCCAGGCCGGGCAGGACGACACCGCCAACTTTCTCGTGGCCGTCACGTCGATCACCTGCATCGCCGTCCTGCTGGCCGCTGGACGATTGGCGCCTGGACAGCGCGCGCGTTGAGGCATGCGCATGGGCTTTGATGTCGACATCCGCAAGACCGTGCACAGCGCGCGGCGCAGTTTCGACCTGCGGGTCAGCTTCAAGACGCGCGCCCGACGCACCGTCATCTTCGGCCCGTCCGGCGCCGGCAAGAGCCTGACCCTGCAGGCCATCGCCGGGTTGCTGCGCCCCGACGAGGGCCGGATCGCTTTCGGCGACGACATCCTGTTCGACGCCGCTGCAAGCATCGACGTGCCGGCCCGCCGGCGCCGATTCGGCTACCTGTTCCAGGACTACGCGCTGTTTCCCAAGTTGAACGTGCGCCAGAACATCGCGTTCGGCCTGTCGCCGGGACTGCGCAACCCCTCGTCCCACGCGAATGACGAAGCGGTGGATCGCTGGCTGCGCAGCTTCGAACTGCTCGATGTCGCGGCGCAGCGCCCGAGTGAACTGTCGGGTGGCCAGATGCAGCGAACGGCGCTGGCGCGCGCGCTGGTCCATTCACCCCGGGCCTTGCTGCTGGACGAGCCGTTTTCGGCGCTCGACCTCGAACTGCGCGAGCGCATGCGCGCCGAACTCGACGACCTGCTCCAGCGCATCGACATACCGGTGCTGATGATCACGCACGATCCGGAAGATCTCGAGTGGTTCGGCGACGAAGCGCTGTACCTGCGCCAGGGCGTGATCGCCGAACGGCCCGCGCCTGCAACGCGGCGTGTCCCGACGCGACTGACGGGCAACCACGGCGACCACAACGACGCATGCGTTGACGGCCCGGCCGCGAGCTCGATGAAACCATGGCCGCTCGCGCCCACCAACTGACCCTCGGCGCGGAGCTCTGGCTGAGCCTGGACGGCCACAACCTCGCGGGGGCCAGGCGTGTTGCGCTGCTGGCGGAAATTGCGCGCGTCGGCTCGATCACGCAGGCGGCGAAGGCGGTGGGATTCAGCTACAAGGGTGCGTGGAACGCGATCGAGGACATGAGCAACCTGGCCGGCGAGCCTTTGCTCGACCGGGTGGTGGGCGGCAAGGGCGGCGGCCACACCCGGCTCACGCCCAGGGGCGAGAAGCTCGTCCACAATTTCGACCTGATCCGGCAGGAGCATGCCCGATTCGTCGACCGCCTGAACCGGCAGGCCAACGGCCTGACCGAAGACTATTCGTTGGTGGGCAGCATCGCGATGAAGACAAGCGCCAGAAACCAGTTTGCGGGCACCGTCCACACCATCCGCGGCGGAGCGATCAACGTCGAGATCGAGCTGGAGGTGATCGGTGGCCTTCGAATCGTCGCGACGGTGACACGCGAGAGCCGCGCCGACCTGGGGCTCGACGTCGGAGCGAAGGCCTTCGCACTGGTGAAGGCCTCGTCGATCATGTTGATGACCGATGCAGGCGACGTGCGCCTGTCCGCGCGCAATCAGCTCGCGGGGACGGTGAGCCGCGTGGTGCCCGGCGCCGTCAACACCGAGGTCGTGCTCGAACTGCCCGGCGGTGGAACGGTGGCCGCGATCATCACCAACGAGAGCGCCAGGTCGCTGGGCATCGGCGATGGCAGCCCGGCCACCGCGGTGTTCAAGGCGTCGAGCGTGATCGTCGGCGTGGCCGCGTGACGCCGAGGTCTTGGCGGCCGGGCTGGAGCGGGTGAGGGGAATCGAACCCCTGTATGAAGCTTGGGAAGCTGCCGTTCTACCATTGAACTACACCCGCGGCGGCCGCGATTCTAACGCGCGGCCCCTGCGGCCGGCGGGCTGCCGCGCGGCACGGGGGGCCGCGCGCAAGGAGCGGTAACAAATGCGAGGTCGGGTGGCATCTGGGCGCGCTACTGCCCTTCTTGGCCCGTATGCCGAGGCGGTGATGGCATCATGGCCCGATGAAGATGCTCTATCTGACCTTCAATGCCATCGACGATCGGTCCTATGGCGCCGCCCTGCGCAGCGCGCACATCCGCGACGCGATGACGCAGATCGGGCAGGTCCACACGCTCATCATTCACGCGGGTCCGCGGATGCGGATCGACGCCGACTGGGACGAATTCGGCGTGAAACGGGCGACGTACAACCGCATTGGCCTTTCCGTTGGCGCGCGGCGCCAACGCGCCGAGATTCGCGCGTGGGTCGGAGACGTGCTGCGCGAGGGGCGCTACGACGCGATCGTCGCGCGCTACCTCGGCATGGCGTCCTTCGTGCCGCGCTGGGCGTGGCCGCGCATGGTGCTGGATGCGGACGATCTGGTGAAGTCGATCGCGCCGGACGATCAGGTTCCGCTGCGCACACGGCTCGCGCTATGGGTGCGGAACCTGGTCGCGCGTCGCGTCGCGGGGCGCGCGGCGCACGTGTGGTGCGTCAACCCGCTGGACGCCGCACGGCTCGGAACGACGCGCGTGTCGCTGCTGACAAACGTGGTCCGGATTCCTCCGGCGAACCGGCCCCGCGCCGACGCCGTGCCCGGCCGGCTGCTGATGGTGGGCCTGTTCGAGTACTCACCGAATGCGCAGGCGCTGCGCTGGTTCGTGCGCTCGGTGCTGCCGGCGTTGAGGGCCGAGATTCCGGGGGTCGAACTGCACGCGGTGGGCAAGTGTCCGCCGGCGCTGCAGGCCGAACTGGCCGGCCAGGGCCTGCACTGCCGCGGATTCGTGACCGACCTGGCCCGCGAATACGACCTCGCCTCGCTGGTGATCGCGCCGGTCCAGTCGGGCGGCGGCACGCAGATCAAGGTCATCGATGCGCTCGCGCACCAGCGGCCGCTGGTGACCTCCGCGTTCGCCCACGCCGGTTTCGCGGCCGACCTGAAGCACCCGGATCACCTGTTGCGCTGCACGACCGCGCAAGACTGGATCACCCATTGCCGCTGGGCCCTGCGTGAGCGTGCCGCCGCCGAGGCGATGGCCGATCGCGGCTATGCGGCGGTTCGTGCCTACGGCAGCGACACCCTGACCCCGCGCATCCAGGCCACGCTGCAGGCCGTGAGCCAGCAACCAGCGTAGCGAAGCGCGGCCGATCGAGCTGCTGCTCAGCCGTTGCGGGCCAGCCACTCGACCATCGCGTCGAGCGCGGGCCGGCCGCGCGCGGGGTCGGCGTGGTTGACCATCAGCGCGACCGCGTACATCTTGCCGCTCGCCGCGTGCACATAACCGGCCAGCGCGCGCGTGTCGTTCAGCGTGCCGGTCTTCAGGTAGGCCTGCCCGGCGGCGCGGCCGCCGAGCAGGCGGTTCTTCAAGGTGCCGTCGATGCCGGCCACCGGCAGCGAGTCGAAGAAGGCCTGCGCTTGTTCGGCGCGCCAGGCCTTGCGCAGCAGCTGCACCATCGCACGCGGCTTGGCACGCTCGCTGTGCGACAGGCCCGAGCCGTTCTCGACCTCGACATCGTCGTCGCCCAGGCCCTGGTCGCGCAGCCACAAGCGCACCGTGCGCTGCGCGCCGGCAAGCGTCGCGGGCCGCGTCGGGAAGCCCGGCGACAGCGACAGCATCAGGTTGCGCGCGCCGACGTTGTCGCTGACCTTGTTGATGTCGCGCACCAGTTCCGTCAGCGGCTTCGAGCGGTCGAACGACAGCGGCGCCAATGCCTCGCCGTCCGGCCCGAGCGGGATCGGGCTGATGCCGGGCACGACCTTCGCCGCCACCACACGCCCGCGCAGCACGCCGCCGGTCGCGGCCCACATCGCCGGCAGCGCGCGCGCGGCGATGCCGCTGTCGGGCGGCGCCACGAAGCTGACGGTGCGCGTGCCGCAGGCGGCGCCCCAGAGGCCTTGGACGATCACCGTGGCGTGGCCGTCGCGGCCGGACTGCCAGCGCGGTGTCACCGTACAACCGCCACCGATCGTGATCCGGTTGTCCAGCGTCACATCGCTGAGCGCCGGCGTCAGCGACAGCGCGGCGCGCGGCCCGCGCGACGGGCGGATCACGACGCCGATCAGGCCTTCGTCGAGCGTCATCGCGTCGGGCCAGACGTGGCGCGGTTCGTCGGCCGACTGCGCCGGCGTGCCCTCATGATCGGACGGCCGGAGCTGGAACGCATAGCGGTCGAGCACGATGTCGCCGTCGATCTCGCGCAGGCCCTGGTCATGCATGCGCCGGAACCACGCCGCCAGTTCGCCCGACGTGAGCTGCGCGTTGCCGCCGCCGACGATCAGCAGGTCGCCGGCGAGCCTGCCGTCGGCCAGCGTCCCGAGCGTGAACGCCGAGGTGTGCCAGCGGTAGTACGGGCCGAGCAGGTCGAGCGCGGCCAGCGAGGTGACGATCTTGGTCGTCGACGCCATCGTGTACGGCTGCTCGGCGTTCAGCGCCAGCACCGTGTTCGCGCCGATCACCTCCTGCGCGTACAGGCCGAAGCTCTTTGCTGGGAGGCCCGATGCGGCGATCGCACGCGCCACGGCCGGCGGCAGCGACGCGGCGGATGACGGCGCAGCGCCGGCGTGCGCGAACGCGAGCAGCGCGGCGCAAGCGGCCAGGGTCGGGAGCTTGCTCATGGCCGGAGGCTAGCAGCGGCGTGCCGCGGGCCGCATCCCCGCACCTGCGTGGTCGACGCCGGCGCCGGGGCTTGGCGTGCGCGGCGTCACAATCGTTGCACCTCTGACATGCTTTCCCGATGACCGACCCGACCGCGTTCCCCTCACCGCCCGCTCGCCGCAGCATCCGCAGCTTTGTCGTGCGCGCCGGCCGCATCGGGCCGGGCCAGACGCGCGCGCTGGCCGAGCTCGGCCCGCGCTTCGTGCTGCCCTACGCCGCCGCGCCGTTCGACTTCGCCGTGAGCTTCGGCCGCGCCGCGCCGCAGGTGCTCGAGATCGGCTTCGGCATGGGCGACGCGACCGCTGCGATCGCGCAGGCCGTGCCAGGCACCGACTTCATCGGCGTCGAGGTCCACACGCCTGGCGTCGGCGCGCTGCTCAAGCAGATCGGCGACCGCGGGCTGACGAACCTGCGGCTGATCCAGCACGACGCCGTCGACGTGCTGCAGCAGATGATCGCGCCGGATTCGCTGAGCGGCGTGCACGTGTTCTTCCCCGACCCGTGGCACAAGAAGAAGCACCACAAGCGCCGGCTGATCCAGCCCGAGTTCGTGCGCCTGCTCGCCGAGCGCCTGGCGCCGGGCGGCTACCTGCACTGCGCGACGGACTGGCAGCCGTATGCCGAGCAGATGCTGCAGGTGCTGTCGGCCGAGCCGGCGTTGCGCAACTCCTTCGACGGCTACGCGCCGCGGCCCGACTACCGACCGCTGACGAAGTTCGAGAACCGCGGGCTGAAGCTCGGCCACGGCGTGTGGGACCTGGTGTTCGTCAGGCGGGCTGTCGCGACGGCCGGCGGGTAAGCCTTAAGGCCCCGCTAAGGCAGCTCTCGGCACACTGAACGGGGCGCGCAAAGGTGGGGACCACGACGTGACGTCCTGCGACATGACCGAAGGCCTATGAGAAGCGCTTGCAATCCTGGTGCGCACGCGCAGCGGCGCCACAGCTTGAGCGCTGCGTGCCTCGCGCTCGGCTGCAACGCGGCGCTGGCCGCCGGCGGGCCGCTCGGCATCGATCACGAGCTGGCACTCGATCAGAGCGGCATCTGGTCACGCCGCAACCAGACAGCGCTCGAATACGGGGTCATCGCCTTCGAGGTGGCTGGCGCGCTCTGGCTCGGCAACGACGACGCACTCGGCCACACGCTGTGGCAGACCGTCGATGCCTCGGCAGTATCCGCACTCGGCGCAACGGGTCTGAAGGTCGTGTTCGGCAGATCCCGGCCGAGCGCGGGCAACGGGCCGGACCGTTGGTTCCAACACGCGGGCAATCGGAGCTTTCCAAGCGGTGAGGTCGCCCTGCAGGCCAGCTTCGTCACGCCCATCATCGCTCACTACGCGCAGCGCAATCCGTGGGTCTGGGCCCTCGAAGCCCTGCCGTTGTACGACGGCATCGCGCGCATGAAGAGCCAGTCGCACTGGCAGACCGACGTGCTCGCTGGCTGGGCCATCGGAACCGCCGCCGGCTACTGGGCGACGCGGCGCGACATCCCCTTCACGGTCCAAGTACTGCCGCGCGGTCTGTCGATCGGCTACTCGAAAACGTTTTGAGCGACGCGTTCTGAAAAGCGCTTGAACGATCGCGACGCAGGTAGCATCGATTCATGCACTCCATCGCCCCATCGTTTCGATACGACCAACGCTCCATCGTGCTGCACTGGCTCAGCGCGGCGCTGGTGGCCGCCCTCTGGGCCCTCGGGCAGACGGTCGACTGGTTCCCCAAGGGCAATCCGCGCAGCTTCGCCCGCAGCCTGCACATCGTGTTCGGCCTGACGCTGGCACTGGTCCTGATCGCTCGCCTGTGGTGGCGACTGGGCGGCAGCGCGCAACGTCCACCCGCCGCAAGCACGCGGCTCGACAGGATCGCGGCGCTGACGCACAAGCTGCTCTATCTGCTGCTGGCCGGCGTCGTGCTACTCGGCCTCGCCAACGCATGGGTTCGGGGCGACACGCTGTTCAACGCCCTGACGATCCCGGCGTTCGACCCCGGCAACAAGGCCCTGCGCGAAACGGTCGAGGAATGGCACGGCCTGGCCGCCAACGCGCTGCTGATGGTTGCCCTGTTCCACGCCGCTGCGGGATTGCTGCATCACTTCGTGTTCAAGGACGACGTGCTGCGGCGCATGCTGCCGACGCGCTCGCCTCGCTGAGCGTGAGTTGATCGTGGGCGCCCGGCCAGGCAGGTCGCGCGCGAACGGGTTGCGCCTGGGCGCACGCACCGTGTGGTGTTTGGCATGGGCCGCGTTCGCGTCGGCGGCGACCGCGAACGAGATCGATGCCGCGCAAGGCAGTGAAAACTGGCTCACGCCCGGGTTGACCTACGATGGCACGGCGCTGCGCAACCTGCACGGCGGTGCTCGAACGGGAACGACGTACGTCGGCAACCTGCACCTGAAGCTCACAGCCACGGGAGAGGCCATCGGTTGGCCCGGGACGTCGGCCTATGCCGAGGTCTTGACCCTCCATGGCGGCCATCCCAGCCATTTCGTCGGCGACGCGCAGGGCGCGAGCAATCTCGAAGGGCCGACCGGAACGCAGGTCGAGGAGCTCTGGCTTCAACACAACTTCAAGGGCAGCGGTGCATCGCTGCTGGTCGGCATCTACGACCTGAACAGCGAGTTCTATCGACTGCAGGCCGCGGGACTGTTCGTCAACAGCGCGTTCGGGATCGGGCCCGAATTTGCGCAGAGCGGTGTCGAAGGGCCTTCGATCTTTCCGCGCACGTCGGCCGGCCTGCGCCTCGCCCTCAAGCCAACCGCCGACACGGTGTTGCGCGCCGCCGTTCTCGACGGCGTGCCGCTGGTGCGGCCGGACGGTTCGCACGCCGCGTTCCGCGGCGGCGACGGATTGCTGATCGTCGGCGAGTTCGCGATGCTGACGCGCCCCGGCACGGGCGCAGACCGGCCGGCCAGCATGCGCGATCGGATCGGACGCTTCTCGTCCTTGACACCGTACGACGGCAAGCTGGCCATCGGCGCGTGGCACTACAGCGGCAGGTTCGCCGACCTCGTGGACACGGACGGTGCAGGCGCGCCGTTGCAGCGCAACGGGAGTTCAGGCGCCTATGTCGTCGCCGAGCGCCTGTTGCTGGGCGGCGGCGCGTCGACCAGGCACGTGGCGGCGTTCATGCAGGCGGGCGTTGCCGACGCGCGCACGAACCGCTTCGGCGCCTATCTCGGCGCCGGCATCGTCGCGTCGGGCTGGGGCCCCGCGAGGGATTCCGATCAGCTCGGCGTGTCGGTCGCGCACGCGACGAACGGCGGCCACTACCTGCGGTCGCGCGCCACGGGCGGCGTCACCTCGGCCGAGACGACCATCGAGTGGACCTACCTGACCCAGTTGTCGAAGTCCCTGACCGTGCAGCCCGACCTGCAGTACGTGATCCACCCGGACACGGATCCATCGATCCGCAATGCCTGGGTCTTGCAACTTCGCTTCGAGATCGCGTTCTGAGGTCGAGGGCGCGCCAGCGGTGCGGACCGGTCGACGGCCCGGCCTGCGCTTATTCGGCCCAGTGGATCCAACCCTGCCACCACGTCAGCAGCACGACGATCCCGAACGCGATCCGGTACCACGCGAATGGCACGAAGCTGTGCGTGGCGATGTAGCGCAGCAGCCAGCGCACGACGACCCAGGCCACCACGAACGAGACGAACGTGCCGACCACGAGCAGCGGCCCGTCGGCGGCCGACAGCGCCGCGCGTTCCTTCCACAGGCTGTAGACGCTGGCACCGATCAAGGTCGGGATCGCGAGGAAGAAGCTGAAGTCGGTGGCGGCCTTGCGACTCAGGCCGAACAGCATGCCGCCGATGATGGTGGCGCCGGATCGGCTCGTGCCCGGCACCAGCGCGAGACTCTGCGCGAGGCCGACCTTCAGCGCATCGAGCGGCGTCAGTTCGTCGACAGTCTGGATGCGCACGGTGCGCGCCTGGCGGCGCTCGGCCCACAGGATCACGAAGCCGCCGAGGATGAAGGTGGTCGCGACCACGGCCGGCGTGAACAGGTGCGCCTTGATCGCCTTGCTGAACAGCACGCCCAGGATCGCCGCGGGCAGGAAGCCGATCAGCACGTTGAGCACGAAGCGGCGCTGGCGCGCATCGGCGCCGCGCAGCCCGGCCAGCGCCTCGCGCAGCCGCTGCCAGTAGACGATCATCACCGCGACGATCGCGCCGGCCTGGATCACGATCTCGAACAGCTTGGCCGACTTGACCGTGTCGTCGGTGAAACCGATCAGCGAGCCCGCGAGGATCAGGTGGCCGGTGCTGGACACCGGCAGGAATTCGGTGACGCCCTCGACGACGCCCATGACGGCGGCTTTGAACAGAAGAATGAGATCCAAGAAGCGAGACTCCGGGTGAAGGGACGAACGGGCGAACCCGCGATGTTAGCGAGGCCCGGCGCGGCCAAGACTTAAGGCCGGCGCGCCTTGACCCTCGCGGTGCGAGCCAGTACATTACTGACTCGTCAGTCAGTATGAAGTCCACCCCCACCGCCCACTCCGCCGCAACCGGCCCCGCCTCGACGCGGCAGCGCCGCAAGGAGGCCCGACCGCAGGAATTGCTGGACGCGGCGCTCGAGCTGTTCGTCGAACGCGGCTTCGCCGCCACGCGCTCCGAGGACGTGGCGGCGCGCGCCGGCGTCTCCAAGGGCACGCTCTACCTCTACTACCCAAGCAAGGAAGAGCTGCTCAAGGCGGTGGTGCGCGAGAACCTGGGCGCACTGATCCGCGAAGGCGCCGACATCGCAGGCGGCTTCGAGGGCGACACCCAGCAACTGCTCGCGCTGCTGATGCACACCTGGTGGGAGCGCATCGGCGACACGCCGGCCTCCGGCATCTTCAAGATCATCCTGACCGAGATGGGAAACTTCCCGGACTTCGCGCGCTTCTACATGGACGAGGTCATCGAGCCCGGCCGCGACCTGTTCACGCGCGTTTTGCAGCGCGGCATCGACGCCGGCGAGCTGCGCCCGGTCGCGCTGTTCGAGGTCGTGCACCTGCTGATCTTTCCGACGCTGATGCTGTGCCTGCACCGCCATTCGGTCGGGCCGTGCCATCTGCCCAGCCGTGAGCTCGACCCGCACCGCTTCATCGACACCCACATCGACACCGTTGTCAACGGGTTGCGCCGGCCGCCCGCCGCCGCTCTGCCCCGCAAGGCGCCGGCCGCGCGCGCGAAAGCCAAGAGCCCCCGATGAAACCCTGGATGAAGTGGACGCTCGCCGGCGTGGCCGTGCTGGTGCTGGCCGGGGGCGCGGCGCAAATCGTCAAGGCCCGGCGCATGCAGGCCGTCGCCGCAGCGGCGCCGGCGAGCGCACCGCCGGCGCTCGAGCTCGGCAGCGCCGACGTGACCACCGTGCGCGTGCTGCCGCTGACGCGCACGCTGGCGGTCTCGGGCGGTCTGAAGGCAGTCAACAGCGCGGTGGTGAAGACCAAGATCGCCTCCGAGATCAAGTCGCTGACGGTGCGCGAAGGCGACACCGTGAAGGCCGGCCAGGTGATCGGCCAACTCGACACGGTCGAATTCGAGTGGCGCGTCAAGCAGGCCGAGCAGACCGCGGTGGCGGCGCGCACCCAGCTCGACATCGCCAAGCGCGCGCTGGCCAACAACCGCGCGCTGGTCGAGCAAGGCTTCATCTCGGCCACCGGCCTGGAGACCTCGGTGTCGACCGAGGCTGGCGCGCAGGCGAGCTACCAGGCGGCGATCGCCGCCGCCGAACTGGCGCGCAAGGCGCGCACCGATTCGATCCTGATCGCGCCGATCGGCGGCATCGTCTCGCAGCGCCTGGCGCAGCCGGGCGAGCGCGTCGCGGTCGAGGCCAAGGTGGTCGAGATCGTCGACCTGTCGCGCATCGAGCTCGAGGCCGCCGTCGCGCCCGAGGACGTCGGCACGGTGCAGGTCGGGCAGACCGCGCGGCTCGCGGTCGACGGCCTGGCCGAGCCGGCGGTCGCAACCGTCGTGCGCATCAACCCGAGCACGCAGTCCGGCACGCGCGCGGTGATGGTCTACCTGGCGCTGCAGCCGCAGCCGGGGCTGCGCCAGGGCCTGTTCGCGCGCGGCAGCATCGAGCTGCAGCGCCGGCAGGCGCTGGTGGCGCCGCTCTCGGCGGTGCGCGTCGATCAGGCCCGCCCCTATGTGCTGACCGTGCAGGGCGGCCAGGCGCGCCTGCGCACGGTCGAGCTCGGCGCGCGCGGCGAAGCGAGCATCGACGGCCACCCCGAGGCCGCCGTCGAACTCGTCGGCGGCGCCGCTGACGGCGATGTGCTGCTGCGCGGCAGCGTCGGCGCGCTGCGCGACGGCACGCCGCTGAAGCTGGCGAGCATCGCCGCGACACCGACACCGCAAGCCCTGCCCGCCTCCGCCGGCGACCGCTGAGCATGTGGTTCACGCGCGTCTCGATCGGCAACCCGGTGATGGCCGTGATGGTCATGCTCGCGTTCGTCGTGCTCGGCCTGTTCAGCTACCAGCGCCTGGCGGTCGACCAGTTCCCGAACATCGACTTCCCGACCGTCGTGGTCGTGATGGACTACCCCGGCGCGTCGCCCGAGATCGTCGAGAGCGAGGTCACGAAGAAGGTGGAGGAAGCGGTCAACACCGTCGCCGGCATCAGCTCGCTGTACTCGCGCTCGTACGAGGGCACCTCGGTCGTGATCGTCGAGTTCAACCTCGACGTCGACGGCCGCAAGGCCGCCGACGACGTGCGCGAGAAGGTCGCGCTGATCCGCCCGCTGCTGCGCGACGAGGTCAAGGAGCCGCGCATCTCGCGCTTCGACCCGCAGAGCGTGCCGATCTTCAACGTCGCGCTGCTCTCGCCCGACGGTTCGAAGAGCCCCCAGGAGCTGACGACCTGGGCGACGCAGGTGCTGCAGAAGAAGCTCGAGAACGTGCGCGGTGTCGGCTCGGTCAGCGTGGTCGGCGGCATCGAGCGCGAGATCAACCTCTACGTGCGCCCGGCCGCGCTCGACGCGCTGGGCATCAGCGTCGACCAGGTCGTCGCCGCGGTGAAGAGCGAGAACCAGGAACTGCCGATGGGCTCGATCCGCTCGCTCGAGCAGGAGCGCGTCGTGCAGGTCAACGCGCGCCTGAAGCGGCCCGAGGACTTCCGCGACATCGTGGTCGCGCGCCGCGGCGCGAACCCGGTCAAGCTCTGGCAGGTTGCCGACGTAACCGACGGCCCGCAGGAGATCGACAGCCTGGCGCTGTACAACGGCCAGCGCACCGTGCTGCTGAGCGTGCAGAAGTCGCAGGGCGAGAACACGATCGCGGTGGTCGACGGGCTGCAGCAGGCGCTCAAGGAGGCGCGGCCGCTGTTCCCGCCCGGCGTCACGGTCGAGGTCAACCGCGACAACTCACGCTCGATCCGGGTCTCGGTCGCGAACGTCAAACGCACGCTGTTCGAGGGCGCGGCGCTGACGATCCTGATCGTGTTCCTGTTCCTGAACTCGTGGCGCTCCACCGTGATCACCGGCCTGACGCTGCCGATCGCGCTGATCGGCACGTTTCTCTTCATGTACGCGTTCGGCTTCACGATCAACAGCATCACGATGATGGCGCTGAGCCTGTGCGTGGGCCTGCTGATCGACGACGCGATCGTGGTGCGCGAGAACATCGTGCGCCACGTGCAGATGGGCAAGAGCGCGCACCAGGCGGCGCTGGACGGCACCAACGAGATCGGCCTGGCGGTGCTCGCGACGACCTTCTCGATCGTCGCGGTGTTCCTGCCGATCGGCTTCATGGGCGGGATCGTCGGCAAGTTCTTCCACGAGTTCGGCCTGACGATCGTCGCGGCGGTGCTGATCTCGATGTTCGTCAGCTTCACGCTGGACCCGATGCTGTCGAGCATCTGGCACGACCCGCAGGCGCACGGCGGCCCGCGCGGCGAACCCGTGACGCTGTACGACAAGACGATCGGCCGCGTCACGCTGCTGTTCGACCGGCTCACCGACGCGCTGTCGCGCGCTTATCAGCGCATCCTGCGCTGGTCGCTGCGGCACAGGCTGGCCACGCTCGCGATCGCGCTGGCCACCTTCGTCGGCAGCTTCTTCGTGATCCCGTTGCTCGGCGCCGAGTTCGTGCCGAAGGCCGACTTCTCCGAAACGCAGATCAACTTCTACACGCCGGTGGGCTCGTCGCTTGAGCTGACCGAAGCGCGCGCCAAACAGGTCGACGCTGCGCTGCGCGAGCTGCCCGAAGTGAAGTACACGGTCACGACGATCAACAGCGGCCAGGCCGCCGGCAAGATCTACGCCGCGGTCTACGTGCGCCTGGTCGACCGCAAGGACCGCACCCGCAGCATCGACCAGATGGCGGTGCCGCTGCGCGCGCGCCTGGCGCGCATCCCCGGCATCACGATCACCAACATCGGTGTCACCGACCTGGGCGGTGGCAAGAGCCTGCAGTTCTCGGTGCAGGGGCCGGACCTGGCCGAACTGGAACGCCTGTCGCGCGCGATCACGCCGAAGCTGCTCGCGATCCGCGGCCTGGTCGACCTGGACAGCACGCTCAAGCCCGACAAGCCGACGGTCTCGATCGACGTGAAGCGCGACGCCGCCTCCGACGTCGGCCTGAACGTCAACATGCTCGCGACCAGCCTGCGCACGATGGTGGCGGGCACCACGGTGGGCAACTGGCGCGCGCCCGACGGCGAGAACTACGACGTCAACGTGCGCCTGGCACCCGAGAGCCGCGTCGCGATCGGCGACCTGCAGCGCATGCCGATCAACGTCAGCGCCGCGGCCGACGGTTCGGCGCGCTCGGTGCGGCTGTCGCAGGTGGCCGACATCACGGCGTCGACCGGCCCGAACCAGATCAACCGCCGCGACCTGAACCGCGAAATCAACTTCGACGCGAATGCGTTCGGCCGCAGCTCGGGCGACGTGTCGGCCGAGATCAAGGGCGCGCTCGACGCCGTCGCCTGGCCGCCGGGGTACCGCTACAGCTTCGGCGGCTCGACCAAGAACATGAACGAGTCGTTCCAGTACGCGGTGGGCGCGCTGGCGCTGGCGATCGTGTTCATCTACATGATCCTGGCGAGCCAGTTCAAGAGCTTCCTGCAGCCGCTGGCGCTGATGAGCGCGCTGCCGCTGACGCTGATCGGCGTCGTGCTGACGCTGCTGGCGTTCCGCTCGACGCTGAACATGTTCAGCATCATCGGCGTCGTGATGCTGATGGGGCTGGTGACCAAGAACGCGATCCTGCTGATCGACTTTGCGATCCGCGCGCGCGCCGGTGAACACGCCGGCGCACACGGGCTCGAGCAGGATGCCGCACCGCTGGCACGTGAGGCCGCGCTGCTGATGGCCGCCAAGGTGCGGCTGCGCCCGATCCTGATGACGACGCTGGCGATGGTGTTCGGCATGGTGCCGCTCGCGTTCGCGCTGTCCGAAGGCTCGGAGCAGCGCGCGCCGATGGGCCAGGCGGTGATCGGCGGCGTGATCACCTCGTCGCTGCTGACGCTGGTGGTCGTGCCGGTGATCTACTGCTACCTCGACGACCTGGGGGCCTGGGCGAAGCGGCGCTTCAAGTCGGCGCGGCCGGTGCCGGCCGCCGATGCGAGCCTCGCCGCGACCCCCTCGAAATAGAATCCGCCCGCGCCTTCCTCCTCCGTGACCACCATGAACATCGAACAAGCCCGCTTCAACATGATCGAGCAGCAGATCCGCCCCTGGGACGTGCTCAACCTCGGCGTGCTGGAGTTGCTCGCCATCGTCAAGCGCGAAGACTTCGTGCCACCCGAGCACCGCGCGCTCGCCTTCGTCGACACCGAGGTGCCCTTGTCTGGCGGCCAGTGCATGCTGGCGCCGAAGGTCGAGGCGCGGCTGCTGCAGGAGCTGGATGTGCGCAAGCACGAGCGCGTGCTCGAGATCGGCGCCGGCTCGGGCTACATGGCGGCGCTGCTGGCACACAAGGCGCAGCAGGTCACGTCGTTCGAGATCGACGCCGCGCTGGCGCGCTTCGCCAGCGCGAACCTGAAGCGCGCCGGCGTGACGAACGCGAACGTCATCCACGCCGACGGCGCGGCCGGCCTGCCCGGCGACGGGCCGTTCGACGTGATCGTGCTGTCGGGCTCGGTCGCCGAGGTGCCCGAGGCGCTGCTGGCGCAGCTCAAGGTCGGCGGGCGGCTGATCGGGATCGTCGGCTTCGAGCCGGTGATGCGCGCAGTGCTGGTCGCGCGCACCGGCGACCCCGGCCTGGAACGCCGCGTGCTGTTCGACACCGTCGCGCAACGCCTGCAGGGCTTTGCCGAGCCGACCCGGTTCCACTTCTGATGAAGCAGCTCGGCGGGCGCGAGCTGCTGGACCTGTGCGCCGCCGAGGGCGGGCCCGCCCCGCTGCTGCTCGATGTGCGCGAGCCCTGGGAGTTCGCGCTCGCGGCGATCCGCATCGACGGCCTGGCCACGCTGAGCATACCGATGAACAGCGTGCCCGCGCGGCTGGCCGAGCTCGACCCCGCGCAGCCTGTCGTCTGTATCTGCCATCACGGCGCCCGAAGTGCGCAGGTCGTCGCATTCCTCGAGCGTCAGGGCTTCGAGGCGGTCTATAACCTCGCCGGCGGCATCGACGCCTGGGCGGCGCAGATCGACGCCGGCGTGCCGCGCTACTGACGACCGAGCAGTGCCACGAACCACAACGATTTCGCAGGAGAGGACACCCCCATGCCGCCGACGAGCCACCGCTATCCCATCACGCGCCCGGGCCGCCCGCGCGCGCTCGCGGCAGCCATGGCCCTCGCCCTCGGACTGGGCGGCGCTTTCGGCGCACGGGCGCAGAGCCTGCAGGAGCTCTACGAGGCCGCGCACGGCTACGACGCGACCTACCTCTCGGCGCGCTCCGCGCTGGACGCGGCGCAGTACCGGCTCGACCAGCAGCGCGGTGTGAACCTGCCCCAGGTCGGGCTGGCGATGAGCGTCGGGCAGACGACGAGCAGTTCGCCCGAGGCGACCAGCACGCTGAGCAGCAACACGCTGAACGCCCGCTCCAACGCCTACAGCGCGACGGTGAACGGCACGCAGTCGCTGTTCAATCGCACGAACGACGTGGCGATCCAGCAGTCCGAGAAGGCCGTCGACGCCTTCCGCGCCGATCTCGACGCGGCCGAACAGGACCTGATCCTGCGCGTCTCGCAAGCCTACTTCGACGTGCTCGCGGCGCAGGACAACCTGGCCACCGCGCGCGCCAGCCTGACCGCGATCTCGGAGCAGGTCGCGTCGGCCAAGCGCAACTTCGAGGTCGGCACCGCGACCATCACCGACACCCGCGAGGCACAGGCCCGCTACGACCTGGCGCGCTTCACGCAGATCCAGGCCGAGAACGACCTGACGACCAAGCGCATCCTGCTCGACCAGACCGTCGGCCGCGCCAACATCGCCCCCAATCAGCTCGCCGCGCCGCTGGCGATGCCGGCGCTCATGCCGGCGAACGTCGACGACTGGGTCGCGCGCGCCGAAGCCGAGCACCCGCTGATCCGCAAGGCGCGGATCGCGCTGGAGATCGCCAGGCTCGACACCGACAAGGCCAAGGCCGGCCGGCTGCCCACGGTCGCCTTGAACGCAAGCGTCGGCCGAAGCTATTCGGCCGCGTACGGCGCGGTCTCGGCCGGTGGCGCCGGCTTTCCGTTCGCGTCGCAGACGCCGAACCTCACGGGCAGCGTCGGCGTCACCCTGAACCTGCCGCTGTTCACCGGCTTCCAGATCCAGAACCGGATCAAGGAAACGCTGGTGCTCGAGGACAAGTCGACCAACGATCTCGACGCGGCGCGCCGAGGGGTGATTCAACTCACACGCCAGCTGTACTACCAGGTCGGTTCGGCGGGCGCACAGGTCAGCGCGCTCGAGGCGGCCGAATCGTCGAGCAAGCTCGCGCTCGAGGCGACGCAGCTCGGCTTCAAGGTCGGCGTGCGCGTCAACATCGACGTGCTGAACGCGCAGGCCCAGCTCTACACCACGCAGGCGCAGCTCGCGAAGGCGCGTTACGACCTGATCATGGCCGGGCTGCGGCTGCGCCAGGCCTCGGGCCGGCTGACGCCGGGCGACGTGACTTCGGTCAACGGCCTGCTGCTGCGCTGAGGACTTTCCCTGTGCGCCGCGGCAGGCGGCGCCACGTTTCTTGACCAGGCGCACACGCGGTCTTCACCGAATTCCGCCAGACTGCGTTGACTTCGGGAGACGCGCGTGTCCAGCCCAGATTCGCTCCAGGTGGCGCTTGCCGCGCACCGTTTCGGCCTCGGCGAGGCCTCGCTCGAGGTCGTCGGCACGGACCCGCTGCGCTGGCTGACGGCGCAGATCGGTCCGGCCGACCGCGCGCGCGGCGACAACCTGCCCAGCACCGCGCAGGCGCTCGCGCTGGTCGCGCAAGAGCGGGCGCTGCGGCGCGCGGCCAAGGCCGCGCCGGCGGGAACGCCGGTCGAGCCGGCCGCCGCGCAGGCCGGCGGCGGCCCGTTGCGCGCTGCGATCACCGCCGACGCGCGCTCGCGTCTGCTGACCGCGGCACTGACCACCCGACCGTTCGCCGAACGGCTGCAATGGTTCTGGGCGAATCACTTCACCGTGTCGTTCGCCAAGGGCAGCGCGCGCGGGCTGGTCGGCGCGTTCGAGCGCGACGCGATCCGGCCGAACATCGCCGGCTCGTTCGAGCAGTTGCTGGTCGCGTCGACGACCCACCCGGCGATGCTGCGCTACCTCGACAACGTCCAGTCCGCCGGCCCGAATTCGCGCCTCGTCGCGCGCGTGGCGCGGCGTGCGGCGGCGATGGACGAGAGTCCGCGCGTCACCGGCCTGAACGAGAACCTCGCGCGCGAGGTGCTGGAGTTGCACACGCTCGGCGCGGCCAGCGCGCGCGGCGCGAACCCGGCCTACACGCAGGCCGACGTGACGGCGTTCGCGCGCGTGCTGACTGGCTGGCGCGTCGGCTACGACGGCGCCGACCCGGCGCGCAACTTCGATGCGGCCTGGCACGAACCGGGCCGCAAGACGCTGCTCGGCAAGTCCTACCCCGAAGGGCCGGACGCGCTGCGTGCCGTGCTGCACGACCTCGCGCTGCACCCGGCCACGGCGCGCTTCGTCGCGACCAAGCTGGCGCGCCACTTCGTCGCCGACGATCCGCCGCCGGCGCTGGTCGAGCGCCTCAGCGCGAACTACCTGGCCAGCGGCGGCCAGCTGGCGCCGCTCTACCGCGAGCTGATCGCGAGCCCGCAGGCCTGGGCGTTGCCCGCCGCGAAGCTGAAGACACCGGAGGAATTCGTGGTCTCGTCGCTGCGCCTGCTCGGGTTGAACCCGCGCCTGGTCGAGCGCGCCGGCGCGGGCGACGCCGGCCTGAACAACGGCATCGTCGCCAGCCTCGGCCAGCGCGTGCAGGCGGCGCCGTCGCCGGCCGGCTGGAGCGATCGCGCCGACGATTGGCTCGGCCCGGACGCGGTCTGGAAGCGCGTCGAGTGGGCCACGCGCACCGCGAGCCGGCTCGGCGCCGATGTCGATGCGCGCGCCTTGGCGGCGCGCAGCCTGGGCCCGCTGCTCGGTGCCGAAACCCGCACCCAGCTCGACCGCGCGGCCGATGGCGCGCAGGCCCTCGCGCTGCTGCTGATGGCGCCCGAGTTCCAGCGCCGCTGATCCCGCCGCACTCACCGGAGCTTCGCGATGACCCACTCGCCCTTCAATTCCACGCGCCGCCGCATGCTCGCCACCGCACTCGGCGCCGGTGCGCTCGGCCCGCTCGCGAGCCTGAGCTTCGCGGGCGCCGCGGGTGGCGACCGGCGCTTCGTGTTCGTGATCTTGCGGGGCGGCCTGGACGGCCTGTCGGCAGTGCCGGCGCTCGGCGACCCCGAATTCGCGCCGGCGCGCGGCGCGCTCGCGCAGTTCGGTGCGCCGCCGCTCGCGCTCGACGCCACCTTCGCGCTGCACCCGAACCTCGGCGCGCTGCACGCGATGTACGGGCGCGGCGAACTCGCGGTCGTGCACGCGGTCGGCCTGCCGTATCGCGAACGGTCCCACTTCGATGCGCAGCAGGTGCTCGAGAGCGGCGGCGCGCGGCCCTACGAACTCGCGACCGGCTGGCTCGGCCGCGCGCTCGCGCGCTCGAACACGAAGAGCCTGGCGCTGAACACCGCGGTGCCGCTGGTGCTGCGCGGGCCCGGCGTCGTCGACACCTGGGCGCCGTCGACCTTGCCCGACCCGGGCGCGGACCTGGTCGCGCGCCTGGGCCGCATGTATGCCAACGACCCGGCCCTGGCGACGGCGCTCGAACGCGCGAAGGCGCTGCACCTGGACGGCGCGCTGCCGGCCGACATGGCCGGTGCACCCGGCATGGGCGGCGCGCGCGGCGGCAACTTCGGCGTGCTCGCGGCGCGCGCGGCCGAGTTCCTGGGGCAGCCGGGCGGCCCGCAGGCCGCGGTGCTCGAGCTCGGCGGCTGGGACACGCACGCGAACCAGGCGAACCCGAACGGGCCGTTGGCCGTCTGCCTGCGCCAGCTCGACGCCGGCCTGGCCGCGCTGCGCGACGGGCTGCTGCCGAGCGGCACCTGGAACCGCACGGTCGTGGTCGTCGCGACCGAGTTCGGCCGCGAGGTCGCGATCAACGGCACGCTCGGCACCGACCACGGCACCGGCGCCGCGGCCTTCGTGCTCGGCGGCGCGGTGCACGGCGGGCGTGTCGTCGCCGACTGGCCGGGACTGGCCCAACGCGACCGCAACGAGGGCCGCGACCTGAAGATCACGACCGACCTGCGCGCCCTGCTGAAGAGCGTGCTCGCGGATCACCTGCAGATCGCGACGCGCGACCTGAACGACACCGTGTTCCCCGGCAGCGCAGCGCTGCGCCCGCTCGCATTGCTGAAGACCTGATGACAGCCCCTCGACCGCGGGGTACCGCGGTCGATCCCCCGTGGGGATCGGGCCTTGCTTGGGGCGGCCCGGCGCGGCGGCCCGCCTTCAGCCGCGCAACAGGAGCGGCACGATGCGCTGTGCCATGCGCCGCGCCGCGCCGCGGTGCTGCGCCGCGAAGCGCAGCGCGTTCGCTGCCAGCGCCGCGAGGCGGTCCACGTTGCCGAGCAGTTCGTGCACGAGCGCGACACCTTGCGCCATATCAGCCACGCGCAGCGACGCGCCGGACGCCAGCGAGAGCTGCGCGGCCTCGGCGAAGTTGAAGGTGCTGGGCCCCATCACCAGCGGGCAGCCGCAGGCCGCGGCCTCGATCAGGTTGTGACCGCCCAGCGGCGCGAAGCTGCCGCCGAGCAGCGCGACCCGGGCGCACGCGTAATACAACGCCATCTCGCGCATCGAGTCGCCGAGCCAGACCTGCGCGTCCCAGGCCTCGACCGGCGGCGTGTCGCCCCAGGCACTGCGCCGCGCCAGGGTCAGCCCGGCCACGCGCACCAGCGCGGCGACCTCGTCGAAGCGCTGCGGGTGGCGCGGCACGATCAGCAGCAGCGCGCCGGTGGCCGGCTGGCGCGTCCAGGCCTCGAGCAGCAGCGCCTCCTCGCCCTCGCGGGTGATCGCGGCCAGCACCACGTCGCGCGGCGCCTGCGCGCGCCACGCGGCGCCGCGCGCGAGCAGCTCGGCGTCGGGCGTCAGGTCGTACTTCAGATTGCCGCAGACCTCCACCGCACGCGCCCCCGAATCGCGGATGCGCTGCGCATCGTCGTCGGCCTGTGCGAGCACCAGCGCGACGCTGTCGATCGCGGGCCGCAGCACCGCGTTCAGGCGTCGGCCGCGCGCGAAGCTCTTCGCGCTCAGGCGCGCGTTCGCGAGCACCATCGGCACGCGCGCGTCCTTCGCGGCGAGCAGCAGGTGCGGCCAGACTTCGGTCTCCATGAGCACACCGACCGCCGGTCGGAACTGCGCGAAGAAACGCCGCGCCGCACCGGGCGTGTCGTAGGGCAGCCAGGTCTGGCGGTCGCCGTCGCGCAGCAGCGCGCGCCCGGCCTCTCGGCCGGTGGCGGTGCCGTGGGTCAGCAGCAAATTCATGACGGGGCGCTCAGTGCGCAGCGCATCGACCAGCGCGGCCGCCGCCAGCGTCTCGCCGAGCGACACCGCGTGGACCCAGACCCAGCCCGCGCTGCGAGCGTCGCCGTAGAAGCCGAAACGCTCGCCGATGCGCTCGCGGTACAGCGGCTCGGCGGCGCCGCGCCGCCACAGCCGCAGCGCGTAGACCGGCGCCAGCAGGCGCAGCAGCAGCGCGTAAGCGCCGCGCGCCAGCACTTCGCGCACGGGCCTCAAGCGAGGGCCTCGCGCACCTGCGTCCACGCGGCCCAGACTTCAGCCACCGACGGCGTCGGCTGGGACTGCACCGAGACCTGATGACGGTGCCCGTGCGCGGCTTGCGGCCCGGTGCGCCACGCAGTCGGCCAGTTGTAGAGCTGCACGTGCGGCAGGTCGAGAGCGACCGCGATGTGGCTCAGGCCGCTGTCGACGCCGATCACACCCTGAGTCGCCTCGAGCCGGTCGACCAGCGCGTCGAGGTTCATCGCGGGCCAGACCTGCGCCTGCGTACCGAGCACGGCGGCGATGCGCTGCGCGCGCGCCAGTTCGGTTGCGCCGGCGTGCGGCAGCGCGATGCGCCAGCCCTCGGCGATGGCGCGCTGGCCGAGCGCGATCCACGCCGATTCGGGCCAGAGCTTGTCGTCGCGCGAGGTGCCGTGGACCAGCACCAGCGTCGGCGCACCGCTGCGCGGCGCGGCGGCGGCGCGCAGCCCGAAGCGCGGCGGGCCCGCGAACGCGTAGCCCAACGCCTGCGCCACCAGCACACGCGAGCGGTCGAGCGCGTGGGTGCGCGGCTCGACAAAGATCGCGCGATCGACGAGCCAGCGCGCCGGCGCCTCGAAGCTCGCGCCGTCGGTGCGGTTGGCCAGCCCGTAGCGCGCCCCGCCGGGGGTCGGCTGCGCGAGGCGCGCGATCAACGCCGACTTGGTCAGCCCCTGCAGGTCGAGCACCGCGTCGTAGCGCTCGCGTCGCAGCCGACTGCGGAAGGCGCGCCATTCGCTGCGCGTCTGAGCGGTCCACCACGCGCCGCTCCAGCGCCGCAGCGCGCACTCGATGACCTCGGAGACGCCCTCGATGCGGCGCACCAGCGGCGCGAACCCAGGTTCGACGACCCAGTCGATCGTCGCCTCTGGCAGCGCCGTGCGAATGTCGTGGACCACCGGCATCGCATGCACCACATCGCCGAGGGACGACAGCTTGACGATGAGGACGCGCACTGTTCAGTGCGCCGCGCTGGCCACCTGCGCATCCGGCTTGACCGCGCGCAGCGCCGCCATCATCGCGATCTCGATGCGCTGCAGCGCCGCCGCGGTGTGGCCTTCGAAGCGCAGCACCAGCACCGGCGTCGTGTTCGACGCGCGGATCAAGCCGAAGCCGTCGTCGTAATCGACGCGCAAGCCATCGATCGTGACGATCTCGCTGGCGCCGGGAAAGTTCGCGGCGCGCAGCAGATCGTCGACGACGCGATGCGGCTCGCCCTCGGCGCAGCTCACATTCAGCTCGGGCGTCGAGAAGCTCGTCGGCAGCGCGTTCAGCACGCCGCTCGGGTCCTTGTCGCGCGACAGGATCTCGAGCAGCCGCGCCGCGGTGTAGGTCGCGTCGTCGAAGCCGTACCAGCGCTCGGCGAAGAAGATATGCCCACTCATCTCGCCGGCGATCGGCGCGCCGGTCTCGCGCAGCTTGGCCTTCATCAGCGAGTGACCGGTCTTCCACATCAGCGGCGTGCCGCCGGCACGGCGGATCAGCGGCGCCAGGCGCTGCGTGCACTTGACGTCGAAGATGACCGTGCCACCCTTCACGCGCTTCAGGATGTCGCTCGCCAGCAGCATCAGCTGGCGGTCCGGGTAGATGATGTGGCCGTCGTTCGTGACGACGCCGAGGCGGTCGCCGTCGCCGTCGAAAGCCAGGCCGAGTTCGGCACCGGTGTCGCGCACCGTGCGCATCAGCTCGGCCAGGTTCTCGGGCTTGCTCGGGTCCGGGTGGTGGTTCGGGAAGTCGCCGTCGACCTCGGAGTAGAGCTCGACCACGTCGCAGCCTAGCGCGCGCAGGATGCCGGGCGCCGACGCACCGGGAATGCCGTTGCCCGAGTCGACGACGATCTTCATCGGGCGCGCGAGCCGGCAGTCGCCGGTGATGCGGGCGCGGTACTCGGCCAGGATGTCCATCGTGCCGATGCGGCCCGGGCCCTTCACGTGATCCGCGGCCAGCATGCGCCGGCGCAGCGCCTGGATCGCCTCGCCGTGGATCGCCTCGCCCGCGAGCACCATCTTGAAGCCGTTGTAGTCCTTCGGGTTGTGGCTGCCGGTCACCATCACGCCGCTGCGGCAACCGTGGGCGCCGCGCGTCGCCGCGACGTAGTACAGCATCGGCGTCGTCACCGGCCCGAGGTCGACGACGTCCAGGCCCGTCGACGCCAGCCCGCGCATCAGCGCCTTCACCAGCATCGACCCCGAGACGCGCCCGTCGCGCCCCACCGCGACCGCGCGCTCGCCGGCGGCGATCGCGGCGCTGCCGAAGGCGCGGCCGAGCTGCTCGGCGAAGGCCGCATCGATGTCCTTGCCGACGACGCCGCGGATGTCGTAGGCTTTGAAGGCGGAGGCGCTGAGCTGCATGGGCAAGGGGGTCGGTCGCGTGAAGTGCGTCGATTGTAGGGACCGGCGGCGCGCGGCCCGGCGCGCTGTCGGACTCGCGGCACGGCTCGACGCGCAGCAGTTCTGCGGGAGCCATGCACCGCTCGACGCTGCTGAACCCGGGCTTCGTCGCCGGCACGCGGCGCGACGAGTTCAGGCGCCTGTTCGTGCGCCTGCGCAGCTTCCAGGACGAACTGCCGATCCGCCGCGCCGACGTGACCTGTTCGAGGCCATGCAAGCCATGGCCAGGGACGGCCCGAGTTCGGGCAGCTGGCGCCAATTTTCCCCGCTTCTTGGGCGTTCCCGCGGACCGGCTCGCGCGACAATGGCGCCGCCGCGCCCTGGTCAGTCGAACTCGTGCCGGCCATTCAAAACAACGATGGAGACCGCCATGAAGGGTGTCGTGTTCACCGAGTTCCTCGACTTCGTCGCCAAGAGCTATGGCGACGACACCGTTGACGACATCATCGACGCCAGCCAGCTTCCGAGCGGCGGCGCCTACACCGCGGTGGGCACCTACGATCATGCCGAGATGGTGACGCTGTGCACCGCGCTGGCGGAGCGGACCGGCACCCCGACCGCCGACCTGGTGCGTGGCTTCGGCAGCCACCTGAGCGGGACGTTCGCGCGCGGCTACCCGGCATTCTTCGCCCGCAGCGCCAGCTTCTTCGACTTCCTGGAAAGTATCGAGGCGCACATCCACGTCGAGGTGCGCAAGCTCTACCCGGACGCCGAGTTGCCGACCTTCAAGATCGAGGAGCGCACGCCGACGCGCCTGGTGATGGAATACCGCAGTCCGCGCCGCATGGGTGATCTCGCCGAGGGACTGATCCTCGGCACCGCGAGCCAGTTCGGCCTCGAGCCGCGGGTCCAGACCTTGGCGATCGATGGTAGCAACGGTGAAGCCACGCGATTCATCGTCGACCTGGTGTGAGATGAATGCCCCCGAATTCGAGGCGCCCGCGGTCGATGACCGGGTGCGTCGGCTCGAGGCCCGCCTGGAGCGGGAACGGCGCGCACGCAGCGAGGCGGAGCGCCTGCTCGAAACCAAGTCGCTCGAACTTTACGAGGCCAACCTTGAACTGAGTGCGCTCGCCGCCGACCTCGAACAGCGCGTCGAACAGCGTACCAGCGAGCTCACGGCCGAGCGCCAGCGCGCGCTCCAGATGGCCGAGGCCGATGCGCTCACCGGCATCGCGAACCGGGCCTCGTTCGCGCGCCAGCTGGCCGAGGTACTGGCCGACCGGCGCGCCACCGCGAAGGTGGTGGCAGTGCTGCTGCTCGACCTCGACGACTTCAAGACCGTCAACGACACGCTCGGCCACGCCAGCGGCGATGCGCTGTTGATCGAATTCGCGCACCGGCTGACCGAGTCGGTGCGCCCCGGTGACGTGGTCGCACGCCTCGGTGGCGACGAGTTCGCGATCATCGCGCACGGCGTCGGCAATCGCGTCGGCGCCTTGACGATGGCGCATCGCCTGCTGAGCGCGCTATGCCGGCCCGTCATGATCGACGGCCGCAGCGTGCCGTGCAGCTGCTCGATCGGCATTGCCGAATCGGAGTTGAACGGGAGCGACGCCGACGAATTGCTGCGCGACGCCGACCTGGCGCTGTACTCGTCCAAGCGCGCCGGGCGCACGCGGGTGACCGCCTTCGAGTCGGCATTGCGCGCCGACATTGAACGCCGCGCCGCCCTCGAGGCCGAAGTGCGGCACGCGGTCATGGACGACCGCATCGAGCCCTGGTACCAGCCGATCGTGCGCCCCAACGGTGGAGGCTTCGTCGGCGCCGAGGTGCTCGCGCGCTGGCGCCTGCCGGACGGCGAGGTTCGCGCGCCGGCCGCCTTTCTCGGGGCCGTCGAAGCCATGGGCCTGCTCGACACGATGATGGAGAACATGCTGCGCCGCGCGTTTCGCGAAGCGCTGCCGCGCGTCGCCCGCGACGGGCTGGACTACCTGTCGGTCAACGTCTCGCCGTCGCAGTTCAACCAAGGCTGGGCGTTGAAGCGCCTGCCCGAACTGCTGGCCGAGACCGGCTTCCCGGCCACCGCGCTGGTCGTCGAGATCACCGAGACGGCGCTGCTGCACGACATCGACCGCACGCGCGAGATGCTGACCGCGCTGACCCACAGCGGCATGCGCATCGCGCTCGACGACTTCGGCGTCGGCTACTCGAACTTTTCGCTGCTGCGCCAGTTGCCGTTCGACACGCTCAAGCTCGACCGCACGCTGATCTGCGACATCGAGACCGACGAAGACGCTCGCGCGCTGGCCGAGTGCATTCTTGACCTGGCATCGCGACTGAAGATCAAGGTCGTGGCCGAGGGCGTCGAAACCCGGCGTCAGGCCGAACTGCTGGCCGCCGCGGGCTGCGGCAAGATGCAAGGCTACTGGTTCGCGCGCCCGCAGCGCGAACTCGGCACCTGGTTCGGCGGCGACGCCCCGCTTCCGCAGGCGGCCAGCGACCAGTCACCGGCCTGAGTCGCGGCTGACCCCGGCCGTTTCCCTTTCAGTAGTTCGCCCCGAGCTGCTCGAGGATCGCGGGATTCTCCAGCGTCGAGGTGTCCTGCGTGATCGCCTCGCCCTTCGCGACCGAGCGCAGCAGGCGGCGCATGATCTTGCCGCTGCGCGTCTTCGGCAGGTTTTCGCCGAAGCGAATGTCCTTGGGCTTGGCGATCGGGCCGATCTCCTTGCCGACCCAGTCGCGCAGCCGCTTGGCGATCGCCTTGGCCTCGTCGCCGGTCGGGCGCGGACCTTTCAGCACGACGAAGGCGCAGATCGCCTCGCCGGTGGTGTCGTCGGGCCGGCCGACGACCGCGGCTTCGGCCACGAGCTCGGTGCACGAGACCAGCGCCGACTCGATCTCCATCGTGCCCATGCGGTGTCCCGACACGTTCAGCACGTCGTCGATGCGCCCGGTGATCGTGAAGTAGCCGGTCTGTGCGTCGCGGATCGCGCCGTCGCCGGCGAGGTAGTACTTGCCCTGGAAATCTTCCGGGTAGTAGCTCTTCTTGAAGCGCTCCGGGTCGCCCCAGATCGTGCGGATCATGCTGGGCCACGGCTTCTTCACGACGAGGATGCCGCCCTGCCCCCACGGCACGTCCTTGCCGGTCTCGTCGACCACCGCCGCGGCGATGCCGGGGAACGGCAGCGTGCACGAGCCCGGCACCAGCGGCGTCGCACCAGGCAACGGCGTGATCATGTGGCCGCCGGTCTCGGTCTGCCAGAAGGTGTCGACGATCGGGCAGCGGCTGCCGCCGATGTGCTTGTAGTACCACTCCCAAGCCGCCGGGTTGATCGGCTCGCCGACCGAGCCGAGGATGCGCAGCGAGCTCAGGTCGTAGCGGTCCGGGTGCACCGCGGCGTTGCTCTCGGCGGCCTTGATCAGCGAGCGGATCGCGGTCGGCGCGGTATAGAACACGGTGCACTTGTGGTCCTGGATCATCTTCCAGAAGCGGCCCGCGTCGGGGTAGGTCGGGATGCTCTCGAACACGATCTCGGTGCCGCCGAGCGCCAGCGGCCCGTAGGTGATGTAGGTGTGGCCGGTGACCCAGCCGATGTCGGCGGTGCACCAGAACACGTCGTTCGGCTTCAGGTCGAACGTCCACTTCGTCGTCAACGCGGCGTGCAGCAGGTAGCCGCCGCTCGAGTGCTGCACGCCCTTGGGCTTGCCGGTCGAGCCCGAGGTGTAGAGCAGGAACAGCGGATGCTCGGCGCTGACCCACTCGGGCTCGCAGCTGCCGGGCTGGTTCTGCACCTCGTCATGCAGCCAGTGGTCGCGCGCGTCGTTCCAGGCGATCTTGCCGCCGGTGCGCCGGTAGACGATCACGTCCTTGACCGACTCGCAGCCTTCGAGCGCGAGTGCCTCGTCGACGATCGCCTTCAGCGGCAGCTGCTTGCCGCCGCGCAGTTGTTCGTCGGCGGTGATCACCAGCACTGCGCCGGTGTCGGCGATGCGGTCGCGCAGGCTCTGCGCCGAGAAGCCGCCGAAGATCACGGTGTGGATCGCGCCGATGCGCGCGCAGGCCTGCATCGCGACCACGCCCTCGATCGACATGCCGAGGTAGATCGCGACCCGGTCGCCCTTCTTCACGCCGCGCGCGCGCAAGGCGTTGGCGAGCTGGCATACGCGTGCCAGCAGATCCTTGTAGTTGATCTTCGTGACCTTGGCGTCGTCGGCCTCGAAGATGATCGCGGTCTTGTCGCCCAGGCCGGCCTCGACCTGGCGGTCCAGGCAGTTGTACGAGACGTTCAGCGTGCCGTCCTCGAACCACTTGAAGAACGGCGCGTCGCTGCTGTCGAGCACCTTCGTGAACGGCGTCTTCCAGCTAAGCAGCTCGCGCGCCCGCGCGGCCCAGAAGCCCTCGTGGTCGGCGTCGGCCTCGGCCACGAGGCGCCGGTAGGCATCCATTCCGGACACGTAGGCGTCCTTCATCGCGGCGGCGGACGGGTTGTAGATGGGGGTGTCGGATGCGCTCATCGATGGTCTCCAAAGGTGCGGGGTCGATCCCCAGACTGCTTTGCCACGCAGGTTAGGCACTTTCACTGACGAAGGCCTTACTCTGGCCCAATCGGCGCGGCCCCTACAATTTCCCGCAGTATCCCTCGTCGGTTCGCCCGAACCCTGCGCATGGCAAAACTCCCCGATCCCCACGCCCAGAAACCCGCCGTTCGGTTGCGCCCGCTGCCCAGGTTCATCTTCATGAGCCGCTGGCTGCAGTTGCCGCTGTACCTGGGGCTGATCCTTGCGCAATGCGTCTACGTGTTCCACTTCTGGGTCGAGCTGGTGCACTTGGTCGAGGCCGCCTTCGGCAACGAGGCGGCACTCAAGGCGCTCACCGGGGGCATGGGCTACGTCTTCCCCGAAGGCCAGGGCCCGAAGCTGACCGAAACCGTCATCATGCTCGCGGTGCTGGCGCTGATCGACGTCGTGATGATCTCCAACCTGCTCATCATGGTGATCGTCGGCGGGTACGAGACCTTCGTCAGTCGCATGGAGCTGGAAGGCCACCCGGACGAGCCCGAGTGGCTGAGCCACGTGAACGCCTCTGTGCTGAAGGTCAAGCTCGGCACCGCGATCATCGGCATCAGCTCGATCCACTTGCTGAAGAGCTTCATCAGCGCCGACCGCATGGACCCGCAGGTGCTGAAGTGGCAGACGATCATCCACATCGCCTTCCTGCTGTCGGCGATCGCGATCGCTTACACCGACAAGCTGCTCAGCGCGTCGGAGGCGGCCGCCGACCACTGAGCGCGCGATGCCGGCTGACATCACCGCATCGACGCTGAATCTGCTGCTGCGCGGCGGCACCGTCGGCGTGCTGTTGCTGGTCGCGGCCATGGTCTGGCGCGATCAGCGCGGCCTGCTCGCGGCGCGGCTTGGCGCGGCCTTCGCCATCGGCGTGGCGGCGGCGACGCTCGCGGCCATTCCCGGCATCGCCGGCGGTGCAACGCCATGGGCGGCTGCGGTGACCGCCCTCGCGGCAGGCAACATGTTCGTGTTCTGGCTGTTCACGCGCGCCTTGTTCGACGACGAGTTCGGCCTGCAGCGCTGGCAGCTGGTCGTATGGGCCGCCCTTGCGGCACTGGGCGCCGCGAACTGCCTCCTGATCGCACCGCAGCAGTGGCCGATCGCGAATGTGCTCGGCCTGTTCCTGGGCGCGATGCCGGTGGCCTGGGCGCTGCTGGCGATCGCCCAGTCGCTCGCGAGCTGGCGCGCCGATCTGGTCGAGGGCCGGCGTCGCCTGCGAACCATCGTCGTCGCGGCCACCGCGCTCTACACCGTGGGTCAGCTGCTGGCCGCCTGGGCCCTGGGCCTGACGCTCAGGGCCGCGGTCGAAAGCCCGCTGAACGCGGCCGGCACCGCGGCGTTGACGATGGGCGTGGCGTGGCTGTTGCTGCAGATGCGCGCGGGCGCGCTGTTCGCCGCGCCGCAGGCGGCGGCGACTGAGCCGGTGCCCGCCGTGTCCCTACCAGCCCTCGATCCGCCCGAGCCGCGCCAGGTGGCGACCCTGAACCGCCTGATGACGCAGGAACGCGTCTACCGCGAGCCCAGCCTGACGGTGGCCGCGCTGGCGTTGCGCATGGGCTTGCCCGAGCACCGCCTGCGCAAGCTGATCAACCAGTCGCTCGGGCATCGCAATTTCAACGTCTTCCTGAACACCCACCGCGTCGAGGACGCGAAGCGCGCGCTGCGCGACACGGCCCAGGCGGAGGTGCCGGTGCTGACGATCGCAATGGACGCGGGCTTCCAGTCGCTCGGCCCCTTCAACCGCGCGTTCAAGGCCGCCACCGGCGTCACGCCGAGCGAGTACCGGCGCGGCGCGGCGCCGGCCGTGGCGGCCGAAGGGGCAGACACCGCGCCATCGACAGCCAGCCACCGCCGCTCGAACACCGCGCCGGCCTGACGAGCGTCCGGCGCGGCATCGCAGGGCTGGCCGATTTCGCGCGGCCTGCCGAATTCGAACTTCGGCGAGACCGCGTGGCAGGTCGGGGCGCAGATTCCGGGGCCCATCGCTTCATCCATGAAAGGCCCCCGATGAAACACCACGCCCGTTGGCTCGCCATTGCGGTGCTCGGCAGCCTGCCGCTGCTCAGCGCCTGCGGGCACCTCTCCGTCGACCGTGCCGCGACCACGGCAACCGGCTATGTCAGCCACCAGGTCTGCTCGGCCGTCTTCCTGGCGGGGCAGGACCCGGACCGGACCTACCGCGAAGCCATCGAACCGCTTGCGGGGCCGTTTGCGTTCCTGATGCGGCACCGCGTCGATCGCGAGCACGCCGAGGTGCGCGCGACGGTCGCCGGCCTGGCCGAGAGCCGCGCGGTCTACCGCCCGCCCTACGGCTGCGTCAACGCCACCGGAACGACGCTCGCCGCGACGACTGCACCGCCGGCCGGGCCCAACGTCGCACCCGCGTTGTTGCCACCGATCGCCGGCCCCGAGCCGGTGACGGCCGCGAGCCCGGCGCTGAGCCTGGCGCTGGATCACGCGTTCGACGAATCGGGCTCGGGCGCGCAACGCCACACGCAGGCGGTGGTGATCGTCCACCGTGACCGCATCGTTGCCGAGCGCTATGCCGCCGGCATCGGCGTGCGCACGCCGCTGCCCGGCTGGTCGGTGACCAAGTCGGTCACGAACGCGCTGCTCGGCGTGCTGGTGCGCCAGGGCAGGCTCGCGATGAACACCCCGGCGCCGATCAAGGCCTGGGCCGACCCGCTCGACCCGCGCCATGCCATCACGCCCGACCAGCTGCTGCGCATGACCAGCGGGCTGGACGCCGGTCAGTCGCTGCACGACGTGAGCCCGTTCGACCCGGCGGCGCAGATGCTGTTCGTCGAGCACGACATGGCCGCGTTCGCGGCGCGCGCGCCGCTCGCCCACGCGCCTGGCACGCATTGGAACTACACCGATGTGAACACGTTGCTGCTGTCGAGCATCGTTCGCGAGCTCGCCGGCGGCGACCCCCCGAGCACTGACGCGTTCGTGCACCGCGAACTGTTCGACAAGCTCGGCATGCGGGACGCGACGCTCGAGTTCGACGGCGCCGGCACGCCGATCGGCTCCAGCCACCTGTGGGCGCCGGCGCGCGACTGGGCCCGGTTCGGCCTGCTGTACCTGCACGACGGTGTCGTCGGCGGCGAGCGCTTGCTGCCCCCAGGCTGGGTCGAGTACTCGACGCGACCGACGCCGGGCAGCGAGTACGTCGGCTACGGCGCCGGCTTCTGGACGAATCGCGGCGCCGGCTACGGCGCGGGCTACCGCGTCGCGGCCGGCATCCCGGCGGACGCCTTCATGGCGCGCGGCTCCTACGGCCAGTACGTGCTGATCGTTCCGTCGCAGGAGCTCGTGATCGTGCGCCTCGGCCCCGCCTGGACGTCGCGCGACGACATGGACACGGTCGCGCGGCTGACGCGCGAGGCCATCGTCGCGCTGGCGCCGCACTGATCGACACGCGTCAACGCTGGGGCGTGCGGCCGAGCAGCAGCAGGCTGCCGAGCGCGCCCGCGATCAGCGAGCCGCCGAGCACGCCGAGCTTGACCTGCGTCTCGTAGCCTGCCGCCTGCCCCGCGAACGCGAGGCCGCCGATGAACAGGCTCATCGTGAAGCCGATGCCGCACAACACGCACACGCCGAAGAACTGGCGCGTGCTCGCCTGCGCCGGCAGGCTCGCGCCGGTGAAGCGGATCAGCAGCCAGGCGGCGCCGAACACGCCGACCGCCTTGCCCAGCACCAGCCCGAGCGCGATCCCGAGTGGGATGCCTTGTGCGAAGGTGCCGAGCGACACGCCGGCCAGATTCACGCCGGCGTTCGCGAACGCGAACATCGGCAGCACCGCGAACGCGACCCACGGGTGGAGTGCGTGCTCGGCGGTCTCGAGCGGCGAGCCACCCTGCTCGTCCTTCAGCGGGATCGCCATCGCGGTGACGACGCCGGCCAACGTCGCGTGGATGCCCGACTTCAGCACGCAGACCCAGATCACCAGGCCGATCACGACATACGGGCCGATGTGCGTCACGCGCGCACGGTTCAGCAGCGCCAGCAGCACGATGCCGCCGCCCGCAGCCAGCAACATCGCCGGCGAAAGCTCGGCCGTGTAGAACAGCGCGATCACCAGGATCGCGCCGAGGTCGTCGATGATCGCCACCGCGGTGAGGAACACCTTCAACGACACCGGCACACGCGAGCCGAGCAGCATCAGGATGCCCAGCGCGAACGCGATGTCGGTCGCGGTCGGGATCGCCCAGCCGCGCAGCGCGGTCGCATCGCCGTGGTTCAGCGCGACATAGATCAGCGCCGGCACGATCATCCCGCCGAGCGCCGCAGCCGCCGGCAGCGAGGCCTGGCGCACCGAGGCGAGTTCGCCCGCCAGCACTTCGCGCTTGATCTCGAGACCGACGACGAAGAAGAACACCGCCATCCACAGGTCGTTGACCCACAGCAGCAAGGGCTTGGACAGCACCAGCCCGTCGTCGAAGAGGCGGACCTCGCCGTGCGCTCCGATGAACTCGCGGTACAGCGGGCCCAGCGGCGAGTTGCTGACGACCAGCGCGACGATCGCGGCGAGCGCGAGCACGACGCCGCCGGCCGACTCGGAGGCGATGAAACGACGGATGCTGCTGATCACGGGAGTCCTCTTGTGCTTCAGTAAACTGGGGGCCGGCGCCATGCACCGCATTGTTCCCCACCGAGAACCATCATGACCACGATCCCTACCGTCGTCCGATATGCCGACCTCGTCGAGAGCGTCGCCGGCGCGCTGCAGTACATCAGCTACTACCATCCGGCCGACTACATCGCCCACCTCGCGCGTGCCTATGCGGCCGAGCAGAGCCCGGCGGCGAAGGACGCGATCGCGCAGATCCTGACCAACTCGAAGATGTGCGCCGAGGGCCGCCGCCCGATCTGCCAGGACACCGGCATCGTCAACGTGTTCCTGACGATCGGCATGGACGTGCGCTTCGAAGGCTTCCCGGCCGGCATCGAGGAGGCCGTGAACGACGGCGTGCGAAAGGGCTATCTGAACCCCGACAACGTGCTGCGCGCCTCGATCGTCGCCGACCCGCACTTCGAGCGCAAGAACACCAAGGACAACACCCCGGCGGTGATCCACATGACGCTGGTGCCGGGCAACACCGTCGACGTGCAGGTCGCGGCCAAGGGCGGCGGCAGCGAGAACAAGAGCAAGTTCGTGATGATGAACCCGAGCGATTCGCTGATCGACTGGGTCATGAAGACGGTGCCGACGATGGGCGCCGGCTGGTGTCCGCCAGGCATGCTCGGCATCGGCATCGGCGGCACCGCCGAGCGCGCGATGCTGCTGGCCAAGCGCAGCCTGATGGAAGACATCGACATGTACGAACTGAAGGTGCGCGGCCCGCGGAACAAGGTCGAGGAGTTGCGCATCGAGCTGTGCGACAAGATCAACGCACTGGGCATCGGCGCACAGGGCCTGGGCGGCCTGACCACCGTGCTTGATGTGAAGATCGCGACCTACCCGACGCACGCTGCGAGCAAGCCGGTTGCGATGATCCCGAACTGCGCCGCGACGCGCCACGCCCACTTCGTGCTCGACGGTTCGGGCCCGGCCTACCTCGAGCCGCCGAGCCTCGATCTGTGGCCCGATGTGAAGTGGGAGCCCGACTACAACAAGAGCAAGCGCGTCGACCTGAACACGCTGACCAAGGAACAGGTCGCCGCGTGGCAGCCCGGCGACACGCTGCTGCTGAGCGGCAAGATGCTGACCGGCCGCGACGCCGCACACAAACGCATCCAGGACATGCTCGCCAAGGGCGAGAAGCTGCCGGTGGACTTCACGAACCGCGTGATCTATTACGTCGGCCCGGTCGACCCGGTGCGCGACGAGGTCGTCGGCCCGGCCGGCCCGACCACCGCGACGCGCATGGACAAGTTCACCGAGATGATGCTGGCGCAAACCGGGCTGATCGGCATGATCGGCAAGGCCGAGCGCGGGCCCGCCGGCGTCGAGGCGATCAGGAAGCACAAGAGCGCGTACCTGATGGCCGTCGGTGGTGCGGCCTACCTGGTGTCGAAGGCGATCAAGCACGCCGAGGTGGTCGGCTTCGCCGACCTCGGCATGGAAGCGATCTACGAGTTCGACGTGACCGACATGCCGGTCACGGTGGCCGTCGATTCGAACGGCGTGTCGGTGCACGACACCGGGCCGCGCGATTGGGAGGCGAGGATCCGCTCGGGGTCGTTCAAGATTCCGGTGACGAGTGCCTGAGGTCGGAAGCTCGCGGGCCTGCCGGAATCCTTGACGGCATGCCGAACCCGCGAGGCGCTTGATGACCGTCAGCGCCGGGAACATCAGGTTGGGCGGCATTGCGCAGATCCACGCCGCTTGGACATTCCAGCGCCGTGTGATGATAATTTGCTATTCAAACGGCAAACAAGGTTGGCATGTCGTCAGCGCCCGAGTTTCGCGTCTTCCTCGTCGGCACCGACGTGCTGGGTGATCGCGCGCTGCATCGCCACCTGCGGCGCCAGTACTCGGTTCACCACGTTGCAGGTGCCGCGGACGTCGAGCGGCTGATGCTCGAACACACGCCGGACGTGCTGGTGTGCGAGCAGCAGCTCGAGGACGGGCGTGGCGTCGATCTGCTGCAGAAGATGCGCGTCGAGCACCCGCACACGGTCCGCGTGCTGGCGTTGCAGAGCGCGCGCCGCGAAGAGATGGTGCGAGCGATCAACGACGCGGCCGTCTATCAAGTCGTGACGCCGCCGTTCGAGCCCGAGCAGCTCGACCTGCTGCTGCAGCGCGCGCTCGAAAGCCGCGAGCTGTCGCGCATCCACCGCTACCTCAGCCGCGAACTCAAGTTCGCCGACGCGGTGATCCGCAACGAGAACGACAGCATGACGCGCGCGCTGCAGGAGACCTACCACTTCGACAAGCTGGTGTTCGTCAGCGACAAGATGGCCGAGGTCTGCAACACCGCGCGCAAGGCCGCGGCCACCGACCTGCCGGTGCTGCTGATCGGCGAGACGGGCACCGGCAAGGAACTGCTCGCCAAGGCGATCCACCTGTTCAGCGACCGCCACAAGCAGCTGTTCCTGGCGCAGAACTGCGGCGCCATCGCGCCGGAGCTGCTGCTGTCCGAACTGTTCGGACACAAGCGCGGCGCGTTCTCGGGTGCGATCAGCGACCGCCTCGGGCTGTTCGTCGCCGCCGACAACGGCACCGTGTTTCTCGACGAGATCTCCGACATCTCGCCCGCCGTGCAGGTCAGCCTGCTGCGCTTCCTGCAGGACGGCGAGGTCAAGGCGATCGGCAGCGACCGCACCAAGCAGACCAACCTGCGCATCGTCGCGGCAAGCAACCGGCCGATCCAGCAACTGGTCGACGAGGGCAAGTTCCGGCGCGACCTGTACTACCGGCTGAAGGGCTTCGAGATTGCGATCCCGCCGCTGCGCGACCGCCCCGAGGATATCCCGGTGCTGACCGATTACCTGATCAAGAAGTACTGCGAGGTCTTCAACCGCAAGGTGCCGGGCGTGGCGATGCAGGCGCAGCAGAAGCTGCGCTCGTACGCGTTCCCGGGCAATGTGCGCGAACTCGAGAACGAGATCCGGCGCACGGTGGCCACGGTGGAGAACGGCGAATTCATCACTGTGCAACACCTGTCGACCGAGATCGCGCGCGCCCGCCCGCGCGCCGACCGCCACCAGGTGTCGACCACGACGCTGGACGGCCACACGCTGAAGGAACGCGTCGAGCAGCTCGAGGTCGCGCTGGTGCGCGCCTCGCTCGAGCGCCACCGCTGGAACCACACCCGCGCCGCCGACGAGCTCGGTCTGTCGCGCGTGGGCCTGAGCAACAAGCTCAAGCGCTACGGCATCGGGCGCCAGGACGTGCCGGAGACGGCGTGAGCGATGGCGCCGGCGACGCCGACCCGCGGGCGCAGGCGTTCGTGCAGGGGCTGATATCGCCGGCCCGGGCGCTGGGCGGGCACCGCGAGCTCGGCACCACGGCGCTGGCGCGCCGGCTCGGCCTGGCCGACGACCAGCTCGGCGGCCACTGGTGCAGCCGCTGCCGCGGCATCTGGTACGGCTGCATGCTCGAGGTCGAGTGCCCGTCGTGCGGCAACCGGCACGGTTGAACGCCGGCGGGAACACCGCGAAGTTTGTTTGCACTTCGGGCGACCGACAACTTTGTTTGTAGCGGTCCGAGGCGCCCACGGCGCCGGGAAATCCGCGGCTTAGCCCGGTGAACTCGGGACATACCCGCACTCGCGTTCCGTTGGCACGTCGCATGCGAACTCGCTGCAGACACCGACCCCGAACGAGGAGAATTTCGATGGCCAATCTTCTGTGGCTGCAAGGCGGCGCCTGCTCCGGCAACACGATGTCGTTCCTCAACGCCGAGGAGCCCAGCGCCTGCGATCTGGTCACCGACTTCGGCATCAACGTGCTGTGGCACCCGTCGCTCGGCGTCGAACTCGGCGAGAACCTGCAGAAGCTGCTGCGCGACTGCGTCAGCGGCGCGATCCCGCTCGACATCTTCGTGTTCGAAGGCACGGTCGTCACCGCACCGAACGGCACCGGCATGTGGAACCGCTTCGCCGGCCGCGCGATGCAGGACTGGGTCAGCGATCTGTCGAAGGCAGCGCAGTTCGTCGTCGCGATCGGTGACTGCGCGACATGGGGCGGCATCCCGGCCACCGCGCCGAACCCGAGCGATTCGAGGGGGCTGCAGTTCCTCAAGCGCGCCAAGGGGGGTTACCTCGGCGATGCGTTCGTATCGAAGTCGGGCCTGCCGGTGATCAACGTGCCGGGCTGCCCCGCGCACCCCGACTGGATCACGCAGATCGTCGTCGCAGTGGCCACCGGCCGCGCCGGTGACATCGGCCTGGACGAGTTCCAGCGCCCGAAGACCTTCTTCCAGAGCTTCACGCAGACCGGCTGCACCCGCAACATGCACTTCGCCTACAAGGTCAGTGCCACCGAGTTCGGCCAGCGCAAGGGTTGCCTGTTCTACGACCTCGGCTGCCGTGGCCCGATGACCCATTCGCCGTGCAACCGCATCCTGTGGAACCGCCAGTCGTCGAAGACGCGCGCCGGCATGCCGTGCATGGGTTGCACCGAGCCCGAGTTCCCGTTCTTCGACCTCGCGCCCGGCACCGTGTTCAAGACCCAGACCGTGATGGGCGTCCCGAAGGAATTGCCGCTGGGCGTCGACAAGAAGGGCTACATCGCGCTCACCAGCGCGGCCAAGAACGCGGCACCGCGCTGGGCCGAACAAGACATCTTCGTCGTCTAAGGGGAACCTCATGTCAGCCGTTCAAACACTCGACATTTCCCCGGTCGGCCGCGTCGAGGGCGACCTCGACATCCGCGTCGACATCCAGGACGGTCACGTCGTCAACGCGTGGACCCAGGCCGAACTGTTCCGCGGCTTCGAGGTGATCTTGCGCGACAAAGACCCGCAGGCCGGCCTCGTCGTCACGCCGCGCGCGTGCGGCATCTGCGGTGCCTCGCACCTGACCTGCGCCGCGTGGGCGCTCGACACCGCCTGGCAGACCGAAGTGCCGCGCAACGCGATCCTGGCGCGCAACCTGGGCCAGATCGTCGAGAGCCTGCAGAGTCAGCCGCGCTACTTCTACGGGCTGTATGCGATCGACCTGACGAACAAGAAGTACAAGCACAGCGCGTACTACGCGGAGGCCTGCAAGCGCTTCGCGCCGTTCACCGGCACCTCGTACGAGCTCGGCGTGACGATCTCGGGCAAGCCGGTCGAGATCTACGCGCTGCTCGGCGGGCAATGGCCGCACTCGAGCTACATGGTGCCCGGCGGCGTGATGTGCGCGCCGACGCTGACCGACGTGACGCGCGCCTGGGCGATCCTCGAGTACTTCAAGATCAACTGGCTCGAGTCGTGCTGGCTCGGCTGCAAGCTCGAGCGCTACGAGCAGATCAAGAGCTACGACGATTTCATGAAGTGGCTCGACGAGTCGCCCGCGCATGCCAACTCCGACCTCGGCTTCTACTGGAAGATGGGCCTGGACATCGGGCTGGACAGGTACGGCGCCGGCGTCGGCAAGTACGTCAGCTGGGGCTACCTGCCGCACGAGGACAAGTACCAGAAGCCCACGATCGACGGCCGCAATGTCTCGCTCATCATGAAGAGCGGCGTCTACGACTCGGCGACCGACACGCACGTGCTGATGGACCAGAAGTTCGCGCGCGAGAACGTCCTGCACTCCTGGTACGACGAAGACAGCGCCGGCGACCAGCACCCCTTCGACCGCACGACCAAGCCGATCCAGAACAACGACACCAATTTCGACAAGAAGTACTCGTGGGCCACCGCGGTCACGCATGCCGATCTCGGCCGGCTTGAGGCCGGACCGTTCGCGCGCCAGATGGTCGCTGGCGGCAAGCACGGCGAAGCCTGGCAGCACCACGACCCGCTCGTGCTCGACATGTTCAAGAAGATGGGCGGCGCCAGCCTGCACCTGCGCCAGATCGCGCGCATGCACGAGACCATCAAGCTGTACCGCCAGGCCGAGCACTGCCTGCGCGAGTTCAAGCTGAACGACCCGTGGTACATCAAGCCCAAAGAGCGCGACGGGCGCGGCTGGGGCGCGACCGAAGCGATCCGCGGTGCGTTGTGCCACTGGATCGAGGTCAAGGACGGCAAGATCAAGAACTACCAGATCATCGCGCCAACCACCTGGAACGTCGGCCCGCGCGATGGCCAGCAGACGCGCGGTCCGATCGAGGAAGCGCTGATCGGCGCGCCGATCGCCGACGCCAGCGACCCGGTCGAAGTTGGCCACGTGGCACGATCCTTCGATTCCTGCCTGGTGTGCACCGTGCACGCGCATGATGCGAAGACGGGAGGTGAGCTGGCACGCTTTCGCATCGGGTGAATCAGACTCCTCCAGAGCGCTCGCCGGGCCACCGAACGGCCCCGCATCGAGGAGACCAACAAGATGTCAACGAATGACGACGACCGCCTGCGGGAACAGATCGGCGCCATGATGGCCGCCGGTCTGAAGACTCAGACCGAGCCGTTCCCCGAAACCGACAAGGAGTTCGGCCAGTTGCTGGCCGAAGTGCGCGAACTCGCGCCCGACGACCTGAAGGGCAAGCTGATCCTCACCGGGTTCGTCGACAAGCCGTACGGCCCCGACCAGATGCGCTGCCAGGAATGCATGTACTACCTGGTGCATCGCAAGTGGTGCGACCTGCCCGAACTCGCCGTGCCCGTGGAACCCGATTGGTGGTGCAGACTGTGGCGCATCTGACCGACGGCATTCACGCTGCAGCGTTTGCCCTGCATCGTCTGGCGCATCTGAGCTGAGCGCAGGGCCCGCGATGCTCGTCGTCATCGGCTGTGGCAACCTGAACCGCTGCGACGACGCCGCCGGCGTTCGCGTGGTGCAGCGCCTGCGCGAGCAGTTCGGTGCGCAGCTGCCGCCCGGCGTGAAACTGTTCGACGCCGGCACCGGCGGCATGGAGGTCATGTTCCAGGCCCGCGGCGCCAGCGCGCTGATCGTCGTCGACGCGTGCCGCAGCGGCTCGGACCACGGCGCGGTCTTCCGTCTGCCGGGCAACGAGATCGCCACCGAACACGTGCCCGGCTACAGCCTGCACGACTTCCGCTGGGACCACGCGGTGCACGCCGGTCGGCGCATCTTCGGCGCCGAGTTTCCAGACGATCTGACCGTGTACCTCATCGAAGCCGGCTCACTGCAGCTCGGCATCGAGTTGACCGCGCCGGTCGCGCGCGCAGTCGATGCGGTCTGCGCGCACATCGCCAAGCGCATCGGCGAGCGGCTGCCCGCCACCGCAGCGCCGTGACCCACAGCGTCTTCGTCGGCCACGGCCGCGTGCTGGTGCCGCGCGGCACCTACGACTGCTACCTCGGTGGCGCCGAGTCCGCGGCGCTCATCGAGCGCGACGACCAGATCCTGCTGCTGCCGCTGCGCGGCCCGGTGGCCGGCGGCATGCTGCTCAAGCAGCGCAACCTGCGCGGTGACCGGGTCATGCTGGCGACCGATTTCCTCGACCGCCTCGGGTGGGACACGTTCTCGCCCGAGACCGAGTTCGAGGTGGGCTGGATCGCCGAGGCCGGTGCGCTGCTGATCCAGGGCCTGGGGGCGCCTCGCGCCTGACCGCGGCGCGCATCGAGCATGCTGCAAACCATCTTTGCGCTCGCATACCATGTTGACGTGAATAGCGCGCGTGGCTAGCCTGCTTCTCGTACCGACACCCGCGCAACCCACGGAAGGTTCAACTTGCAGCCCGTCTCAACGTCCTTGTCGAGCACGCAGTTCGAAGCGGCCCTGAGCGCGGCGGAAGACGCCGACGCGTCGCCTGAGGAACGCGCCGAGATGCTGATGGAGATCGCGATGGGCCTGCAGGCGCGGCCGAAGTCGGCGCAGCAGCTGAGCGACGCGATCGGCTTGTACGAACGCGCACGCGACATGGCGCCGCCGCAGGCTCCGCTGCTGAAGGCGCGCATCGTCGCACGCATGGGAACCGCGCTGCAGGCCCTGCCCGACGCCAGCAGCACCAGCCTGGAGCGGGCGCTGGAATGCTTTCGCGGCGCGATCGACACCTTGCAGGCGCACGGCAAGCCCGAAGAGGTCGCCGAGACCGAGCTGAACCAGGGCCTGGTGCTGCAGGCGCTGGCGGGCCTGGGGCGCGCCCGACTCACCGACGCCATCGCCGCCTACCACCGCTCGCTGCGCGTGTTCGATCGCACCGCCTACCCGCAGGAGTACGCGGTGCTGCACAACAACCTCGCGATCGCCTACCTCTCGATGTCGCCCACCGACGAGACAGGCCGGATGCGCGAGGCGCTCGCGGTGCAGTCTTTCGAGGAGGTGCTGAAGGTCATCAACCTGATCGACCATCCGAGCGAGTACGCGATGATCAACAACAACCTGGGCAACGCGCTGCAGTACGCCAGCAGCGGCCACGTGCTCGAGAACAACCTGCGCGCGCTGGCCGCCTACGACGAAGCGCTGCGCGTGCGCAACCCGCGCGACACACCGCTCGAGTACGCCAACACGATCGCCAACAAGGCGAACGTGCTGCGAAGCCTGACGCCTGTCCTCGGCGCCTCGGGCGCCGACGCTGCGCCGATCGACCCGCTCGGCGATGCGCTGGCGCTGGTGCGCGAGGCCGGCGACCTGTTCGCACGCTACGGCGACGAGGCGAAGGCGGCGCTGATGTCCGACGCCGCCGCGGAGATCGAGGCGGCGCTCGCCGAGCGCCGCCAGCGTTCCAACTAGACCTGGTTCATTGCACTTTGGAGTTCATCAGATGACCGCACTGACTCTCGTGGGCCTGCTCGTGCTGGCGCTCGTCCTGGCGCTCGCCGCGGGCGCGGCCAGCGGCGTGAAGATCGGCGCCGAGGCGCTCGGCACCGGCCTGGCCGCGATGATGGGCGCGTTCTTCGGGCCCACCGCCGCCCTGCCGGCCGTGCTGGTGGGTCTGGGCGTTCTGTACTTCCTGCGTTGACGGAGCACGACGATGTTCGACATGTTCATGAACTCTGCCAAGCTCTTCCTCGCCGGCAAGCTGTTCCGCGACAAGCGCGACGTGCTGTTGCAGTGGATCAAGGGCTTCGGCGTGTGCCTCGCGCTGCTGCTCGTCGTGGGCTGGTTCGTCTCGCCGCTGGCCGGCGTCGTCGTCGCGTCGATCGTCGGCGGCTACATCCAGCCGGTGTTGTTCAAGGACCTGAAGTACGCCTGATCCTGGCGTGCATCTTCACTCCAACCATGACTGCCCGCGACACCCCGCCCGATCTCGACGCCGCGCATGCCGAATCGGCCGGCGAGCTGGCGCGCCGCGCCGACGAGTTGGCGCGCCTCGAGACGCTGACGCAGGGCTGGGAGCCAGCACAGCAGGCCGTGCTGGCCGCGATCAAGACTGGCATCGAGGAGCTCAACGCCGAAGCCTTTCGGCGGCTGATCCGCGCCCTCAAGGGTGATGAGGCCGCCGCGGCCGCGCTGCGCCAGGCGGTGCGCGACCCGCTGGTCTACCAGGTGCTGCTGTTTCACAGCCTCGTGAAACAGCCGCTCGAACACCGCGTCGCGCGCGCGCTCGACGAGGTGCGACCGATGCTCAAGACGCACGGCGGCGATGTCGAGTTGGTCGCGGTGAAGTTTCCCGACACGGTCGAGGTGCGCCTGATCGGCTCCTGCCAATCGTGCCCGTCGTCGGGTGAGACGCTCAGCGAAGGCGTCGAGAAGGCGATCAAGGCCCTATGCCCCGAGATCACCACCGTCACGCGCGTCAGCCGCGGTGCCGCCGAGGCGGCGCCGGGCGGTGCGCAGGTCGTGCACTTCGTCAGCCCCTTCGCGCGCCAGCAGGACGCCGGCTGGACCGATGTCTGCGCGCTGGCCGAATTGCACGACGATGCGATCGCCTCACGCGCGGTCGAGGGCCGCGACGTGCTGCTGTACCGCCACGGCGACTCGGTCTCGTGCATGGACAACGCCTGCGCCCACATGGGGATGCCGCTGGATGGCGGGCACCTCGAAGGCGGCACCTTGCGCTGCCCGTACCACGGCTTCGTCTACCTGCTCGCAACCGGCGAATGCCTGACGGTGCCCGAGGTGCAGCTTGCGGTGCATGCGGTGAAGATCGTCGGCGAACGCGTGGCCGTGCGGCTGCGCCGCTAGGTCGTCGCCATGACCATGACGATCACGCGCGTGTCGCTCGCCCCGGCGGCCAGGCGTGCGCCGGCCGCAAGCGTGCCCTGCACGGCGCTGCTCGTCGAGCGCGGCGCGCGCGTCATCCTCGGCGCGACCAACCACCCGCTCGGCCTGGCCTTGCCGGTGGTGCCGTCGGAGCGTTCGATGTTCGGCCCGCGCGGCGTCTGCGCAGCGCCCGACGGCTCTCTGTGGGTGTCCGACACCGGCCACCACCGCGTGCTCGGCTGGCACCGCACCCCCACCGAGGACAACGCGCCGGCAGACATCCTGCTCGGCCAGCCGACCTTCGACCGCGAAGGCCGCAACGCACGCGGCAGCACGAGTGTCGACACGCTCAACGTGCCGACCGGGATCGCGGCCTGCGGGCCGCAGCGCGCCGGCCTCGCGGTGGCCGACGCCTGGAACCACCGCGTGCTGATCTGGCACGCGCGGCCGACCCGCTCGCACCAGCGGCCGGATGTCGTCCTCGGTCAGGCCGTGTTCGACGCCGGCGAGTCGAACCGCCGCCAGGATCGCCCCGGCGCGGCGACGCTGTTCTGGCCCTACTGCGTCTCGTGGGACGGTGCCCGGCTCTGGGTGGCCGACACCGGCAACCGCCGCGTCCTGATGTGGCAGGGTCTGCCGCAGGCGCACGGCGCGCCGGCCGACCTCGTGCTCGGCCAGCCCGATGTCGACCACCGCGACGAGAACGGCGGCGGCACGCCCGGCGCCGCGAGCATGCGCTGGCCGCACGCGATCACCTTCCCCGCGGGGGGCGTGTGCGTGGCCGATGCCGGCAACAACCGGCTGATGCTGTGGCGCCGGCCGCCGACCGAGAACAACCAGCCCTGCGATCTGATGGTCGGCCAGGCCGATGTCGACCACGTCGAGCACAACCAGGCCAGCTACTACCCGGACGCGGCCTGCCTGAACATGCCCTATGGCGCCACCGTCGCCGGCGAACTGCTGGTCGCGGCGGACACCGCGAACTCCCGGCTGCTGGCCTGGCGCATTGCCGAGCTGACCGGCTTCGACGCGAAGGCCTGCGCGCTCGCGGCGCAATTCGACTGGAACAGCAAGGGCGACAACCGCTGGCTGCCGGCCGCGCGCGACAGCGTGTGCTGGCCCTACAGCGTCGCGATGCAGGGCGACGACACCTTGCTCGTCGCCGATTCGGGGAACAACCGCGTGATGCTGTGGCCGCTCGCCGCGGCCTGGGACTGAGCATGTCGGCACAACTGGCCGCGCAGCCCGCCGATCGCGTCGTGCCGATGTCGGTGGCCGAACAGGTGCGCGTGCGCGGCACCGTGCAAGGCGTGGGCTTTCGGCCGACGGTGTGGCGCATCGCCCGCGAACTGCAGGTGGCGGGATCGATCATCAACGATGCGCAGGGCGTGCTGATCGTCGCGGTGGCAGAGGCGGCGGTGCTGGACGCGCTGGTGCAACGACTGCGCGACGATGCACCGCCGCTGGCGCGCATCGAGACGATCGAACGCACGCGCATCGCGCTGCCCGCGCCCCTGCCCCGCGACTTCAAGATCGATCCGAGCCAGCACGGGGCCACGCACACTGCGGTGGCCGCCGACGCCGCGATCTGTGCCGAATGCACGGCGGAGATCTTCGACCCGTTCGGTCGACGCTTCCGCTACCCGTTGACGAACTGCACGCACTGCGGCCCGCGCCTGTCGTTCGTCACCGGCGTGCCCTACGACCGCCAGCTGACGACCATGGCCGGCTACCCGATGTGCAAAGCCTGCCGCGCCGAGTATGAGTCGCCCGCCGACCGGCGCTTTCACGCCCAGCCGATCGCCTGTCATGTGTGCGGCCCGAAGGTGACGTTGAAGCGCCTGGACGACCGCGCGTTCACGATCGACAGCTACACCTTCCTCGACGACTGCGACGCCGCGGGCACGCTCTTGGCGCGCGGCCATATCGTCGCGATCAAAGGCCTGGGCGGCTACCAGCTCGCCTGCGACGCTACCCAGCCCGACGCGGTCGCGCGCCTGCGGGCGCTGAAGCGGCGCGAGCGCAAACCGTTCGCGCTGATGGCCGCCGACGTGGCGGCGGTGCGCGCGTGGTGCGAGGTCGATGACGCGGAAGCGGCGCTGCTGCAATCGAGCGCCGCACCGATCGTGCTGCTGGCGCGGCGCCGTGCGCCGGCACAGACGACCATCGCCGACGCCGTCGCGCCCGGGCTGACGACGCTTGGCTTCATGCTGCCGAGCACCGGGCTGCACCACCTGGTGCTGCGGCGCATGAAGCGGCCCGTCGTTATGACCAGCGGCAACCTGAGCGACGAGCCGCAGGCCATCGACCTCGCGACTTTGAAGCAGCGCTTTCCCGCGGGCATCGACTTCGTGCTCGACCACGACCGCCCAATCGCGCGGCGCATCGACGACTCGGTGCTGCGCGTGATGGACGGCGCGCCGCGCGTGCTGCGCCGCGCCCGCGGCTATGCACCCGAACCGATCGCGATGCCGCCGGGCTTCGACGCGGCGCCGCCGGTGCTGGCCTATGGCGGCGAGCTGAAGAACAGCTTCTGCCTGTTGCGCGACGGGCGGGCGGTGCTGTCGCAGCACATCGGCGACCTCGAAGACGCCGCGACCCACGCCGACTACCGCCGCGCGCTGCAAGACCTGCAACGCTTCTTCGCGTTCACGCCGCAGCTCCGGGCCTGCGACGTCCATCCCGAGTACCTGTCCAGCAAGCTCGCACACGACGACGCTGCGCGCGCCGGCACGCGCGCCACCGAGGTGCTGCACCACCACGCCCACATCGCCGGCTGCCTGGTCGACAACGGCTGGCCGCTGGCGGCCGGCCCGGTCGTCGGCGTCGCGCTCGACGGCCTGGGCTGGGGCGAGCACGGCGAACTGTGGGGTGGCGAATTCGCGATTGCCGACTACCGAGAGTTCGAACGTCGAGGCACGTTCAAGCCGGTGGCGCTGCTCGGCGGCGAACAGGCGATGCGCGAGCCCTGGCGCAACACCTATGCGCACCTGATGGCCGAAATGAAGTGGCCGGCGTTCGCGATGAACTACCATGAACTCGAACTGCACGACTTCCTCGCCGCCAAGCCGCGCGCCTTGCTCGATGGCATGCTCGCCAAGAACGTCAACTCGCCCCTGGCCAGTTCATGCGGGCGCCTGTTCGACGCGGTCGCGGCCGCTTTGGGCATCTGCCGCGCGCACGCTGCGTACGAAGGCCAGGGCGCGGTCGAGCTGGAAGCGCTCGTCGACCACGAGGTGCTGCGCTTCGAGGACGACGAACTCGGCTACCCGTTCGGCATCCCGCGCCTGAAAGGCAGCCACCTGCCCTACATCGAGCCGCTCGCGATGTGGGGCGCGTTGCTCGGCGACCTGATCCTGAAGACGCCGGTGCCGACGATGGCGGCGCGCTTCCACAAGGGGCTGGCGCGCGTGATCGCGACGATGGTCGACAAGATGGCGCGCGCGCACGACGAAGACCACCCGTTGCGCGTCGTCGCGCTGTCGGGCGGCGTGTTCCAGAACAAGGTGCTGCTCGAGTGCGTCGGCGAACGGCTGCGCGCGGCCGGCTACACGGTGCTGACGCATCGCCGCGCGCCCTGCAACGACGGTGGACTCGCGCTCGGCCAGGCCGCTGTGGCAGCAGCCAGAGCCTTCGATAACAAGAACCAGGAGACCGCCCCATGTGCCTAGGCATCCCCGGCAGGATCATCGCGATCACCAGCCCCGTGAACAAGCTCGCCACCGTCGAGGTGCTGGGCGTGCGGCGCGAGATCAACATCGCCTGCATCGTCAACGAAGCGCATCCCGTGGATTCGTGTATCGGCGACTGGGTGCTGGTGCACGTCGGCTTCGCGATGAGCCGGATCGACGAGAAGGAAGCGCAGCTCACGCTGGAGATCCTGCACGCGCTCGGCGAGGCGCAGGCCGAGTTGCGCACGATGCGCGAGTCCGATGCGGCGGTGGCGGTGCCATGAATCCGCGCGACGCGCTCGCCGGGCTGTACCCGCATCTTGCCGCGGGCGATGCGCGGCCGGACGGCGCCCCGATGACCGCCGCGCTGCTCGAGTCGGTGCGCCAGAAGGCCGCCGACAGCGTGTCGGTCAAGCAGCGCTTCTTCGCCGACAACGCGCCGGCCATCGTCGAGGCCGCGCAGATGCTCGCGCGCTGCTACCGCGGCGGCGGGCGTCTGTACACGATGGGCAACGGCGGCTCGAGCTGCGACGCCGCGCACCTGGCGGTCGAGTTCCAGCACCCGATCACCGCCGGGCGCCCGGCCCTTCCGGCGGTGAACCTGAGCCAGGACATGGCGATGATCACCGCGGTCGCCAACGACCTGGGCTTCGTGCACGTCTACACGCGCCAGGTGCTCGCGCACGTCGGCGCGCGCGATTGCCTGGTCGGCATCTCGACCAGCGGCAACTCCGAGAACCTGCTCGCCGGCTTCAACGCGGCGAAGCGGCAAGGCGCCGCCACGCTCGGCCTGGCCGGCGGCGAAGGCGGCCGGATGCGCGCGAGTGCCGATGTCGACCTGTGCCTGGTCGTGCCCACCGACAGCATCCACCGCGTGCAGGAGACGCATGTCGCGCTGTACCACATCCTCTGGGATCTGACGCACACGCTGCTCGCCGACGACCGCGGCCCGGGAGGTTCGCGATGAAATATGCGGACGAGTTCCGCGACCCCGCGCTGGCGAAGTCGCTGGTCGCGGCGATCACCGAACTGGCCGACACGCTGGCGGCGAACATGCCGCGCCCGCTGCAGGTGATGGAAGTCTGCGGGGGCCACACCCACACGATCTTCCGCTACGGTCTGAAGGACCTGCTGCCGCCGAGTATCGAGTTCGTGCACGGCCCGGGCTGCCCGGTGTGCGTGCTGCCGATGGGCCGCGTCGACGACTGTGTCGCGATCGCCGAACACCCGCAGGTCATCATGACCACCTTCGGCGACGCGATGCGCGTGCCGGGCTCGAAGAAGAGCCTGCTGCAGGCCAAGGCCGATGGCGCCGACGTGCGCACGGTCTACTCGCCGCTCGACGCGCTCAAGCTCGCGCAGAAGCACCCCGACAAGGAAGTCGTGTTCTTCGGCCTGGGCTTCGAGACGACGATGCCGAGCACCGCGCTGACGGTGTTGCAGGCCGAGGCGACCGGCGTGCGCAACTTCTCGCTGTTCTGCAACCACATCACGATCATCCCGACGGTCAAGGCGATCCTCGATTCGCCCGACCTGCAGATCGACGGCTTCCTCGGCCCCGGGCACGTCAGCATGGTGATCGGCACGCGCCCCTACGACTTCATCGCGCAGCGCTACGGCAAGCCGCTGGTCGTCGCCGGCTTCGAGCCGCTCGACATCTTGCAGTCGCTGTGGATGGTGCTCAGGCAGATGCATGAAGGCCGCTGTGAGGTCGAGAACCAGTACAGGCGCATCGTGCCGATCGAGGGCAACTCGCCGGCACTCGACGCGATCACGCGCGTGTTCGAGTTGCGCGAGTTCTTCGAGTGGCGCGGGCTGGGTTCGATCGACCACTCGGGCATCCGCATGCGCGAGGCCTATTCCGGCTTCGACGCCGAGCGCCGCTTCTCGGTGCCAAACCTGAAGATCGCCGACCCGAAGTCCTGCCAGTGCGGCGAGGTGCTCAAGGGCGTGATCAAGCCGCAGCAGTGCAAGGTCTTCGGCACGCTGTGCACGCCCGAGACGCCGCTGGGCGCGCTGATGGTGTCCAGCGAAGGCGCGTGCGCCGCGTATCACCAGTATTCGCGCATCGCGTTCGTGAAGCGCGACGCCGCCGCCGCGGTGAGCTGACATGGCGACGATCCGAGACCGGAGCATCACGATGGCGCACGGCGGCGGCGGCCGCGCGATGCGCGATCTGATCGAACGGCTCATCGTGCCGGCCTTCGGCAACCCGTTGCTCGCGCCGCTCGAAGACCAGGCGCGCATCGACCTGCGCGGCCTGGCCGAGATCGGCGACCGGCTCGCGTTCACGACCGACAGCTACGTCGTCGCGCCGCTGTTCTTTCCGGGCGGCGACATCGGCACGCTCGCGATCTGCGGCACCGTGAACGACCTCGCGATGTCGGGCGCGGTGCCGCTGTTCCTGTCCTGCGGGCTGATCATCGAGGAGGGGCTTCCGACCGCCGACCTCGAGCGCGTGCTCGCGAGCATGTCGGCGCAGGCGCGCCAGTGCGGTGTCAGCGTCGTCACCGGCGACACCAAGGTCGTGAACCGCGGCGCGGCCGACAAGATGTTCATCAACACCGCGGGCATCGGCGTCATCGCGGCCGGCATGGACATCTCGGCCAAGCGCGCCCGGCCCGGCGACGCGATCATCGTCAACGGCACGCTCGGCGACCACGGCGTGGCGATCCTGGTCGCGCGCAACGAGCTCGATCTGCACACCGACCTCGCCAGCGACTGCCAGCCGCTGCACGGCCTGGTACAGGCGATGCTCGCGGCCTGCCCCGACATCCATTGCCTGCGCGATGCCACGCGCGGCGGGCTGGCGACGGTGCTGAACGAATTCGCGCTCAGCTCGAAAGTCGGCATGCGGCTGCACGAGCGCGCGCTGCCGACCAAGCCCGAGGTGCGCGGCGCCTGCGAAATGCTGGGGCTGGACGTGCTCTACATGGCCAATGAAGGCAAGCTGGTGGCGATCGTGCCGCGCGCCGATGCCGATGCGGTGCTCGCGGCGATGCGCGCGCACCCGGCCGGTGCCGACGCGGCCATCGTCGGCGAGGTGCTAGCCGAGGCGGCCGGCCACGTGATCCTGGACACGCTGTTCGGCGGCGAACGCGTGGTCGACATGCTGGTCGGCGAGCAGCTGCCCCGCATCTGCTGAGGGATCGACGCCATGCACGAACTCGGCATCACCCGCAACATCGTCGCGATCGTCAGCGAGCGCTCGCGCGGCCAGCAGGTGCTGCGCGTGACGCTCGAGGTGGGCCGGCTGTCAGGCATGTTCGCCGAGGCGATCCGCTTCTGCTTCGACGTATGCAGCAAGGGCACGCCACTTGCTGGCGCCACGCTGGAGATCATCGAGATCGAGGGCCGCGGCCATTGCGACGCCTGCGGCGCCGAGCCCGTGATGGCGGCACCGCTGGGCCGCTGCCCGGTGTGCCGCGAACCGCGCCTGCGCATCGTCGCCGGCACCGAGCTGAAGATCAGGGAGATGGAGGTCGAATCATGTGTGTGACCTGCGGCTGCGGCGACGGCGAGACAACGGTGCAGAAGATGGGCGACGAACACGGGCACGACCATGCGCACCCGCATGTGCACACCCACGCCGACGGCACGACCCATGCGCACGGGCACTCGCACGATCACGAGCATCCTCACGCACATGCGCACGGGCGCGACCACGCCCATCCGCACGCGCACACGCACGACCTGCACGTCCCCGGGCGCGACGCGCAGACCATCGCGCTCGAGACCGCCGTGCTCGGCAAGAACCAGGCGCTGGCCGAGCGCAACCGTGGCTGGCTGGCCGGGCGCGGGGTGCTGGCGCTGAACCTGATGAGCAGCCCGGGTGCGGGCAAGACCACGTTGCTCGAACGCTGCATCCGCGACCTGAAGGGCCAGGTCGCGATCAGCGTCGTCGAGGGCGACCAGGCCACGATCTTCGACGCCGAGCGCATCCGCGCCACCGGCGCCCCTGCGGTGCAGGTCAACACCGGCACGGGTTGCCACCTCGAGGCCGAGATGCTGGGCCGCGCGCTCGAGCTGCTGCAGCCGGCGCGCGGCTCGCTGCTGGTGATCGAGAACGTCGGCAACCTGGTGTGCCCGGCACTGTTCGATCTCGGCGAGGCGGCGCGGGTCGTGATCTTCTCGGTCACCGAGGGCGAGGACAAGCCGCTCAAGTACCCGCACATGTTCAGCAGCGCCGACGTGCTGCTGTTGAGCAAGACCGACCTGCTGCCGCACCTGCGCGTCGACCTGCGGCGCATGATCGACAACGCGCTCGCGGTCAACCCGCGCCTGAAGATCATCCCGGTGTCCGCCTACAGTGGCGACGGGCTGGACACATGGTACGGCTGGCTGCGCGACGAGCTGGCGACGTTGAAGGCAACACCTTAGGCGGCGATGAACCCAACCGAGCTTCCGCGCGACTTCGCCAGCCTGGCGCTGGTGATTCTGCTGCTGGGCATGAAGCACGGCTTCGATGCCGATCACCTGGCCGCGATCGACGGGCTGACGCGCTACAACGCGGCGTCGCGGCCGCGTCTGGCACGTGCGGCGGGCGTGCTGTTCTCGGCCGGGCACGGGCTCGTGGTCGTCGGCGTGGCCGTCGGCGTCGCGCTGCTGGCGCGCGCCTGGCGCGTGCCCGAATGGCTGGAGGCGTTCGGCGCCTGGGTGTCGATCGCACTGCTCACGCTGCTGGCACTGCTGAACATCGTTGCCGTGCTGCGCACCCCGGGTCACCAGGTCGCTCAGCTCGAAGGCTGGCGCAGCGGCGCGTTCGCGCGGCTGCTGCGCGCCGGCAACCCGCTGATGGTGATGGGCGTCGGCACGCTGTTCGCGCTGTCGTTCGACACTGTGAGCCAGGCCGCGTTGTTCGCCGTCACCGCAAGCCAGTTCGGCGGCTGGCAACCGGCGTTGCTGCTTGCGCTGCTGTTCGTCGCCGGGATGCTCGCGACCGACGGCGTCAACGGGTTGTGGATCGCGCACCTGATCCGCCGCTCCGACCGCAGCGCGCGCGTCGCGTCGCGCGTGATGGCGCTCGCCGTCTCGGGCGTCGGGCTGCTGACCGCGGCGCTGACCTTCGCCAGCCGCACGCTGCCCGATGTGAACGCGTGGGCGCAGGGCAAGGAGCTCTGGTTCGGTGCGGCGGTGGTGGCGGTCGTCGGCGCCAGCTTCGCGTTCGGTCAGCGCCTCGCGCGCGCCGAGGCCCTGCCGCGCCCCGCGGCGCGCGCGGTCGGCGGCCTCTAGCACCTGCCGATCCGGTCGGCCGCCGCGTCGGGCTTGCCGACCGGCGCCGTCGCTAACATCGCGCGGTCGAATCGGGAGAACGAACGATGAGCCGCAGCGCCGCCCAACCTTTCCTGCGTGATCGCCGCACCCATGCCCGGGTCACCAACGAAGAACTGTTCTTCGACCTGATCTACGCGTTCGCGATCACCCAGCTCTCGCACCGCCTGCTCGAACAGCTGACGCCGCTCGGCGCGCTGCAGACGCTGGTGCTGTGGTTCGCGGTCTGGCTCGGCTGGCAATACACCTGCTGGGTCACGAACTGGTTCAACCCCGAGAACCTGCGCATGCGGCTGATGCTGTTTGCGCTGATGCTGCTCGGCCTGGCGATGGGGGCGACGATCCCGGCGGCCTTCGCCGAGGCCGGTCTCGCGTTCGCGGCCTGCTATGCCGCGATCCAGGTCGGGCGCACGCTGTTCGTGCTGCTCAACCTGCGCGCCGCACCGGCGCTGCGGCCGAACTTCCGCCGCATCATGGGCTGGGTCTGCATCTCGGCGGCACTGTGGATCGCCGGCGGGCTGTCGGAGGAAACGACCCGGCTGGCGCTGTGGAGTGCCGCCGTCGCGAGCGAATACCTCGCGCCAATGATCGGCTTCGCGCTGCCGGTGCTCGGCCGCTCGCGCACCAGCGAATGGACCATAGAAGGCGCTCACCTCGCCGAGCGCAACCAGCTGTTCGTGTTGATCGCGCTCGGCGAATCGATCCTCGCGACCGGCGCCTCGTTCAGCCAGTCGCCGCATCTGGATGCGCCGACGCTGATCGCGCTCGGGGTGGCGTTCGCTGGCAGCGTCGCGATGTGGTGGATCTACTTCGACACCGCGAGCGAACACGGCACGCACGCGATCACCAGCTCCGACGACCCGGGCCGCATCGGCGCGTACTTCCACTACATCCACGTGACCCTGATCGCCGGCATCATCGTCGCCGCGGTGGCGGACGAGTTGGTCGTGCACCACCCCGACGGCCACGTCGACGCTGCCGCCGCCAGCGTGCTGATCGGCGGGCCGCTGCTGTACCTGATCGGCAACGCGGCCTACAAGAGAGTCGTGTACGGCTGGCTGCCGCCCTCGCACATCGCGGGCTGCGTGCTGTTGCTGCCGCTGTGGCCGCTCGGGTTCGCGACCGACCGGCTGATGGTGGGTGGGCTGACGAGCGCCGTGCTGGTCCTGGTCGCGACCTGGCAGACACTGCACGCGCCGCGCGCGCCGGTGCGCTCGGCAGCGCGGCGTTGACCCGCGATCTGCTACAACAGGCCATCGATGTTGGCCGAGGACGGTATGCGAGACGAATCTTGAGACGATCCACACTATCGATGGCGCAGGGCAGAACCCTGGCCACTCTTTTCCTGGCCGCGCTGGTCGCCGCGGTCGCGCTGGGTTGCGCGAGCCCCGCGAATGCACCGGACCTCGCCGCCGTGCTGGCCGATCCGCAGCGTACGCCCGAGGATCGCCAGGCCGATGCCGGTCGCCAGCCGGCCGCGCTGCTGCGCTTCGCGCAGGCGACACCGGGCATGAGCGTGCTCGACGTGTCCGCCGGCGGCGGCTACACGACGCAACTGATGGCGCTGGCCGTCGGTCCGCAGGGCAAGGTCTGGGCGCAGGTGCAGAAGTTGTCGCCCACGCTCGAACGGCGCCTGAAGGAGCATCCGCAGGCGAACATCGAGCTGCTGCAGCGGCCGTTCGAGGATCCGTTTCCGGCGGCGGCGCCGCGCGTCGATCTCGTCACGCTGGTGCTGTCGTACCACGACATCGCCTATGCGCCGGTGGACCGCGCACGCATGAACCGGGCGGTCTTCGACGCCCTCAAGCCCGGCGGGCACCTGGTGCTGATCGATCATGCGGCGCGGTCGGGCAGCGGCCTCGCCGACACCCGCACGCTGCACCGGATCGACGAGCAGACCGTGCGCGCGGAACTGCTGGCGGCCGGCTTCGTGCTCGAGGCGCAGAGCGATTTCCTGCGCAACCCGGCCGACCCGCGCGACAAGGCCTTCTTCGACATGACGATGCCGGCAGATCGGTTCGCGCTGCGCTTCTTCAAGCCGAGGTAGCGCCCCGGCGTTGCTCAGCCGCGCGGATGATGCTGCGCGTGCAGCAGCCGCAGGCGCTCACGCGCGACGTGGGTGTAGATCGTCGTCGTCGAGATGTCGGCGTGGCCCAGCAGCAGTTGCACCGCGCGCAGATCGGCGCCGTGGTTCAGCAGGTGGGTCGCGAACGCGTGGCGCAGCGTGTGCGGCGACAGTGGCACCTGCACGTCCGCGCGCAGCGCGTGCGCCTTGATCAGCTTCCAGAACATCTGGCGCGTCATCGGCCCGCCCCGGCCGGTGACGAACAGCGCGTCGCTCGTGCGCCGTTTCAGGATCGGCCCGCGCGCCTCGGCGAGGTAGCGCTTCAGCCACGCGTGCGCTTCCTCGCCGAACGGCACGAGCCGCTCCTTCGCGCCCTTGCCGGTGACGCGCAGTGCGCCGTCGCTGAGGCTCAGGTGCACGCTCTTCAGGCCGACCAGCTCGCTGACGCGCAGCCCGCTCGCGTACATCAGCTCCAGCATCGTGCGGTCGCGCAGGCCCAGCGGCGTGTCGGCATCGGGCGCGGCCAGCAAGGCCTCGACCTGCGCCTCGCTGAGCGTCTTGGGCACGCGCAGCGGCTGCTTCGCACTCGTCAGCTTCAGGGTCGGGTCGGCCGCGAGCAGGTGCTCGCGCAGGGCCCAGCGAAAGTAGCGCTTGAACACCGTCAGGCGCCGGTTGCTGCTGGTCGCCTTGCTGCCTTTGTGCCGCGCGACGCCGTAGGCCAGCAGGTCGGCCTCGCGCGTCGTGTCGAGCGCACGCGCGTGCTCCGTGGCGAGCCAGTCGGCGTACAGGGCGAGGTCGCGACGATAGGCCGCGAGCGTGTTGGCGCTCAGCCCGTCCTCGATCCAGAGCGCGTCGACGAAGCGATCTATCGACTGTTGGCTGGTATTGCGGGCCGACGTGGTCAGACCTTCACTCCAGCGTCAGTTTCTGCAGTTTCACGACCCGCTTGTAGACCTCGTACTCGGCGGCGATCTGGGCCGCGAATTCGGCCGGCGAGTTGCCCACGATCAGCGAGCCGGTGTCTTCGATGCGCTTCCTGACGGCCGGGTCCTCGAGCGTCTTCTTGACCGCGCTGCTGACCTTGTCGACCACCTCCTTCGGCAAGCCCTTGGGCCCGTAGATGCCGTAGTAGGCCATGCGGTTGACCGGCTCCAGGCCCACTTCCTTGAAGGTCGGCACGTTGGGCAACACCGCCAGCCGCTGCGGCGCTGCGACGACGATCGCGATCAGCCGGCCGTCCTTGATGAAGGGCAGCGCCGAGGGCAGGTTGTCGAAGATGATCGGGATCTGCCCGGCCACCGCATCGTTCAGCGCCGGGCCCGAGCCGCGGTACGGGATGTGCGTGATGAAGGTGCCCGACAGGTTCTTGAACAGCTCCATCTGCAGGTGCGCAATGCCGCCGGTGCCCGAGCTGCCGAAGCTGTACTTGCCGGGGTTCTTCTTGAGCTCGGCGAGGAAGCCCTTGTAGTCGTGCGCCGGAAAGCTCGGGTGCACCGCGATCACGTTCGGCGTCGCGGCGACGTTGATGATCGGCGTGAAATCGGTGAGCGGGTTGTACGCCAGCTTCGGGTTGATGGCCGGGTTCGACGCCGTCGTCGACACCGTGGCCACGCCGAGCGAGTAGCCGTCGGGCGCGGACTTGGCGGTGTCGGTGGCTCCGATCGAGCCGCCGCCGCCGGCCTTGTTCTCGACGATCAAGGTCTGACCCAGCGGAGCATTGATCTTTTCGGCCAGCACGCGCGCGATGATGTCGGTCGTGCCGCCGGGTGCGAACGGCACCACCAGCCGCACCGGCTTGTTCGGGTAGGCCTGGGCCCAGGCGCAGGCCGAGACGGCGAGCAGGCTGGCGGCGCAGGCCGAGATCAGGAATCTGAAATGCATCGGTAGACTCTCCGTTGAGGGGGCTCGAGACGACGCGCAAGTCTAGGGCCGCGGCCGTGCGCCGCGACAGAGCGAACACCCTGCCCCGCCTCCGATGCGCTGGCACACTCGGCGCATGTCGAACGCGCTGCTGCTGTTGCCCGACTTCCTGCTGATCGCGCTCGGCTGCGTGCTGTGCCGCCTGACCGCGCTGAATCGCCCGGTCTGGGAGGCGGCCGAGCGGCTCGTCTACTACCTGCTGTTTCCGGTGCTGCTGTTCAACTCGATCCTGAAGAGCCCGCTGCAACCGGCGCAGACCCTCAGCCTCGCCGCCACGAGCGTGGCCGTCACGATCGTCGGCATCGGCGCGGCACTCGCGATCGGACGTTGGCCGGGCATCGACGTGCGTCGCCATGCGTCGGGCGCGCAGGTCGCGTACCGCTTCAACTCCTTCATCGCGCTGGCGCTGGCCGAGCGACTCGGCGGGCCGCCGGGCCTGGCCTGGATGGCCTTGTGCATCGCGCTGAGCGTGCCGCTTTGCAACGTCGCGGCGGTCTGGCCGCTGGCGCGCCACGGCGGCCATTCCTACGGCCGCGAGCTGCTGCGCAACCCGCTGATCCTGAGCACCCTCGCCGGGCTGCTCGCGAACGCCGCCGGGCTGAGGTTCCCCGATGCGGTGTCGACGACGCTGCAGCGCATCGGCCTGGCGGCGCTGCCGCTCGGCCTGATGGCGACCGGCGCCGGGCTGCGCATCGGAGCCCTGAAGACCTCGCCGGGGCTGGCCGCGGCGCTGATGACGGTGCGCCACGCGCTGCTACCGGCATTGGCGATCGGCCTGACCGCCGCGCTCGCGCTGCCGGGCGAGCAGCGCCTGATCGTGGTGCTGTTCGCCTCGCTGCCGACGGCGTCGAGCGCCTACGTGCTGGCCGCACGCATGGGCGGGGACGGCGGCTACGTCGCCGGCCTCGTGACCTTGTCGACGCTGCTCGGCATGATCAGCGTGCCGTTCTGGCTCGCGCTGCTCACCGCCTACCCGCTCTAGAACTGCGCCTTGAACTGCACGCCGTAGGTGCGCGGGTCGTTGATGAAGCCGGTCAGGTTGTTGAAGTCGATCGCGCCGACCGCGACGATCTTGTTCGTGATGTTGCGCGCGAACGCGGCCAGCTCGTACTTGCCGTCGGCCCACAGGTAGCCCACGCGCAGGCCGCCCTCGGTGTAGGCTTTGCCGGTGAACTCGGTCGACTCGTACAGGAAGAAGTTGACCTTGCTGCGATACGTCCAATCGGTGAAGACGAAGAACTCGCCGCCGCTTGCCATCGGGATCGCGTAGCGCGCGGTGACTGCAGCAATGTACTTCGGCGCCTGCGGCAGTGCGTTGCCGTCGATGTAGTACTGCCCGGGGGTGGCGGCCGGCGTGTTCAGCAGCGTGCAGCCGCCGCCGCAGCCGGCCACGGTGAGGTTCGGGTCCTTGATCTTGGTGTCGTTGTAGCTCGCCGCCGCAGTGACGAGCAGCACCGGCGTCAGGTAGGCGTCGAGGTTGAACTCGACTCCCTGCCCGGTCGCCTTCTTCGCGACCTTCAGCGTGTTCGAGTTGCCGCCGCCGCCGACCTCGGTGAGTTGTAGGTTCTTCACGTCGTAGTGGAAGACGCTGAAGCCGATGCGCGCGCGCTTGTCGAGCAACTCGGACTTGATGCCGGCCTCGTACGAGGTCGTCGTCTCCTGGCCGGCGATCGACTGCGGGCCGAAGGCAGACGCCGGCTCGACGCTGGAGCCGCGGTAGCCGGTCGCGACGCGCGCATAGACGTTGGTCGACGGGCTCAACTTGTAGAGCACGCTCAGGTCGCCGCTCGGCTTGGAATCGGACAGGTCGGCGGTCGTGCCGTTGGCCTGGCTCGACGCCGGCAGCACCGCGGCATTGCTGGCAAGCTTCTTCGTGTCGTGCGTGTAGCGCAGCCCGGCGCGCAGGCTCAGATCCGTCGTGAGGTCGTACTTGATCGAGCCGAACGCGGCATATGAGCGGCTCTTCTGCGTGTCTGTCAGGTCGCTGGTCTGCGCGCCGCTGTTGAAGCTGTCGTACCCGTAGCTGTCGTTGGTGAACTTCTCGTCGAAGAAGTAGACGCCGGCCTGCCAGTTCAGCGGCGCGGCGTAGCGCGACTCGACCCGGAACTCCTGCGTGAACTGGCCGTGGTTGTGCAACTGCCCCGCGGTCTCGCTCGGGAACGGGATGAAGCCCGGCCCCGACGGCGGGTGGAAGCTCGCGCCGTAGCCGCCGTCGATGTCGCCGCGGCTGTAGGTGTGCACGGTCTCGAAGCCGGTGATCGAGTACAGCGCGAGGTCACCGAACTGCCAGCGCAGACGCGCGTTCGCGCCGTAAGTCTGAATCGTCTGCTCGTTGCGGCCGTCGGTCGAGAACTGGTCGGGCTCGAAGCCGTCGACCAGGTCGTTGGTGCCCTTCTTGATGATGTTGGCGCGGAACACGCGCGCACTGCCATCGAGGTTGCGCGCGTGCACGTTGAACAGCGCGCTGAAGTCGCCCGAGGGCTTGTAGAGCAGTTGCAGCCGCGCTGCGCGGTCGTCGTAGCCCTCGGTCTTCTGCGTCGGCCCGGGCGCAAAGGTGTTGTTCACCCAGTCGTCGCGGTGCTGGACCAGCACCGAGCCGCGCGCCGCCCACTGCGGGCCGAGCGGGATCGACTTGGCGGCCTCAAGGTTGGTGGTCTTGTAGGTGCCGAACGACAGGCTGGCGTAGCCGTCGGTCGCGCCGATCTCGGGCGTGGCCGAGTTGAACTTGACCACGCCGCCCGGTGTGTTGCGGCCGAACAGGCTGCCCTGCGGGCCGGCCAGCACCTCGACGCTCGACAGGTCGAAGATCGGGAAGCCCTTCAGCTGCGGGTTCTCCTGTACCACGTCGTCGTAGATCAGCGAGACCGGCTGCGAGGCGTTGGCGCGGAAATCGGTGTTGCCGTAGCCGCGGATGTAGAAGCGCGGGAAGGCGCGGCCGTACGACGATTCGATGTTCAGGCTCGACACCCGTCCGGAGAGCAGGCGGACGTCCTGGCCGCTCGAGGTCAGCACGTCGAGCTTCTCGCCCGACAGCGTCGAGACCGAGCTCGGCACGTCCTTGATGTTCTCGACGCGGCGTTCGGCGGTCACCGTCACCGGTGCCAGCGTGCCGGTCGGCACGCTCGCCGCCGGGCTCGGGCTCACCGCCTGCGCGAACGCCAGCGGTGCGGCCAGCAGCGGCGGCAGCATTGCGATCCCCTCGGACACGACCCAAAAGCCGCGACCGCGGCGCATCCGAACACTCATGAATCTCTCCCGCACAGTTGTTTGAACCAATGTAGCAAACCGTGTGCCATTGGTGAACGGATGTGCAGAAATGCGACGCTTGGATCGGTTGCGGCCTCACACGAACCCGCGCCACGGCGGGTCGAAACCCTGGCGGCGCTGGATCCAGTTGCCCTCCGGGTAGTGCGCGCGGCCGCTGACCGCGTGTAGCGTATAGGCGTGGCGCGAGGCGGGCGAGCGGTTCGCCTCCGACAGGTGCGGCAGTGCGCCGTCGAACACCACCAGCGCGCCCTGCGCGACCTCGATCCATTCGAGCGCGTTCGCGTCCCACTGCGGCGCCGGAGCACGCTGCTCGAGCCCGAGCCGGCCCTGCCCATCGCGAGTGAACAGCTCCTTCAGGCCGCGCCGATGCTGGCCGGCGAGCGCGCCGAGGCAGCCGTTTCCGCGGTGCGCGTCCTCGATCGCGAACCAGAAGCCGACCACCGATTCGGGTTCGGTGTAGAGGTAGGTCGAGTCCTGGTGGCAGTTGACTTCGCCGCCGATGCCCGGCTGCTTGAAGATGTACATCGACTGCACGAGACGCGGGTCGGTCAGACCCACCGCATCGGCCACCGCCTGCAGCCGCGGGCCGCGCGAGAACGCGTCGAACACCGGGTCGAGATCGTGCAGCGCGTGGCCGAGCTTGTTGACGGCGCGTTCGAGCGGCACCTGCAGCCGCCCGTCGGCATCGAACGCGCCCGCCTCGAAGAACGCGCCGATGCGGTTCGCCGAGGCCTCGAAGTACGCGTCACGCGTGTGGCGCTGGTCGCTGGTCGAGAACACCGTGCCGCCGGCGTGCGGTGCGTGTTCCGCGACGAGTTCGAGTGCGCGCTTGCGAAGCGCCGCGCAGCGCGCCGCGGGCATGAAGCCCTCGATCACGATCACGCCGTCGCGGGCGTACGCGGCGGCGGCCTCGGCCGGCAGGCGATCGTGGTCGCCGAGGCGGGTGCGGTGGATCATGCGGTAGCGTCCTTAAGGGTCGGGTTGGAGGCGGCCGGGTGCTGGGCCAGCGCCCATTCGATGTGCTCGCGCACCAGCGCGCTGCTGATGTCGCGCCGGGCCCGCAACGCGCCGCGCGTCGGCGCATCGTCGCGCGCGCGCAGCGCGTTGCCCAGCGCCACCGCGAGATTGCGTTGCCAGCGCTCGTAGCCGATGCGGCGGATCGCGCTGCCTTCGGTGTGGCGCAGGAAGTCGGTCTCGGACCAGTCCCAGAGCTGCCGCAAGGTCGCGTTGCCGACCGACGCACGCACATCGAAATCCGGCAGCGCGCTGCGCTGCGCGTACTTGTTCCACGGGCAGGCGAGCTGGCAGTCGTCACAGCCGTAGATGCGGTTGCCCATCAGCGGCCGCAGCTCGACCGGAATCGCGCCCGGCTCCTCGATCGTCAGGTACGAGATGCAGCGCCGCGCGTCGAGCCGGTACGGCGCGACGATCGCCTGCGTCGGGCAGATGTCGATGCAGGCCGTGCAGCTGCCGCAATGCGCCTCGACCGGTGCGGTCAGCGGCAGCGCCAGGTCGACGTAGATCTCGCCGAGGAAAAACATCGAACCGGCCTCGCGGTTCAGCACCAACGTGTGCTTGCCGCGCCAGCCCAGGCCACTCTTCGTGGCGAGCTCGACCTCGAGGACCGGCGCCGAATCGGTGAACACGCGGTGGCCGAACGGGCCGATCGCGTCGGCCAGGCGGTCGGCGAGATGCTGCAGCCGTGCGCGCAACACCTTGTGGTAATCGCGGCCACGGGCATAGATCGACAGCGCCGCCTGCGCGGGCTCGGCCAGGCGCTGCCATTCGATCGCCTGCCAGCCGGCGTCTGTGTCAATCGGCAATTGCTGCGGCAGGTAGTCCATGCGCGCGGTGATCACGCGCAGCGTGCCGGGCACCAGCTCGGCCGGGCGCGCGCGCTTCAGGCCGTGCGCGGCCATGTAGCCCATCGCGCCGTGAAAGCCGTTGTCGAGCCACTGCAACAGTCCGTCTTCGGCGGAGGACAAGTCCACATCGGCGACGCCGATCTGTGAAAATCCGAGCTGCGCGGCGTGCTCGCGCAATTGCGCGAGCAACGCTTGAAGCCGATCCGAGTCCAACTGCCGAGTGCCCACCATTTGCCGATTCTAGAAACCCGCACGCAACTCTGGCCCGACGAGGCCGCCTGCGCCGCCTCGGCCGCCGCGCTGGCCCGCCATCGCGGCCTCGGCAGAGCCTTCGTCGAACTGCACGGCCCGCTGGGCGCCGGCAAGACCACCTTCGTGCGCCACCTGCTGCATGCACTGGGCGTGCCCGGCCGCATCAAGAGCCCGACCTACACGGTGCTCGAGCCCTACGCACTGGTGCGCGACGGCGCGCCGCTGGACGTGTCGCACTTCGACTTCTATCGCTTCGACGACCCGCAGGAATGGGAGGACGCGGGCTTTCGCGACGTCTTCGCCGCCCCCGGCCTGAAACTCGCCGAATGGCCCGAGAAGGCCGCCGACCTCTTGCCCGAGGCCGATCTGCAGATCCACATCGAACCGCTCGCCGGCGACGCGCGGCGCGCCCGCTTCGATGCGCGCAGTGCGCTCGGTTGCGAGCTTCTGGGATGAGACTCGCGACCATCGACGGATTTGGCCACAGGGCGACTTGCGACCCGTTGCTGTCGCCTCTGTCCCGCACCAGCGCACGCCAAGGACGCCGGGTGGCCGACTCCGCTCATGTCCCCCGGTCCGGGCTGCGCCCGGCCCTCCTCCTTGACTTCGCTGCGTCGGCCACCCGACGTCCTTGGCGTGAGGGCTTGGTGACGCCCAAGTGCCGCACCGCCACCGAGGTTCTGGGTCAGGCCGGTGGGGCGCTCCGCGCAGCGAAGTCAAGGAGGAGGCGTCGGCCGCAGGCCGGCGCCGGGGGACATGAGCGGAGCAGAGTGCCCCGCCGGCCTGATCTCGCGGCACTGTTCCAAAGCGAACATGTGACGCTGGTCGAGCGAAACGCAATGGTGCAACTCGCATGACGGCACCGGCTTGCCATCCCAACTCGCGCCGCAGCGCACTGCGCGCGATGGGCGGCGCGGTGCTGCTGCTCGGCAGCAGCGACATCGCGTTCGGCGCCAGCATCGTCGCGGTGCGGGTCTGGCCGGCGGCCGACTACACCCGCATCACGATCGAGTCCGATCAGGCGCTGTCGCAGAAGCACTTCCTGGCCGAGAACCCGAACCGGCTCGTGATCGACATCGACGGCCTCGAGCTCAGCCCGGCGCTGCGCGACCTGGTCGGCAAGGTGCGCGCCGACGACCCGTTCATCGCCGGCGTGCGCGCCGGCCAGAACCAGCCGCGCGTGGTGCGCGTCGTGATCGACCTGAAGCAGCCGACCGCGCCGCAGCTGTTCACGCTCTCACCGGTCGCCGCGTACCAACACCGCCTGGTGTTCGACCTGTACCCGACGCAGGAACGCGACCCGCTGCTGGCGCTGATCCGCGACAAGGAGGCTGCCGAACAGCAGGCCGCGAAGTCGGTGCAGGACGCGCTCGGCGAGTTCATCGGCAAGATCGGCAAACCCGTCGACCCTTCGACCTTGCCGCCGCTGGCGCGAGAGCCGGGGCCGACATTGCCGCCCATCGCGGCCGCACCTTTGCCTGCGCCGCCACAGCAGACCCCGGCGCCGCTGCCGCCCGCGGTGCAGGGCAAGATCGACCGGCTGATCGTCGTCGCGATCGACCCCGGCCATGGTGGCGAGGACCCGGGCGCCAGTGGCCCGAGCGGCCTGCACGAGAAGGACGTGGTGCTGCAGATCGCGCTGCAGCTGCGCGATCGCATCAACACCTTGCCGAACATGCGCGCGATGCTGACGCGCGACGCCGATTTCTTCGTGCCGCTGCACGACCGCGTGCGCAAGGCGCAGCGCGTTCAGGCCGACCTGTTCGTGTCGATCCATGCCGACGCGTTCATCACGCCGCAAGCGCGCGGCGCATCGGTGTTCGCGCTCAGCCAGAACGGCGCCACCAGCGCCGCGGCGCGCTGGATGGCGAACCGCGAGAACGCGGCCGACGCGATCGGCGGCGTCAACATCAAGGCCAAGGACGCGAGCGTGCTGCGCGCGCTGCTCGACATGAGCACGACCGCGCAGATCCGCGACAGCCTCAAGCTCGGCGGCGAGGTGCTGGGTCAGATCGGGCGGGTCGGCAAGCTGCACAAGGGCAGCGTCGAGCAGGCGGGCTTCGCGGTGCTGAAGGCGCCCGACATCCCGTCGATCCTGGTCGAGTCGGCGTTCATCTCGAACCCGGAAGAGGAGTTGCGCCTGCGCGACCCGCAGTACCAGGCGCAGCTCGTGAACGCGCTGGCGCACGGCATCCAGCGCTACTTCGCGAAGAACCCGCCGCTGGCACGCTCGCGCCAGTTGTAGGCCTCCGTGCGCACGCCAACGGTAGTCGTCGCACCTTACCGCCGGTTACGCCTGTAGACTGCGGCGGGGCGTGCGTCCGCCGCGTGCGTTCCGGTCGATCGAGCACGTTCAGTTTCGAGCAGCCCATGACTGGTCCGAAGAGCAAGCCCAAGCCGGGGACCCGAACGCCTGCCGCGACCGCGGCGAAAGACGCCGTGGCGCAGGTGGCACGCCTCGGCCGACGCCTCCACCAGCCACGAGACCCTCACGCGCTGCACGAACTCGTGATCGCGCAGACGCTGGCGCTCACCGGCGCGCAGCGCGTGCTGCTGGTGCTGGAGGCACCGGCCGGACGGCAGCTGGCCGGCGCGCGGGTCCCGACCGGCGAGACGCCCGACGCCCTGCTTCGCGCGATCGCACCATGGCTCGACGCCGCGCGCCGCGGCCGCGCGGCCGCGCTGCGCCACGGCCCGGACGGCGCCGACGTTGCCGCCCAGCGGTCCTGCCTAGTCGCGCCGCTGATCGCAGGGCGTGAACGGCTCGGTTACCTGTACGCCGACATCGACGGCACGCACGGCCGCTTCGCCGATGCCCAGCGCGACCTGCTGGCGGCACTCGCCGGCCAGGCCGCGGCGGCGCTGGCAAACCTGCGCGCCGTCGCGGCGCTCGAGGCCAGGGTCGCCGAGCGAAGCGCCGAACTCGAACAGCGTACCGACGAGCTGGCGCTGATCAACAGCATCCAGCAGGGCATGGCGGCGGCGCTGAGTTTCCAGGGCATCGTCGACGTCGTCGGCGACAAGCTGCGCGAAGTCTTCGGCACCGACGACATCGGCATCACCTGGCAGGACGGCAAGACCGAGTTGGTGCACAACCTGTACGTCACCGAGCGCGGACGCCGGCTGCAGCTGCCGTCGTTCTCGTTCGACCCGACGAACCGGTTGATGAGCGAGCTGGCGGCCGGAAAGACGGTGCGGCTGCGCGACCGCGCCGCGACCGACGCGTACGGGATCCGCACTGCCCCCGGCACCGACCCGAGCCGCTCCAGCGTGTTCGTGCCGGTGCGGGTCGGCGAGCGGCTGCGAGGTGCGGTGCGGCTGGTGAGCCTGGAGCGCGACGACGCGTTCGACGACGCCACCGTGCGGCTGCTCGAGACCGTCGCCGCATCGATGGGTGTCGCGCTCGAGAACGCGCAGCTGTTCGACGAGACCCAGCGCCTGCTGAAGGAGACCGAGCAGCGCAACGCCGAGCTCGCGGTGATCAACAGCATCCAGCAGGGCCTGGCGTCGCAGCTGAACCTGCAGGGCGTGATCGACCTGGTGGGCGACAAGCTGCGCGAGGTCTTCGCGGCCGATGTGGTCGGCATCGCGCTGCTCGACCGGGCACACAACGTCGTCAGCTATCCGTACCTGATCGACCACGACGAGCGCTTCCATCCACCGCCCAATCCGCGCGGGCTGGAAACCGGCATCGGCGGCATCACGATGCGTACTCGCCGCACGCTCGCGTTCGACACCGCGGCGGCGCTGGCCGACTTTCAGCGTACCAACGGCATCGAGAGCAAGGTCATCGGCGGCGCGGTGCTCGACGAATCGTTCGTCTACACGCCGCTGCTGCGCGGCGACGAGGCGATCGGCCTGATCGCGATCGGCAAGCAGCGCGCGCACGCCTTCGCGGCGAGCGACGTGGCGCTGATCACCACGGTCGCCGCGAGCCTGAGCGTCGCGCTGCAGAACGCGCAGAGCTTCGAGGCCGAGCGCCAGCGTGCCGCCGAGCTCGCGATCATCAACGCGGTGCAGCAAGCGCTGGCCGGCGAGCTGAGCCTGCAGGGCGTGTACGACGCCGTCGGCGACAAGCTGCGCGGCATGTTCCCGGGCGCCTACGTGTCGGTGCGCGTGTTCGATCCGGCGACCGGCCTGGTGCATGTGCCCTACACGTACTACGACGGCGAGCGCCTCGATCCGCCGCCGCCGATGCCCGGCGACCGCGGCTTCATCGGCGAGGTGCTGCGCACCGGCCGCACACTGCTCATCAACGAAGACTTCGCGGCCCAGGCCGAGCGCTACGGCTCGGTCATGCTGCACGGCAAGGTCGCGCTGCCGAAGTCGCAGCTGATGGTGCCGCTGACGAGCGCCGGCGAGACGCGTGGTGCCCTGCAGCTGTTCGACCGCGATCGCGAGCACGCCTACGGCGACAGCGACGTGCGCCTGCTCGAGACGCTCGCCGCGAGCATGAGCGTGGCACTCGAAAACGCGCGGCTGTTCGACGAGACCCAGCGGCTGTTCAAGCAGAGCGAGCAGCGTGCTGCCGAGCTCGCGGTGATCAACAGCGTGCAGTCGGCACTGGCTGCCGAACTGAGCATTCAGGGTATCTACGACGCCGTCGGCGACAAGATCCGCGAGATCTTCAACGGTCAGGACATCGGAATCCGCATTTTCGATCCGGCCTCGCGGACGATCGTCTTTCCCTATGCGCTCGAGAACGGCGTGCGCATCTTCCCGCCGGCCTACGCAGTCCCCGAGACCGCGGGCGGGTTCGGCCCGCACGTGCTGCGCACCGGCCAGGCGTTGCTGATCAATGAGAACGTGGCGCAAGAAGTGCAGCGCTACGGCAGCTTCACGATGGAAGGCTCGCAGGAGATCGAGAAGTCGATCCTGCTCGTGCCGATGTTCGTCGGCACCACGGTGCGCGGGATGATCGTGCTTTCCGACATGGCGCGCGAGCACGCGTTCGGCGACGCCGACGTACGCCTGCTGCAGACGCTGGCCGGCAGCATGGCGGTCGCACTCGAGAACGCCCGCCTGTTCGACGAGACCCAGCGCCTGCTGAAGGAGACCGAGCAGCGCAACGCCGAACTCGCGGTGATCAACAGCGTGCAAGAAGGCATTGCCGGCTCGCTCGACTTCCAGGGCATCGTCGATCTGGTCGGCGACAGGTTGCGCGAGGTGATGCGCGTCAGGGACATCAGCATCCGCTGGTTCGACGCCGACGGCTCGCAGCAGCGCATCCTGTACGACGTCGAACGCGGTCAGCGCCTGCCGCCGGTGGTGATGCCGCTGGCTGAAGCGAGCGCGGCGACACACCGGCTGATCGAAACGCGGCGCCCGCGCATCTTCAACACGACCGCCGAGATGCTCGCCGGCGGGATACGCGCGCTGCCCGGTACCCGCCTGTCGAAATCGCTCGCTCACGTGCCGATCATCGGCCGCAGCCGCGTGATCGGCGCGGTCGGGCTCGAGGAATACGACCGCGAGCACGCTTTCGGCGAGTCCGATGTGCGCCTGCTCCAGACGGTGGTGGGTTCGATGGGCCTCGCGCTCGAGGGCGCGCAGTTGTTCGACGAAACCCAACGTCTGCTGAAGGAGACCGAGCAGCGCAACGCCGAGCTCGCGGTGATCAACAGCATCCAGCAGGGCGTGGGCGCCGAGCTGAATTTCCAGGCCATCGTCGACCTGGTCGGCGACAAGCTGCGCGAGGTGTTCGCGACCGGCGACATCCTGATCACGTGGCGTGACGAGGCCGCCGCGATTCGCCACCTGCTCTACGTGTACGAGCATGGTGCGCGCCAACAGCATGCGCCTGTGCCGGACGCGTTGGAGCGGCCGATCGACCGCGCCTTGCTGCAGCGCCGGCCGGTCGTCGTACACAACCAAACCGAAGCGAACGCCCTCGAACTGCACCACTTCGAAGGCACCGACATGAGCCTGTCGTCGGTGTTCGTGCCGATGTTCTCGGGCGAGCGCTTCCTTGGCACCATCATCCTCGAGAACTACCAGCGCGAAGACGCGTTCACCGATGCCGACGTGCGCCTGCTCTCGACCGTGGCGGCGAGCATGGGCGTGGCGCTCGAGAACGCGCGCCTGTTCGACGAGACGCAGCGGCTGCTGAAGGAGACCGAATCGCGCAACGCCGAGCTGGCGGTGATCAACAGCATCCAGCAGGGCATGGCCGCGGAGCTGAACTTCCAGGCGATCGTCGATCTGGTCGGCGACAAGCTGCGCGAGGTTTTCGACACCGGCGACATCGGCATCCGCTGGCGCAACCAGGAGACCGGCTGGATCCACTACCTGTACGAATACGAGCACGGTGTGCGCATCCACCCGGAGCCGCACCCGATCAACCGCGCCAGCCCGATCGTCCAGGCGGTGGAGGCGCGCCGGGCCCTGGTCGTCGGCACGCGGGACGAAGGCGAAGCGATCGGCATGCGCGCCCTGCCCGGCACCGATTCGAGCCACTCCAGCGTCTGGGTGCCGATCGTCGGAAGCGACCGGGTGCTGGGCGGGATCGGCCTGGAGAACTACGAGCGCGAGCACGCCTTCGGTGACGCCGAGGTTCGCCTGCTGTCGACCGTGGCGGCCAGCATGGGCGTGGCGCTCGAAAATGCGCGGCTGATGGAAGAGACGCAGCGCCACGCGCGCGAATCGTCGGCGCTGTCGGACGTCGGCCGTGAGCTGTCGTCCTCGCTCGACCTGGCCACGGTGATGGACCGCATCGCCGGGCACGCGAAGGAGCTGCTGCACGCGAGCAGCAGTGCGATCTTCCTGCCCGAAACGGATGGCGCGACGCACCGCGCGATCGTCGCGCTCGGCGACAACGCGCCGGCCATCCAGGCCACGGTCGTGCGCACCGGTGTCGGCATCATCGGCAGCCTGCTGCAAAGCGGCCAGCCCGAGCGCATCAACGACGCACAGGCCGACCCGCGTGCGGTCCAGGTCGCCGGCACCACAGCCCAGCACAACGAGCGGCTGATGGTCGTGCCGCTGCTTGCCGGCGCGCAGGTGCAGGGCGCGATGGCGGTCTGGCGCAGCGGCGGCGACGCGTTCGAGACCCACGAGCTGGAGTTCCTGGTCGGCCTGTCGCGGCAGGCCAGCGTCGCGCTGCAGAACGCGCGACTGTTCAACGAGACCAAGGAGGCGCTGGACCGCCAGACCGCGACCTCGGAGGTGCTGCAGGTCATCAGCGGCTCGGTCGCCGAGACGCGGCCGGTGTTCGAGAAGATCCTGCGCAGCTGCCAACGCCTGTTCTCGGGCAGCCAGATGGGCGTCACGCTGCTCGGCGACGACGGTCGCATCCACCTGAGCCAGCACCTGGGCGGCACGCCCGAGATCCGCGCCTACGCCGAACGGCTCTACCCGCGCCCGCTCGCCGATTCGATCGAAGGCTACGCGATGCGCAAGCAGCGCGTGCTGCACTACCCGGACGTGATCGATGGCCCCGGCGTGCCTGAGGGCCTGCGCCAGTCGGGGCGCGAGATGGGCAACTACGCGATGCTGGTCGCACCGATGCTCTGGGAGGGCCGCGGCATCGGCACGATCTACGTCAACCGCAGCCCGCCGGTGGCCTACACCGACAAGGAAATCGGCCTGCTCAAGACCTTCGCCGACCAGGCCGTGATCGCGATCCAGAACGCGCGGCTCTTCAACGAGACCCAGGAGGCGCTGAAGCGCCAGACTGCGACCGCGGAAGTCCTCAAGGTCATCGCGAGCTCGCCCACCGACGTCCAACCGGTGTTCGACGTCATCGTCGACCGCGCGGTGCGGCTGTGCGGGGCGCGCATCGGCCGCCTGTACCAGTACGACGGCGGCATCATCCGGATGGTCGCCGCGCACGGGCTGGACGCCAGCACCGTCGGCCAGCTGCAGCAGATCTTCCCGCGGCCCGCCACCGACGACACCATCGCCGGACAGGTCATCCTGTCGCGTCGGCCTTTCTTCGTCGCCGACATCGAGCAGGATGCGGCGGTGCCGGCGCTGTCGCGCCAAATGATCGAGGCGATCGGCACGCGCAGCCAGGTCACCGTACCGATGCTGCGGGCCAGCGAGCCGATCGGCGCCATCACGCTCGGCTGGGCCGACGCCGGTGCCTACGACGACCAGCAGGTGCTGCTGCTGCAGACCTTCGCCGATCAGGCGGTGATCGCGATCGAGAACGCACGGCTGTTCAACGAGACGCGCGAAGCGCTCGAGCAGCAGACGGCCACGGCGCAGGTGCTGCAGGTGATCAGCTCGTCGGTGGCTGACGCGCGGCCGGTGTTCGACGAGATCCTGCGCAGCTGCCAACGTCTGTTCGACAGCGCCGAGCAGGGCATCCTGCTGGTCGGCGACGACGGCCGGCTGTATCTCGGGGGTCACCACGGCTCGGCGCAGCCGGTGCTTCAGCGGATCTTCGCCGAAGGCGTGTCGATCGCGCAGTTCGGCGGCGGATTGCTGCGCCGGCAAGCGCTGCATGTGCCCGACGTGTTCGCCGACGATGCACCGCCGTGGCTGCGGCGCATCGCCGAGGCGCTCGGCGTCGGCCCGTACTCGCAGGTGCTGGCGCCGATCGCGCGCGAGGACCGCGCGATCGGCTACCTGTACGCGATCCGCCAGCCGGCGACCGGCTTCGCGCCGAAAGAGATCGCGCTGCTGCAGACCTTCGCCGAGCAGGCCGTGATCGCGCTGCAGAACGCAAAGCTCTTCAACGAGACACGCGAGGCGCTCGAGCGACAGACGGCCACCGCCGATGTGCTGCAGGTCATCAGCGGTTCGATGGCCGATGCCCAGCCGGTGTTCGAGAAGATCCTCGAGAGCAGCGAGCGCCTCTACGGCGAAGGCGACCTGCGCCTCTTCCTCGCGCAGGACGACCAGCTCGTGCTCGCTGCACACCGCGGCTCGCTGCCCGCCGAGGTTCAGCGTTCCTACCCGCGGCCGCTCGCCGGCACGCTCAGCGAGCGCGTGATGAACGGCAGCACCGTGGTGCACGTGGCCAGCGCGCGCGCCGACCCCGCGCTGCCGGCCTACATCCACCGGCAGGTCGACGAAGTCGGCGACTTCTCGCTCGCCACCGCCCCGCTGCGCTGGGAGGGCCGCGGCATCGGCACCATCGACATCGCGCGCCGCCCCGCGCGGCCCTTCAACCGCGACGAACTCGCGCAGCTGCAGACCTTCGCCGACCAGGCCGTGATTGCGATCCAGAACGCGCGTCTGTTTAACGAGACGAGAGAAGCGCTTGAACAGCAGACCGCCACCGCCGAAGTACTGAACGTCATCAGCAACTCGATGGCCGACACCGCACCGGTGTTCGACAAGATCCTCGAAAGCTGCGGCCGGCTGTTCGACAGCACCGAGCAGGGCATCGTGCTGGTCGGCGACACCGGCTTCATGAAGCTCGCGGCGCACCGCGGCCCGGCCGCGGAGAAGCTGAAGGCGATCTTTGCCGGCGACATGCCGGCCGCCCCCTACGTGCAGGGCATCCTGCGACGCCAGCCGGTGCACTACCCCGACGTGATCGCGCATCCCGAGCTCACGCCGGCGCGCGCTGTCGCCGAGCGGCTGGGCATCGGCACGTACTCGCAGATCCTCGCGCCGATGGTGTGGGAAGACCAGGCCATCGGCTTCCTCTACGCGATCCGCCAGCCCGCCACCGGTTTCGCGGCGAAGGAAATCGCGCTGCTCGAGACCTTCGCCGAACAGGCGGTGATCGCGATCCAGAACGCGCGCCTGTTCAACGAGACGCAGGAGGCGCTCGAGCGCCAGACCGCCACCGCCGAGGTGCTGAAAGTGATCAGCGAATCACCCACCGACGTGCAACCGGTGTTCGATGCGATCGCCGAGCGCGCCAAGAACTTGTGCGACGGCGTCATCGGGGCCGTCTCGCGCTTCGACGGTGAGTGGGTGCAATTTGCCGCGGTGCGCGGCGCCGAGCCGCGTTCCGTCGAGGCGCTGCGCCGCGCCTTCCCGCTTCGGCCGGGCGACGCGGCCGTCATGGCGCGGGCGATCCGGGATCGCGCACCGGTGCAGATTCACGACGTGACGCTCGACCCGGCCTACGGCCTGAAGGAGCAGGCGCAGCGCGCAGCATTCCGCAGCACGCTGGCGGTGCCGATGATCAAGAACGGCCAGGCGGTGGGCTCGATCGCGGTGTGTCGGGCCGAACCCGGCGCGTTTCCGGACAAGCAGGTCAAATTGCTGCAGACCTTCGCCGACCAGGCGGTGATCGCGATCCAGAAC
>Ga0070667_100000184_pt1 | contig 75408 bp, 68 predicted proteins | sample KBSS33metaG_FD_64659 | JGI IMG/M metagenome (GOLD analysis project Ga0070667, IMG submission 64659) | Switchgrass rhizosphere microbial communities from Kellogg Biological Station, Michigan, USA - KBS S3-3 metaG | ecosystem: Host-associated > Plants > Roots > Rhizosphere > Soil ...
AACAGGTCCGCGGCCATGCCGGCGCAGTCGCCGACATTGTCGCCGACATTGTCCGCGATCACGGCCGGGTTACGCGGATCGTCCTCCGGAATGCCGGCTTCCACCTTGCCGACGAGGTCCGCGCCAACGTCCGCTCCCTTGGTGAAGATGCCGCCGCCCAGGCGCGCGAAAATGGAGATCAGCGATCCGCCGAAGGCGAGACCGATGAGCGCATGCAGCGCGTGCTCGCCGCCGATGGCATTGCGCAGGAAGGCGTAGTAGCCGGCGACGCCCAGCAGCGCCAGGCCCACCACCAGCATGCCGGTGATGGCGCCGCCGCGGAAGGCGACATTGAGCGCGGCGTTGAGGCCACGGGTCGCCGCCTCGGCGGTGCGCACATTGGCGCGCACCGAGATGTTCATGCCGATGTAGCCGGTGAGGCCCGAGAGAATGGCGCCGATGGCGAATCCGCCGGCCGTGGGCCAGCCCAGCTCCGGCACGAACCCGATGATCAGAAACAGCACGATGCCCACGAGAGTGATCGTGGAGTATTGCCGGTTGAGGTAGGCCTTGGCTCCCGCCTGGATCGCCGCGGCGATCTCCTGCATGCGGGCGTTGCCGGCCGGCAGGCGCAGGATCGAGAGCATGGAAACGATGCCGTAAAGAACAGCTAGCAGGCCGGCCGCGATCGCGGCCCAGAGCCAACAGGAGACTTGCATTAGGGACTTCCTCCCAGAGAATCAATAGGTTGTAGTTGTGCAGAGGGCCTGCGGCCCCCTAAACGGCGGCGAAATATAGCATAGGGCCTGAAAAATCAGACCTTGAAATCGGTGTTCAGCTTGCGTTTTACCGCCGCGCCCCGGATCTGGACATAAGCCGGAATGCCCTCCCGGTAGGGGGGGTAGGCCTCACCGGCGATCAGTGGTGCGAGGTAGCGGCGGCAGGCCTCGGTGATGCCGAAGCCGTCGGCCGTGATGTATTCGCGCGGCACTTTCTTTTCCTGGTTGGCCACCTCGCTCAAGGGCACCTGACCGATGGTCCAGCGATAGGGCTTGGAGGACTTGCGGATGATGGCCGGCATCACGGCATTGACGCCTTGCACCGCGAGCTCCACGGCGGCCTTGCCCACCGCATAGGCCTGCTCCACGTCCACCTTCGAGGCGATGTGGCGGGCGGCGCGCTGCAGATAGTCCGCAACCGCCCAGTGATACTTGTAGCCGTGGGCCTCGCGCACCATATTGGCGATGATCGGCGCCACACCGCCGAGCTGGGTATGGCCGAAGGCGTCTTTCGTCCCGGCATCGGCCAGGAACCGGCCGCCCTCATAGGCGGCGCCTTCCGAGGCCACCACCACGCAGTAGCCGTAATCGGTGACGCACTGCCTGACCTTGTCGAGAAACTTCGGCTGCTCGAAGGGAATCTCCGGAAACAGGATCACATGCGGTGGCTCACCGGGCTTGCGGCCGGCAAGGCCTCCAGCCGCGGCGATCCAGCCGGCGTGGCGGCCCATCACCTCGAGCACGAACACCTTGGTCGAGGTGCGCGCCATGGAGGCGACGTCGAGGCCGGCCTCGAGGGTTGCGATGGCCACGTACTTGGCCACGGAGCCGAAGCCCGGGCAGCAATCGGTGTGTGGCAGATCGTTGTCGACGGTTTTGGGCACGCCCACGCAGGTGATGGGGTAGCCCAGGCCAGCGCCGATTTGCGAGACCTTGAGGGCGGTGTCCATCGAGTCGTTGCCGCCGTTGTAGAAAAAATAGCCGATATCGTGGGCGCGGAACACCTCGATCAGCCGCTCGTACTCGGCCTTGTTCTTGTCGAGGCCTTTGAGCTTGAATCGCGCCGAGCCGAATGCCCCGCCCGGCGTGTATTTCAGGCCCCGGAGAGTCGCGGCGCTCTCGCGGCTCACATCGATCAGGTCCTCGGTCAATGCGCCGATGATGCCGTGCCGGCCGGCGTAGACCTTGCCGATGTGCTTAGGATTGCGCATCGCGGTCTCGATGACACCGCAGGCGGAGGCGTTGATGACGGCAGAGACACCGCCGGACTGGGCGTAGAACGCATTCTTCGGTTTGGCTTTTCTCATGGATGCGGAGGATACCGCAAGGTTGCCTGGGGCAGGCAGGCACGGTAACGTCGCGCCGCATGCGAATCATCCTTTTGGGCGCGCCCGGCTCGGGCAAGGGCACGCAGTCCCAGCGACTGGTCGAGCAATATGGTATCCCGCAAATCTCCACGGGGGATCTGCTGCGAGCGGCCGTGGCCGCGGGCACGCCCCTTGGCCTTGCGGCCAAGGCCGTGATGGATGCCGGCAAGCTGGTGGACGACAGTATTGTGCTCGGCATGATCCGCGAGCGGTTGGGCCAGCCCGATGCAGTCAAGGGATTCATTCTGGATGGCTTCCCGCGCAATCTCGCGCAGGCGCAGGCGCTCGATGAGCTGCTGCGCACGCTCGGCAAGCCGCTCGATGCGGTGGTGCTGATGAACGTCGACTATGGCCAGCTCACGCGCCGCATCGCAGGAAGGCGCTCCTGCCCCGACTGCGGCAAGGTGTTCAATGTGTTCACTTCGCCGGCGGACCCGGCCGAACGCTGTCCGAAAACCGACTCGCCTCACCGCCTCGTGCAGCGGCCCGACGACAACGAGGCGACGGTGTCCGAGCGCCTCAGGGTGTATGACGAGAAGACCCGGCCGCTGATCGATTTCTACAAGGGTCGCAAGCTCCTCTACAGCATCAATGCCGAAGGCGAGCCGCACGAGGTGCAGGAGCGTTTGATGGCCGCGCTCGAGCACGCGCGGCGCGCCGGCTAAAGCGCGGCCAGCAGCCTTTCGCCGATGACCTTGCGGCGCCAGCCCGTGAGTGTGGGCACGTCGCGCCGCCCTTCGGCGAGTTGCTCGAGATCGCGGCGCGTGGCGAGAATCTCCGGGCCCACCTGCAGCTGTACCGCTGTCGCCTGATTGATCGCCGCGAGCTTTTTCACCAGCGCCGTTTGCGCAGGGTCCGACCGGGCGCGCAGCGGCAGGGGCGGTGGCGGCTCGGAAATATCGGCCGCCGCCACCTTCGCCAGGATCTCCCCGCCCGAATGTTTGACGGTGCCCGGGGGCAGCTCGGGTACTTGCGCCAGTGCATCGAGCGTGCGCGGCACGCGCGCGACGATCTCGCGCAGCGCCAGATCATCCAGAATCCAGCCGCGCGGCTTGTTGCGCTCGACGGCGCGCCGTTCACGCCAGGCCGCGAGGCTTTGCACCAGGCGCTGCCGGCCCGCATCGAGGCCGCGCAATCCTTTCAGGCGCACCCAGGCCTGCTCCGGATCGACAGTGAAGTGGCGCGGCTCGGTCAGCTGCGCCAGCTCCTCGGCCAGCCAGTCAAGGCGGCCCAGCCGGTGCAGCTCCTCCTCGAGGCTTTGTTTGAGCGGCAGGAGATAGCGCACATCATCCAACGCGTACTCGACCTGCTCGCGCGGCAACGGCCGCCGCGTCCAGTCGGCGCGCGTGTGGGACTTGGCGAGCTCGACGCCGAGGCGGCGACGCACCAGCTCTCCATAGCCAATCTGCGCCGGCATGCCGGCGAGCGCCGCCGCGATCTGGGTATCGAACACCGGACGGACCTGGCCCACTACCGGAAACAGCACCTCGATGTCCTGCCGCGAGGCATGCATGACCTTGACGGGCGTTGCAGTGCAGAGCGGCACGGCAAGGGGACTTAAGTCCGCCAGGGCCAGGGGGTCGACACATGCCGCCTGCTCGGAGGTGGCGGTCTGGAGCAGGCACAATTCGGCGCGGTAGGTGCGCTCGCGCAGGAATTCGGTGTCGAGGGCGATGGCCGGCGTTGCCGCGAGCCGCTCGGCGAGCTCGCAAAGGGCGGCGGGGGTTGTGACGATGTGCTGCAACGGGCTCTTAGGATGATCTGTACAATCGGCTGCCCACATTCTATGCGACACACCCGCCAGACTCGATGCTCATGAGGGAGCTGCTGCGCCTTTTCGGTCAGATTGCGCTGTTGCGCCGCGGTCCGCAGGACGTCCCGGCCTCACCGCTCCTGCTTATCGTCACCGTGCTTGGCTTCATCGCCATCAGTTTTCTGGTGAAGTCGCTGCTGCCGGCGACTCAGGGACCCTGGCTGCTCGAGCTCATGGTGGAAGTGCTGTTCATGCTGGGCTGGTACGCGGTACTGCTGCGTTTCGTGAACCGCCCGGAGCGCTTTTTGCAGACCGCCACCGCGCTTTTCGGCTACCAGATCGTACTCGCGCCGCCCATCGCCGCGGCGATCTGGCTGGTGCAGCAGTTCCAGAAGGACGCGACGTGGCTGCTGCCCTCGCTGGCGATCGCCTTGATGCTGGTGGTGTGGCTGGTCGCAGCCGGCGCCCGCATCCTGAAAGCCGCGCTCGAATGGTCCATGCCGGCCAGCGTCGCCATGACCATTCTGCAGACGGTTGCGGGCGAGCTGCTGGTGCTGACGCTTTTCTCCCCTGCAACCTGAACTAAAGATCCTATGCACGTTCACATCCTCGGTATCGGCGGCACATTCATGGGCGGCGTGGCCGCCATCGCGAAATCGGCAGGGCATCGGGTCACAGGCTCCGACCGCAACATGTATCCGCCTATGAGCACGCAGCTTCAGGCTCTGGGCGTCGAGGTGGTGCAGGGCTTCGAGGCCGCGCAGCTCGATCCGCTGCCGGATGTCATCGTCGTCGGCAATGTGGTGACCCGCGGCCTGCCGGTGGTCGAAGCCATGCTGGATCGTGGCCTGTCCTATGTCTCGGGGCCCGAGTGGCTGGCGCGCGAGGTACTGAAGGACCGCTGGGTGCTGGCGGTGGCGGGCACCCATGGCAAGACCACCACCACCTCGATCCTGACCTGGATTCTCGAGCATGCGGGCCTCAATCCCGGATTTTTGATCGGCGGCGTGCCGGCGAATTTCGGCATGAGCGCGCGCCTGGGCAGCGCGCCCTTCTTCGTCATCGAGGCGGACGAATACGATACCGCCTTCTTCGACAAGCGTGCCAAGTTCGTGCACTACCGGCCGCGCACCGTCATCCTCAACAATCTCGAGTACGACCATGCGGATATCTATCCCGACGTGGCTTCGATCGAGCGGCAGTTCCATCACCTGGTGCGCACGGTGCCCGGCAGCGGCCGCATTGTCTGGAACGTGGGCGATGCACGTCTCGCCGAGACCTTGGGCCTGGGCTGCTGGACACCGCGCGAGGGTTTCGGCAGCGGCCAAGAGGCCAAATGGACGGCAGCGGCGCGCGGCGAGAAAGATTACTCGAGTTTTGAGGTGCTGGAGGACGGTGTGTCCCGCGGCGAGGTGCGGTGGTCGCTGATCGGCGCGCACAACATTGAGAACGCGCTCGCGGCCATCGCCGCGGCGCGGCATGCGGGCGTGCCGGTGGAGCAATCCATTGCCGCGCTGAAATCGTTCAAGGGCATCGCGCGGCGCATGGAGCTGCGCGGTGAGGTGCGCGGCGTCAAGGTCTATGACGATTTCGCGCATCATCCCACCGCGGTGCAGACCACGCTCGACGGTTTACGCCGTCGCGTCGGCCAGGCGCGCATCATCGCCGTGCTCGAGCCGCGCTCGGCCACCATGAAGATGGGCGCGCACCGGGATACGCTGGGTCCCTCGCTGGCGCAGGCCGATGAGGTGTGGCTGTACGCGCCGCCGGATCTGGGCTGGGATATCGCGCCGGTGATGAAGGCCGTCGGCGCGCGCGGCCACTCGAGCCGGGATATTGATGCGCTGGCGCGCGATCTGGCCAAGGCGGCCCGCTCTGCAGATCACGTGCTGATCATGAGCAACGGCGGTTTCGGCGGTCTCCATGGCAAATTGCTCGAGGAGCTGGGGAAGGAGGGGAGGGGCTGAAGATTGAGGCATCTGAAAGCCGTTTCGACTTTCAAAAGCAGTTCGGCTTTCAAGTGCCCAGTGGCTCATGTCGCACCCGTGGGTAACTCCGCCGGCTTTGCGACGCGCGCGCGTCTACGGTCATAGAACCGGTAGATCCAAAATCCGATCACCATCGTCCACACCAGCACCAGCCACCCCACCACCCCGTCAAAATCCGACAGCAGCCAGCCGAGCGGATGAGAGCGGTCGGGCTGCGTCGTCTGCCGCAGGAAGGTGATCACGAACACCCACCCGGCGTGCAGCCCGATGCAGGGCGCGATGTTTCCCGCGAGGGTGCGCACCAGCCCCAGAAGCACGCCCACCGCTGCTAGGCACAGGAAGGCGTCGATGATGGCGAGCGGATGTTCGAAGGCTTGCAGCGAAGTCCGGAGCAGGACAAGCCCGCTACCGGGTCCCACATCGGCCGCGTCAATGTGCGCCTTGCCGATAAAGTGCAACGACGCATACACCAGCGCCGTCAGCAGGATCGCCGCCCGCGGGCCGGACTCGCGCGCGATTCCCGAATACATAGCCCCGCGCGTGAAGGTTTCCTCGCCCAGGCTCACGAAAATGCCGGTAAGCGCGCCCTGCAAGGCAAGCTTCGCCCACCCCGCGGCATCGAGCGCCAGATCCGGTTTGAGCTCGGTCAGTCCCAGCGCGCCCATGATCAGCGCCACGGGCAGCATGGTCGCAAGCCCCAGGACAAAGGCGATGCCTGCCTCGCGCAGGAAAATACGCCGCACTACGCCATAGCCGAGACTCTCGCGGTTATCGAGCCGCAGCCAGTGCAGCAGCGGCCAGATCATGACCAGCAGCCATAGATAGCCGATACGGCTCCAGATGCGGTGAAAGGGAAAATCGAAGTGAGGGTGCAGCAGCAGCCAGGCGGGATACGCCCCGAGCGTCATGACGGCAAAGCCCACGAGAATCAGACCGAGGAAGGCGGCGAAGGCGCGCATGGTGCGTACGGTACTGAAAGCGCGCCGGCCGCACCACACCGGCCGCTTGAGAGTCAGGCGGCTGAGCGTGAGCCGGCCATTCTTTCCTTCTCCACCCAGACCACCTCGGTCAGCAAGGTCCCGTCGGGCTTCAATTCGAGCGTCCGATAGGCGGGTGGCCTGACATCCACGGCGAACTGTTCCGCCCGCGGCATAAACTGCGCGCAGGTGGCCGGTGTCGCAAGCAGCCGCACGCCGTTGCGCAGGGAATCGAAGGCCTGGTGCACATGGCCCCAAGTCACGGCCCGCACGTTACGGTGACGGTCGAGCACGGCCAGAAACTCCTCGGCGTTCGCAAGCCCCACCTCATCCAGCCAGCGGCTGGCCATGGGCACGGGGTGGTGATGCAGGCACACGAGAGCGTGCCGCTCCCGGGCACTGTCGAGGGCACGATCCAGCTCCACGAGCGTCGTGGGGCTCAACTTGCCGCCCGCGGAGCCGGGTAGGCAGCTGTCGAGCAGGATGATGCGCCAGGCTCCCAGGTCGGCGAAACCGCCCACCATGAAGGGCTTGCCGGCGAGCTCGCGCCTCATGGCCGCCGGGTCGTCATGATTTCCCGGCACGCAGAGCACCGGCACGCCGAAATCGCCGAACAGCTTGCGAAAATGAGGGTAGCCGGCCGGATCGTCCTGCACAATATCGCCGCTGACCAGCATGGCATCCACCGGCCAGTCGCGCGTGCGGGCGCTGGCGAGCACACGCTTGAGGGAGGGCAGGGTCTCGACGCCGCGCAGGCCCTCCGCGGCGTTCCCGTAGAGGTGCGTGTCCGTGAATTGCAGCAGTCGCAGGACGCTCATAGTCGCGAAATCGTAGCAAAACCGGCTCCGTGGCTGAGTGATGTGGGTCAAGCGGGGGCGCCGCGGCGTGTGACATTGCGCAGGTATGATTGCTGCGACGGGCGCTGTAGTGGAAAATGCCGGGCCCTTTTCACCATAAGCGTCGCTGCGTACAGCCGGGCTGTGCGCCAGTCGACACTTGCTTCGGGAACTCATGAGCACTCACCGCGAACTTGCCAATGCCATCCGCGCCCTGTCGATGGACGCCGTCCAACAGGCCAACTCGGGCCATCCGGGCGCCCCGATGGGCATGGCCGACATCGCCGAGGTACTGTGGCGGGATTTCCTGAAGCACAATCCCGCTGACCCGCAGTGGCTCGATCGCGACCGCTTCGTGCTGTCCAACGGTCATGCCTCGATGCTGCTTTACTCGCTGCTCTATCTCACCGGCTATCCGCTCAAGCTCGAGGACATCAAGCATTTCCGGCAGCTGGGCTCGCACACCGCGGGGCATCCCGAGCACGCGCCCGCGCTCGGCATCGAGACCACCACCGGTCCTCTGGGCCAGGGGTTCGCCAACGCCGTCGGCATGGCGCTGGCCGAGAAAATGCTCGCGGCGCAGTTCAACCGGCCGGGCTTTGAGGTGATCGACCATCACACTTACGTGTTCATGGGTGATGGCTGCATGATGGAAGGCATCTCGCACGAGGCGGCTTCGCTCGCCGGCACGTGGGGCTTGGGCAAACTGATCGCCTTCTACGACGACAACAGCATTTCCATCGACGGCAAGGTCAGGGGCTGGTTCCGCGACGACACGCCGAAGCGTTTCGAGGGTTATCACTGGCATGTGATTCCTAACGTGGATGGGCAGAGCGCCGACGCCGTGACCGCTGCCATCGAGGCGGCGCGGGCCGAGACCGCGCGGCCGACGCTGATCTGCTGTAAGACCATCATCGGCTTTGGCGCGCCCAACAAGCAGGACACCAAGGCGGCCCACGGCGAGGCACTCGGCCCGGATGAGGTGGCCGCGGCGCGCAAGATGCTGGGCTGGAATTACCCACCGTTTGAGATCCCCGAGGACCTGCGTAGGCAATGGGACTGCCGAGCGAAGGGCGCTGAGATCCAAGGGCGCTGGAGCGAGCTCTTCGCCCGGTATCGCGTGGCCTTTCCGGAGCTGGCCGTCGAGCTGCAACGGCGCATGCGTGGCGATCTGCCCACCAACTGGCGTGCCGGCGTCGAGGAGGCGCTCAACCTGCCCACGCCGAAGCCGCAGGCCACGCGCCAGTCCTCCCAGGCGGTGATCAATGCGCTCGAGCCCTTCGTGCCGGAGTTCATCGGCGGTTCGGCGGATCTCACTGGATCGAACAACACGCAGGGTAAGGATGCGAAGGCCATCACGCCCGAGGATTTCACCGGGCACTATATCCACTACGGCGTGCGCGAGTTCGGCATGACCGCCGTGATGAACGGCATCACGCTGCATGGCGGGTTCATTCCCTTCGGCGGCACGTTTCTGGTGTTTTCCGATTACGCGCGCAATGCGGTGCGGCTCGGCGCGCTGATGGGCATCCGCGTGATCCACGTGTACACACACGATTCCATCGGTCTCGGCGAGGATGGTCCCACCCACCAGCCCATCGAGCACCTGGCCTCCTTACGCGCCATGCCTCACTTAAGCCTGTGGCGCCCCTGCGATACCGCGGAGACGGCGGTGGCCTGGGTGGCGGCGATCGAGCGCCGCGATGGCCCGACGGCGCTCGCGCTCACGCGCCAGGCGCTGCCGCAGCAGCCGCGCAGCGCGGAGCAGAAGGCCGCGATCCGCCGCGGCGGCTACACGCTCATCGACTGCGAGGGCGTGCCGCAGGTCATTGTCATCGCCACAGGCTCGGAGGTGGCGCTGGCCGCGGAGGCTGTGAGAGCGCTGAATTCCGGCGGGCATCGCGTGCGGCTGGTGTCGATGCCGTCCACCGACCTCTTCGACTCGCAGGACGCCGCCTACCGTGATGCGGTGCTGCCGCCGGTGGTCACCCGCCGCGTCGCGGTCGAGGCCGCAGCCAGCCAGAGCTGGTGGCGTTATGTCGGGTCGGCGGGCCGCGTCATCGGTCTCGACCGCTTCGGCGCCTCGGGCAAGGCCAGCGATCTCTTTCCACACTTCGGCTTCAGCGCCGATAATGTGGCGCGCACAATCCGCGAATTGTTTTAGTACACCAGCACAGAGGACTATCCATGGCGATCAAGGTGGGCATCAACGGTTATGGCCGCATCGGGCGCAACATCCTGCGCGCGCTCTACGAAGCCAAGCGCACGGGCGAGATTGAGATCGTCGCAATCAACGATCTGGGCGATGCCAATACCAACGCGCATCTGACACGCCACGACACCACTCACGGGCGGTTCCACGGCGAGGTGAGCGTCGACGGCAATTGCCTGGTGATCAACGGCGACCGCATCCGCGTGCTCGCCGAGCGCGATCCGTCGAAGCTCCCCTGGGGCGAGCTCGGCGTCGACACGGTGCTCGAGTGCACCGGCCTCTTCACCAGCAAGGCCAAGGCGAGCGCACACCTGAAGGGCGGCGCCCGGCGCGTGGTGATCTCGGCCCCGGGGGGCAATGACGTGGATGCGACAGTGGTCTACGGCGTGAACCACAATGTGCTCAAGGCCTCGCACACCGTGATCTCCAATGCCTCCTGCACCACCAATTGCCTGGCTCCCGTCGCCAAGGTGCTGCACGAGAAGATCGGCATCGTCGCCGGCATCATGACGACCATCCACGCCTACACCAACGATCAGGTGCTGACCGATGTGTATCACTCGGACCTGCGCCGTGCGCGTTCGGCCACCATGTCACAGATCCCAACCAAGACCGGCGCGGCGGCGGCGGTGGGTCTGGTGCTGCCGGAGCTCAACGGCAAGCTCGACGGTTTCTCGGTGCGCGTGCCCACGATCAATGTCTCACTGGTGGACCTGACCTTCACCGCCCGACGCGCCACTTCCGTCGAGGAGATCAACAAGTTGATGCGGGAGGCCGTGCCGGGGCTCAAGGGTATTCTGGCCTACAACGATGCGCCGCTGGTGTCGGTGGATTTCAACCATGACTCGCACTCGGCGACCTTCGATGCCACGCTCACCAAGGTGATCGAGAGCACGCTGGTCAAGGCCTGCGCCTGGTACGACAACGAATGGGGCTTCTCGAACCGCATGCTCGACACCACGCTCGCGTGGTCCAAGGCCTCATGAAGGTTCTGCGCATGACGGACGTGGATCTGCGCGGCAGGCGCGTCATGATCCGCGAGGATTTGAATGTGCCGGTGCAGGATGGGGTGGTGACGAGCGATGCGCGCATCCGCGCGGCGTTGCCGACCCTCCGACACGCGCTGGCGCAGAATGCGAAGGTGTTCCTGCTGTCGCATCTCGGCCGCCCCAAGGAGGGCGTTTACGATGAGTCGTTGTCGCTTGCGCCCGTGGCCGCACGCCTGTCGGAGCTGCTCGGCAAACCGGTTCCCCTGCGTCAGGACTGGCTCGACGGGGTGGACTGTCCGGCTGGCAGCGCGGTGCTTTGCGAGAACGTGCGTTTCAACAAGGGCGAGAAGAAGGACGACGAGACCCTGGCACGTACGATGGCCGCGCTCTGCGACGTATTTGTGATGGATGCCTTCGGCACCGCGCATCGCGCCGAGGCCAGCACCCACGGCATCGCCAAATTCGCCAAAGTGGCCTGCGCGGGGCCGTTGCTGGTGAGCGAGCTGACCGCGCTCGAGCAGGCGCTCGAGAAGCCGGCGCGGCCGCTGGTGGCCATTGTCGCAGGGTCCAAGGTCTCCACTAAGCTCACCGTGCTCGAGTCGCTGCTGGCCAGAGTGGACAAGCTCATCGTGGGCGGCGGCATCGCCAACACCTTCCTGGCGGCCACCGGTGTCAAAGTGGGCAAGTCGCTGCAGGAGGCCGAGATGCAGGATGTGGCGCGCAAGCTGCTCGCGCAGGCGCGCGCCAAGGGCACGGAGATTCCGCTGCCGACGGATGTGGTCGTGGCCCGCGAGTTCGCCGCCACGGCTCACGCGGATGTGCGTCCCGTGGGCGAGGTGCGCGACGATGAGATGATCCTCGATATCGGTCCGGACACCGCCGAGCGTTTGAGTGCGCTGCTGCAGGAGGCGGGTACCATCGTGTGGAACGGTCCGGTGGGCGTGTTCGAGTTCGACCAGTTCGGCGAGGGCACGCGCGCCATCGCCTTAGGCGTAGCGCGAGCCAAGGCCTTCTCGCTGGCGGGCGGCGGCGATACGCTCGCCGCCATCGAGAAATACGGCGTGGAAGAGGGCATCTCCTACATCTCGACCGGCGGCGGCGCCTTCCTCGAGTTCGTGGAAGGCAAGACTCTGCCGGCGGTCGCCATTCTCGAACAGCGAGCCCAAGGATAATCCCATGCTGAGACGCACCAAGATCGTCGTAACCGTGGGACCCGCGACCGACGATCCGGGCGTGCTGCGCGACATGATGAAAGAGGGCGTGGATGTCGTTCGTTTGAACGCCTCTCACGGCACTCGCGAGGATCAGCTGCGCCGTCTCAAGCTCATCCGCGAGACAGTGAGCTCGCTGGGTCGCTCGGTGGGCGTGCTGCTCGATTTGTCCGGGCCCAAAATCCGCATCGAGTGCTTTCGCGAAGGTCGCGTCATGCTCGAGGAGGGTAAGCCCTTCGCCCTCGACACCGCGCTCGATCCCAAGGCCGGCACGGTGGAGCAGGTGGGTGTGGCCTATAAGGATCTCCCTAAGGATGTGGCCAAAGGGGACACGCTGCTGCTCGCCGACGGACAGATCGTGCTCGACATCGAGCGGGTGTCCGGAACGCGGATCGATACTGTAGTGCGGGTCGGCGGCGAGCTTTCCGACCGCAAGGGCCTCAATCGTCAGGGCGGCGGCATTTCCGCGCCGGCGCTGTCGGACAAGGACCGTGAGGACATCCGCTTCGCCGCTGAAGTGGGCGTCGACTACCTCGCCGTATCTTTCGCGCGCGATGCCGCCGACATCGAGCAGGCGCGCATGCTGGTGCGCAAGGCGGGCGGGGCCGCCCATCTCGTGGCCAAGATCGAGCGGCAGGAAGCCGTCGCCAATCTCACCGGCATTATCGAGGCGGCGGATGTGGTGATGGTGGCGCGCGGCGATCTCGGGGTCGAGATGGGTTATGCGGAGCTGACGGGCCTGCAGAAGACCATCATCCACGAGTCGCGCAGCCGCAACCGCGTGGTGATCACCGCCACGCAGATGATGGAATCCATGATCCAGAATCCCCTGCCGACGCGCGCCGAGGTCAGCGATGTGGCGAACGCGGTGATGGATGGCACCGATGCGGTGATGCTGTCCGCCGAGACGGCCGCCGGCCGCTATCCGGTGCGCGCTGTGCGCGCCATGGCCGAGGTGATCGAGGGCGCCGAGAAATACCAGATCGCGCATGTGCGCACGCGGCATCGAGCGGAGGGCCTCTTCTCCTCCACCGAGGAGGCGATCGCCATGGCGGTGATGTACACGTCCAATCATCTGAAAGTGCGCGCCATCGTGGCATTGACGGAGTCGGGCGCGACGCCGCTTTTCATGTCGCGCATCCGCGCCGACCTGCCCATCTATGCCTTCACCCGGCATGAGAAAACCCGCCTACGCGTGACGCTGTACCGCGGCGTATATCCGGTCATTTTCGATGTCATCCGGGGCGAAAGCGCCGAGCCGCTGTATCGTTCGATCTTCGCGCGCCTGCTCGAGCTGAAACTGGTCGATCGCGGCGATCATGTGATTCTGACCAAGGGTGAGCTCTCGGGGGTCGAGGGCGGTACCAACTCGCTGCAGATCCTCAAGGTCGCGCTCGACTGAAGGTACTCAAGCGCATCGCGTGGACTCTCGCGGCCGTCATCCTGGCCGCAGCGGCGCTGGTGTACGGTGGGTTGCGGGCCTCCTTGCCGCAGCTCGATGGCGCGGTTCGCTCGCCGGGACTTTCGCAGAATGTCTCCATCGAGCGCGACGCGCTCGGCACTCCGACTGTCACGGCGGCCAACCGCATCGATCTGGCGTATGGCACGGGCTTCGTGCACGGCCAGGACCGGTATTTCCAGATGGATCTGGCGCGGCGCCTGGCCGCGGGAGAACTCACCTCCCTGGTCGGCGAGGCAGCCCGTGCGCAGGATGCGAAGGCGCACGTGTTTGGATTTCGCGCGGTGGCGCGGCGGGCGCTGGCACAGGCCACTACCGGACAACGCGCCATCCTGGCGGCCTACACGCGCGGCGTGAATGCGGGGCTTGGCAGCCTCCGGAGCCGGCCGTGGGAGTATTGGGTGTTGCGCTCGAGGCCTGTTGGCTGGAAAGAGGAAGACACGTACCTGGTCGTCTACTCGATGTGGTGGGACCTGCAGTACGGCGGCTTTGCTCGCGAGCGGTTGCGGCAGCAGCTTAAGGCACGCCTGGGCGCGGACAGCTGCGCGCTCTATCCCGCGCGCTCGCCATGGGATGCGCCCAATGAGTCGGGCGCTGTCTCCACGCCTGCCGCTCCGGCCGCGTCCAGCGCGACGCGCGATGTGCTGGCCTCCGCGGGCGCGCTGCCCGGCCTTGAAGTCGAGACACCCGCGGACGCCGGCAGCAATAATTGGGCGGTGGCGGGGCGGCTGACGGCGCGTGGCGGCGCGCTGGTGGCGAGCGACATGCACCTGACGCTGCGGGTGCCGGCCACCTGGTACCGGGCCCGTTTGCGCACCGGCGCGCTCGATCTCAATGGATTGACGCTGCCAGGTGCGCCGGTGCTGGTGGCGGGATCCAACGGCCGTATCGCCTGGGGCTTTACCAACTCCTACGGCAACTGGCTCGACCTGGCCGACGGTGTACCGCATTGGCTGGCCACTGTGCCCGAAGCCACCAATCTCAACCTCATGAATTTCGAGACCGTGGATTCGGTCGAGGAGGCGATGACACTGGCGGCACAAATCGGCATCCCGCAGCAGAACATGGTGGTCGGTGATCGCGCTGGCCACATCGCCTGGACGATCGCGGGGCGCATCCCGCGGGAAACGGGCATCGGGCGCAATACCGGTGCGACCTGGCTCGACGACGCGGCCCAGCCGCGCATCGTCGATCCGCCCGCGGGCCTGGTGTGGAGCGCCAATGGGCTGGCCACAGACGATCCTCGGCAGGTGCAGGCTATTGGCGGGGAGCGCGCTGCCTGTGGCGCCGATTACGATCTCGGCGCCCGCGCGCGGCAGATCCGCGAAGATCTCATGGCACTGCAGCATCCCGCCACACCCGCCGACATGCTGGCCATTCAGCTCGACGATCGCGCGCTGTTTCTTGCGGGCTGGCATGAGCTGGCCTTGACAGTGCTCGACGCGGCGGCACTTCGGGAGCGGTCGCAGCGCGTGGCATTCAAGGCGTTGATCGCCGGTTGGGACGGTCGCGCGGACGTTGACTCGGTGGGCTACCGACTGGTGCATGACTTCCGCGCTCACACCGAGTCGGCCGTCTGGCAGGGTTTCCTTGACGCGCAGGGTATCGCCACCGACGAGGGTCCGCCGCCGCGATTTGAGGTGGCGCTTTGGAGGCATGTCGCGACGCAGCCGCGGCTGCTGCTGGCGCAGATCGATGCCACGATTGCCGACGATAGGGCGGCCTGCGGCACGCTTCCCCGCTGCACCTGGGGCCGGCGTCATCCGGTGCAGATCCGACATCCACTGTCGGCCGCGCTGCCCTTTCTGGCCTGGGTGCTCGATATGCCGATCCTGGCGCTGCCCGGGGATCACAACCTGCCGCGGGTGCAGGATGGGAACTTTGGCGCCTCTGAGCGCTTTGCTGTCACGCCAGGCCGTGAGTCCGAGGGGTACCTGCATATCGCCGGGGGGCAGAGCGGACATCCGCTTTCACCTTATTACCGGGCGGGGTTCACGGAATGGGCACAGGGGCGGCCGCTGCCTTTCCTACCGGGAAAGTCCGAACATCGCCTGATCCTGCAGCCACGGTAAACTGACCTGAATGAGCGAGCGCCGCCGCAAAAAGACCCTGCTGCCCACGGTCGGCCTGGTGTTGACCGGTGGTGGCTCGCGCTCGGCCTACCAAGTGGGCGTGCTGCGCGCGCTCGCCGAGATGTTGCCCCGTGCCCGCAATCCCTTTGACGTGATCGTGGGCACCTCGGCCGGGGCGGTGGCGGCCGGCGTTCTGGCCTCGGAAGCGCATCATTGGCGGCGCGCGGTCGCCGGTCTCGAGAGTGTCTGGGCCAACTTCCGCGTGTCGCAGGTCTTCTATGCCGACCGCCTGCACATGCTGCGCGGCGGCTTGCACTGGATCCTGTCGCTGATCTCCAGCGGCACGGTGCTGTCGCCGCCCAAGGCGCTGCTGGACAACGATCCTCTGTGGGAGCTGCTCAAGCCCGCCATCGACTGGGCCGGCGTGCGTACCAGTATCCAGCGCGGCCACCTGCGCGCGCTGGCACTATGCGCCACGAGCTATGTCACCGGCCAATCGGTCGCGTTCTATGATGGCGTGGAAAGCATCCAGGACTGGCACCGCGCGCAGCGGCTCGGCCGCCGCACGCGCCTCACTCTCGAGCATTTGATGGCGAGCGCAGCCATTCCCATGCTGTTCTCGCCCATCAAGCTCAATGATGAATACTTCGGCGACGGCGCCATGCGCCAGCTGAATCCACTGAGTCCCGCGGTGCATCTGGGTGCGGACCGCCTGCTGGTGGTGGGCGTACGTGCGCGCCGCGCGGCGGGTGTGGCGGTGCCGCGCGCAGCACCGGTAACCCCGCCCACCCCCGGCCAGATTTTCGGCTATATGCTCGATACCCTGTTCACCGACCAGATCTACGGCGACCTGGAGCAGCTCGAGCGCATCAATCAGCTGGTGAAAGCGGCGCCCGAGGCCGCGCCGGGCCTGCGCAGCGTCGAGACGCTGATGCTGGCGCCGAGCGTGGACCCGCGCGAGATCGCCGCGCGCCACATCCACGAGATGCCCCCGGGGCTGCGCGCCCTGCTGCGGGTGATCGGCGCACGGGACCTGGCCGGCAGCCAGCTCGCGAGCTACCTGATGTTCGAGGGCGGCTTCACGCGCGAGCTGATCGAGCTCGGCTATCGCGATGCCATGGATTCGCGCGACGCCATTCTGGCCTTCATGGCGGGTGGCAAGGCGGGCACGGCGGCGGTTGGGGCGCCGGCGGTGGCGCAGGCGACGTAAACTTCTAACTCAGGTTAGGAACATCGCCCCCAGCCCCAAAAGCGTCGCAAATCCGATGCAGTCGGTGAAGGTGGTGAGGATTACCCCGGCCGACAGCGCCGGATCCACCTTCAGGCGCCGCAAGACCAGCGGTACCGCCACCCCGACCACCGCCGCCGCCAACAGGTTGATGAGCATGGCCGCGGCGATGATCAGCGAGATCTTCCAGGCGCCATAGCGCAGGCTGGTCAGCACTCCGATCACCACCGCCCAGATGAGACCGTTCATTCCGCCGACCGCGATCTCCTTAAATAGCAGCCAGCGCGCGTTGGCCCACTCGATCTGGCCGAGCGCGAGCCCACGGATGATCAGCGTCACGGTCTGGGTGCCGGCGATGCCGCCCATGCTCGCGACGATGGGCATCAGCGCGGCAAGCGCCGCCACTTTCTCGATGGTGCCCACGAACTGCTGCACCACCATGCTTGCCAGCAGCGCCGTCACCAGGTTGATGCCCAGCCATACCACGCGTCGCTTGGTGGAGATCAGCACTCCCGCGAACACATCCTCCTCGTCGCGCAGGCCCGCCATGCTGAATACCGAGTGCTGCGCCTCCTCGCGGATGACATCCACCACATCGTCGATGGTGATGCGCCCGAGCAGACGGCCGTCCTCGCTCACCACCGCCGCAGACACGAGGTCGCGGTCCTGGAAAAGCTGCGTCACTTCGTGCGCCGGCATGGCCGGATCGATGCGCGGCGCCTCGCTCTCGACGATCTCGGCCACCATGCGCTCGGGGTCTTCGGTGAGAAGTCGCGTCAGCGCTACCGTCCCCAGGTAGCGGTCGCGCCGGTCCACCACGAACACGCTGTCGGTCTTCTCCGGCAGCTCGCCACGCATTCGCAGGTAGCGCAGCACCACCTCCACCGTCACATCGGGCCGCAGACTCACTGTGTCGGTGTTCATGAGGCCGCCGGCGCTGTCCGCGGGAAAGCTCAAGACGGTGCGCAGGCGCTCGCGATCCTGCTGGTCGAGCGATTTCAGCAGGCGCTGCGTCACCGTCTCCGGCAGGTCCCCTACCAGGTCCGCGAGGTCATCCACCTCCATCTCCTCGGCGGCCGCGAGCAGCTCCTCGGCATCCATGCCCTCCATCAGCGCTGAGCGCACGTTCTCGTTGAGCTCGACCAGCACCTCGCCCTCGAGCTCGTGGTCCACGAACTCCCAAACGACCTCGCGCTGCGCGGACGGCAGCGACTCCAGCAGCGCGGCGATCTCGGCCGGATGCAGCGCGTTGATCATGCGGTGCGCCGAGCGCAGGGTGCCCGCGGCCAGCGCGCTGCGCAGCGCGCGCAAACGTCCGGCCTTCTCCGCTTTGAGCTCCGCGTTCATGGGCGCGCGAGTGTAGCGCAGCGCCCCGCGGGAAGCGTCGCTGCTACGCGGCCTGCGCGGGCAGGGCGCTGTGTCTGCGATTGACGGCGGGGAAGCGCGCCGCGAAATGCTCCGCGAGGCGCTCCACGATATAGACCGAGCGGTGCTGTCCGCCCGTGCAGCCGATCGCCACTGTGAGGTAGCCGCGATTGCTTCGCTCGTATTCCGGAATGCGCGCCTCGATGAAGCGCGCGATGTCACCGATCAGCCGCCCGGTATCTTCCTGCGCTTCGAGAAAGCGCATGACGTCCTCATCCCGGCCGGTGAGCTGGCGCAGGCCCGGCTCCCAATAGGGATTGGGCAGCGAGCGCGCGTCGAACACGAAATCCGCATCGCCCGGGATGCCATGCTTGAAGCCGAACGACTCGAAGGTCAGCGACAGCTGGCCCGCCTGGTGCTGCTCGATGCGCTCGTGGATGGTCTCGCGCAGCTCATGCACACCCATCCCCGAGGTGTCGAGAACTAAGTCGGCGGCGTTGATGATGGGCTCGAGGAGCTGCCGCTCGAGCGCGATGGCCTCGCGCAGGTCCACATGCCCACGGCCCATCGGATGCAGGCGGCGCGTCTCGGAAAAACGCCGCAGCAGCTCCTCGTCCCCAGTCACCAGGAACAGCACCTCGAGCTGCACCCCGCTGCGCTTGAGCTCATCGATGAGCTTGGGCACCGTGGCGATCTCCGCCGCCGTGTTGCGTGCATCAAGACCGATGGCCGTACGCTCGTAGGTCGCCTCGGCGCTGCGCACCGTGTGCGAGATGAACGGCTTGAGCAGCGCCGCGGGGATGTTGTCGATGCAGTAGAACCCCAAGTCCTCCAGCATGTGCAGCGCAACGCTCTTGCCCGAGCCCGACAGGCCGCTGACGATGATGATGCGCATGAGGAGGTGGGATCGCGTTGCGCTTCAGGCCCGCGCGGAGTGCCGCCCTTCGGCGGCATGGTGATCGCGGCGCTTCTCCTTGTGCTTCATCACGCAGCGGTCGAGTTTGTCGGTGAGCATGTCGATCGAGGCGTACATGTTGCCGTCGATGGCATCGGCATGGATGGCGTTGCCGCTCACATGCAGCGTCGCCTCGGCCTTGTGCCGCAACTTCTCCACGGTCAGCACGCAGTGCACGTCGATGACCTGATCGAAGTGCCGTGCGATCCGCTCCAGCTTCTTCTCGACATAGCTGCGCAGAGCGGCGGTGATTTCCACGTGGTGACCGGTGAGGCTGAGCTGCATGATCGTCTCCTTCAATTACATTGACTGGTTCTCTGCTGAAAGCGGCCTACAGCCTCTTTCAGCTCGCGGGCAAAAGGCGCGACTTTTGCCCGCTCGACCCCGCGCGCCGGCGCTCGTTGGAGGGGGCGATGCCCATTGCTTCGCGATATTTCGCGACGGTGCGGCGCGCCACTGGAATACCTTCGCCCGAGAGTATCTCGGCGATACGTCCGTCGGAGAGGGGCGCCGCGGCGTCCTCCTCCTTGATCAGCTTCTTGATCTTGGCGCGGATCGCGGTGGAGGAGGTGCCCGAGCCGTCGGCGCTCTCCACCTGGCTCGAGAAGAAATAGCGCAGCTCGAACACGCCGCGGGGCGTGTGCATGTACTTGCCGGAGGTGACTCGCGAGATGGTGGACTCGTGCATCTCGATGGCCTCGGCGATGTCTTTGAGGATCATCGGTCGCATATGCTCTTCGCCTTGCTCGAGAAAGGCCATCTGCCGCTCGACGATGGAGCGCGCCACCTTCATCAGCGTCTCGTTGCGGATCTCCAGGCTCTTTAGCAGCCAGCGCGCCTCCTGCAGCTGGGCGCGCATGGTGGCGTGGCTCGAGTTGCGGCCGATCAGGCTGGCGTAGCTTTGATTGAGCCGCACGCGGGGCAGCGTGGCGGAATTGATCTCCACGGCCCAGCCGTGATCTGTGCGGCGCACGAAGACATCGGGGATCACGTACTCGGCTGCGCCGGCGCTCACGACGCTGCCGGGACGTGGGTGACAGGAGCGCACCAACGCAAGCGCGGCGGCGAGCTCCTCTTCGGTGGCGCTAAGCTCGCGGCGCAGCAGCGTGAGCTCGCGATCGGCCACGCGCGCCAGGTGATGGCGTGCGATCTCGATGGCGAGCTTCAGGCCCGGGGTCTGCTCATCGAGCTGGCGTAACTGCAGCTCGATGCACTCGCCCACGGAGCGCGCACCCACGCCCGGCGGATCGAGCGCCTGCACCCGCTGCAGCACGTCCTCGACCTCAGCCGGCTCGCAGTCCACTTCGGGCTTGAGAGTGCCGGCGATCTCCGCCAGCGGGTCGGTCAGGTAGCCGTCTTCGTTGATGGCATCGACAATGGCCCGCGCGATCGCCAGCTGTCGCGGCTTAAGGCGCGCAAGCTCCAGCTGATTGAGCAGGTATTCCTGCAGAGACTCGCCGGTCTCGTCGCTGAACTCCTGCTGTCGCTCATCGTCATCGCCGGCGTTCCAGGCGGTCTCCGCGGGGCCCGCGCTGTGCTCGCCCCAGCTCTCCTCAACCACCTCGACGCTGCTCTCGGCCTTGCGCGCCGCAGGCTCCGGCGGGGCGGGGGGCTCGACGGCCTCCAGAATGCCGGTGGACTCGGTGTCCTCCACAGGCTCCAGCATCACATTGCTTTCCAGCAGCTCGCGGATGTGCGCCTGCAGCTCGAGCGCGGGCATCTGCAGGAGGCGGATCGCCTGTTGCAACTGCGGGGTCATCGTAAGTTGCTGACCGAGGCGCAGCTGCAGGGATGGTTTCAACATCCTTTTTCCAGAAAAGCTCTACAGCCTGAACGACTCCCCCAAGTACACCTCACGCACTTGGGGGTTGGCAAGGATTTCTTCAGCCGTTCCCGCCGCGATCACGGTACCCTGGTTGACAATGTAGGCACGGCCGCACACCCCCAGGGTCTCCCGGACATTATGGTCAGTGATCAGCACTCCGATCCCGCGCTGCGTCAGCTCGCGGATAATGCGCTGAATGTCGATGACCGAGAGGGGATCAACGCCGGCGAAGGGCTCATCCAGCAGCATGAAACGCGGCTCGGCTGCCAGGGCGCGGGCGATCTCCACTCGGCGGCGCTCGCCGCCCGACAGGGAGAGGCCGAGGCTTTTGCGGACATGACCGATGCGCAGCTCCTCGAGCAGCGCCCCGAGTCGTTGCTCCCGCGCCGCACGATCGAGATCGTCCCGGGTTTCCAGGATGGCGGAAATGTTGTCTTCAACGGACAGTTTGCGGAATACCGAGGCTTCCTGTGGCAGGTAGCCCAGGCCCAGCCGCGCACGCCTGTGCATGGGCAGGTGCGTGAGATCGGTGTCGCCCAGCTTGACCTGGCCCGCATCGGGGGGCACCAGGCCCACGATCATGTAGAAGGCGGTGGTCTTGCCGGCGCCGTTGGGGCCGAGAAGACCCACCACCTCGCCATTGGCCACGGTCAGCGACAGCTCGCGCACCACCTGGCGGGACTTGTAGCTCTTGGCGAGGCCGGCGGCGGTCAGCGCCGTCATTTGCGGTCGGTACCCGGGTCGGCCGAGTCCGGCGCTTTGGAGACGATGGTCCCCTGGACCTTCTCGCAGTGCGCATTCTCCTGGCGGATGTTGTAGATGCACACTGCGGCATTGACCTCACGGCCGCCATAGCTCAGCCAGGCATCGTCCGCGAAGCGCACCATGCCTTCGTTCACGTCATACACGATCTGATTGGCGTGGCCGCGCGCCGGGGCACCTGAAGGCGAGCGCTGCTGCGTAAACTGCGCCGGCTTGCCGGTGACCGTGGCCTTGAAGATGCGATCGTTGCGCAGCTCCACGTCGGCCTTGTCCGAGCGCATTTCGCCGCGCTGCTCCGAGGTCACGTGCACATTGCCGGTAAAGACCCAGCGGCTGTTCTTGGCGCCCACATTGGTGGCCTCGGCCAGGTCCGCGGTGATGCAGATATCGCACTGGCAGATCGAGACATGCGGCAGGACAGTCTTGGCCGAGGGGGTGGCGCCGAAGTCGAACTCTGAGGTGCCTTCGGATTTGAATTCGATGGGTTTGCCGCAGGAGGGCTTGTCCGCCGCCGGCAGGAGCGGCGCCAGGCCGGTGAGCGCGGCGGCGAGCAGGAGCTTAGGGAAGGAAGCGGCCATGAACGTTCGATTCTAGTCTGAACCGCCGCTCCTTCAAATTGGCGATGAGGCCCGTGCCTTGCAACTCGCGGCCCGACCAGAGCACGGTGACGGGGTCGGGAGTGGTGGCGGTGTCGGTCTGGGTATCGTAGAACAGCCGGTCGGAGAGAAATTGCGCCACGCCCGTGGTGCCTGGCATGACCCCCACAGCGCGTACATGGCCGGTGAGCTCGATGTGCTCGTTGCTCTGGCGTACCGAGCCGTGCTCGGCGGTGAGCGACCATTGGTTGCTGTTCTCGCCGCGGTAGGTCATCTGTACATCATCGAGCTGCACGCTGCCGTCCCGCGGGGACTCGCGCACCGTGGCCGCGTTCAGGCGGTAGAGCGGCCGTCCGTCGGGCCCCGTCTCGGTGAGCTCGGCGTCGCGGGCGGAGTAGCCCGGCTCGGAGGTTTGCGGCCGATGCGGTGGCGGCGCGCCTTGCTTGAAGTGCTGCTGGCCGAGGAGCACCGCGCCAACGATGACGGCGATGAGGATGAGCGTGGTGAGACCGCGAAAAATCATTTGCCGCGCGCCGCCAGCAGGTAATCGCAGACCTCGCGTACCGCGCCGTGGCCGCCGGGAAGCTTCGTCTGCCGGTGTGCGGCGCGCGCCGCCGTCGGGTGGGCGTCCGCCACGGCGAAGGTGAGACCGGCGAGCTTCAGCATCGGCACATCGACGATGTCATCGCCGACGCAGGCGCACTGGGCCACATCGATCTTCAGCCGCTTGAGCAGACCCTGCAGCGCGGGCAGCTTGCGGTCTTCACCCTGGATCACTTGTTTGATACCGAGCTCGCGGCAGCGCCGCGCCACCATGGCGGAGCGACGGCCGGAGAGGATGGCCACCTCGATGCCGGCGGTCAGCACGGCGCGGATTCCTGCGCCATCGCGGATGTGGAAGACCTTGAGCACCTCGCCACGCGCCCCGTAGTAGACGCGTCCGTCGGTGAGCACCCCGTCGACGTCCAGCACCAGCAGGCGGATGGTGGCAGGATCGGCGGGCTTACGGCGCGCGGCTCTCACATGACCCGCGCGCGGAAAAGATCGTGCACGTTCAGCGCACCGACCAGCCGGCCCTGCTCATCCGCCACCGGCAGCGCGGTGATGCGATGCGTCTCCATGACGTGCACCGCCTCGGCTGCAAGCTCGCGGGGGCCGATGGATTTGCCGTGAGCGGTCATCACCTCGCGCATGGGGGTCTTGTGAATGTCGACCTGGCGGTCGAGCGTGCGGCGCAGGTCACCATCGGTAAACACGCCCAGAATGCGATCGTTTCCGTCCACGATCACCGTCATGCCGAGACCCTTGCGCGACATCTCCATCAATCCCTCGCTCAACGGCGCCTCGGGTGCAACGCGGGGCAGCGCATCGCCCTTGCGCATCAGATCCTCCACGTGCAGCAGCAGGCGCCGGCCGAGGTTGCCGCCGGGATGTGAGCGTGCGAAGTCCTGTTTGGTGAAACCGCGTGCCTCGAGCATCGCGACCGCCAGCGCATCGCCCATGGCCAGCGTGGCCGTGGTGCTGGCGGTGGGCGCGAGATTGAGCGGACAGGCCTCCTCGGGGACGCTCACGTCCAGCACCACCGTAGCCGCCCCGCCCAGGGTGGACCCGGGCGCGCCCGTCATCACGATCAGCGGCACCCCCAGCCGCTTCAGGGGCGGGAGCAGCAGCTGAATCTCCGGGGTCTCACCCGAGTTGGATAGCGCGAGCACCACATCGGTGCGGGTGATCATGCCGAGGTCGCCGTGGCTGGCATCGGCCGGGTGCAGGAAAAAGGCCGGCGTGCCGGTGCTCGCGAGCGTGGCGGCGATCTTGCGGGCGATATGCCCCGATTTGCCCATGCCCGTGACCACCACTCGGCCGGTGCAGGTGAGGCACAGCCGGCACGCGGCCTCGAAACGCCCATCCAGCCGCGGCAGCAGGGCTTGCACGGCACGGGCCTCGATACTCAGGGCGCGTTGGGCGGAGGCGATCAGGTCGGAGGAGGACATGGACGCAATGCTACGCGAAAGGGCTGCTAGACTCCCGCGCCTATGAATCCTGACGATATCGCAGAGCTTATCCGCGCCCACCTGCCGGGCGCCGACGTGTGCGTCGAGTCCGATGACAACACCCATTTCACCGCCCGGGTGGTGGCGCGGGAGTTCGCCGGCCAGCGCAGCCTGGCGCGGCATCAGCGGGTCTATGCCGCGCTTGGGGATAAGATGGGGCGTGAGATCCACGCCCTGTCCATCGATGCCCTGACCCCCGAAGAGCTGGCCGGACAGCAGGCCCATGGATAAACTGCAGATCGTGGGCGGATGCGCGCTCGAAGGCGAGATCCGCATCTCCGGCGCGAAAAATGCCGCCCTGCCCATACTGGCCGGAGCGCTTCTGACCGAAGAGCCGGTGGTGGTCGGCAACATGCCCCACCTGCACGACGTCACGACCATGATCGAGCTGCTCGGCCGCATGGGCGCCAGCGTCACCCTCGATGAGCATATGCGGGTAGAGGTGGATGCCTCCTCGGTGCGCGAGTACGCCGCACCCTACGAGCTGGTCAAGACCATGCGTGCCTCCATCCTGGTGCTCGGACCGCTGGTGGCCCGCTTCGGCAAGGCCGATGTCTCGCTGCCCGGCGGCTGCGCCATTGGCGCCCGTCCGGTGAACATCCACGTCGCGGGGCTGCAGGCCATGGGCGCGGACATCACCATCGAGGGCGGCTACATCCGCGCCCGCGCGCAGCGCCTCAAAGGCACGCGGCTGGTGTTGGAGACGGTGACGGTCACCGGCACCGAGAATCTCATGATGGCGGCCACGCTGGCCGAGGGCGAGACCGTGCTCGAGAACGCGGCACGCGAGCCCGAGGTGGTGGACCTGGCCCAGTTCCTGATTTCCATGGGAGCGAAGATCGCAGGCGCCGGCACCGACAAGATCGTGATACAGGGGGTCGAGCGTCTGCACGGTACTCAGTACGAAGTGCTGCCGGACCGCATCGAGGGCGGCACCTATCTTGCTGCCGGTACCATCACCGGTGGCCATGTACGTATCAAACACGCGCGGCCCGATCACCTCGACGCAGTGCTCGGCAAGCTGCGCGAAGCGGGCGCCCGCGTGGACACGGGCGAGGGCTGGGCGGAAGTGGACATGCGCGGCCGCAAGTTGAGATCGGTGGATGTGCGCACCGCGCCGTATCCGGCCTTCCCGACGGACATGCAGGCTCAGTTCGCCGCCCTCAATACCGTGGCGGAAGGCGTCGGCACCATCATCGAGACGATCTTCGAGAACCGCTTCATGCACATGCTCGAGATGCGCCGCCTGGGCGCGGAGATCCGGCTTGAGGGTAACACGGCTATCATCCATGGCGTGTCCAAGCTCAACGGCGCGCCGGTGATGGCCACGGACCTGCGCGCCTCGGCCAGCCTGGTACTCGCCGGTCTCATCGCCGAAGGCCAGACCGACATCGAGCGCATCTACCATATCGACCGCGGCTACGAGGCGATCGAGGAAAAATTGCTGCAGCTGGGAGCGCAAATCAAACGCGTACCCCATTAGTCTAAGGAGTAAACCCGTGCGAATTGCAATGATCGGTCTCGGTCGCATGGGCGCCAACATGGTGCGCCGACTGATGCGCGGCGGCCATGAATGCGTCGCTTACGACCGGGATGCCGCCTCGGTCAGGCAGCTCACCGCTGAGGGTGCAATCGGCGCGAGCTCATTGAAAGAATTGATAGCGGCGCTACCCGCACCCCGTGCCATCTGGATCATGGTGCCGGCAGCGGTGGTGGATCGCGTCATCGCCGACCTGCGGCCGCTTCTACAAGCGGGCGATATCCTCATCGATGGCGGCAACTCCCATTATCACGAGGACATCCGCCGCGCGAGCGAGCTTAACTCTGCGGGCATCCACTATCTCGATGTGGGGACCAGCGGCGGTGTGCTGGGCCTGGAACGCGGGTTTTGCCTGATGATCGGCGGGGAGTCGCAGCCGGTGTCCTTTCTCAAGCCCATCTTTGCCACGCTGGCGCCGGACCCTCAAGGTTTTTTGCACTGCGGGCCGCACGGCGCCGGGCATTTCGTGAAAATGGTGCACAACGGCATCGAATACGGCCTCATGGCGGCCTATGCCGAGGGCTTCAACATTCTCAAGCGCGCCGATGCCGGTATCCTCAAGCAGGACGCGGATGCCGAGACCGCGCCGCTCAGCGATCCCAAGCTGTTTCAATACCAGTTCGATATCGCGGCCATTGCGGAGCTGTGGCGCCACGGCAGCATCGTGACCTCGAAGCTCCTCGATCTGACCGCGGCCGCGCTCGCGGCCGATCCGAAGCTCGAGAAGTTCTCGGGAGAGGTGGCGGACTCCGGCGAGGGCCGCTGGACTTTGCAGGCAGCAATCGAGGAGGGTGTGCCGGCCTATGTGCTCTCCGCGGCGCTGTTCTCGCGCTTTGCCTCGCGCCACCACGCGCAGTTCGCGGACAAGGTGCTGTCGGCCATGCGCCTGGGGTTTGGCGGACACGCTGAGAAGAAAAAATGAGCGGCGGATCCGCATCCGACGCCCTGGTACTGTTCGGCGCCACCGGCGATCTGTGCTATCGGAAGATTTACCCCGCGCTCTATGCGCTGGTGAGGCGCGACCGGCTCAGCACGCCAGTCATTGGTGTGGCTCGCGCGGGCTGGACGCGCGAGCAGCTCATCGAGCGGGTGCGCCAAAGCATTGCGCAATTCGTGCCACAGCACGAGGCGCGAATTCTCGAGAAGCTTGCCGCGCTGCTGCGATATGTCGATGGCGACTATCAGAACGAAGCGACTTTTACCGCGCTGCGCAAGGCATTGGGCGGCGCGCAGCAGCCGCTCTACTATCTCGCCATTCCACCCAGCATGTTTCCCGTGGTGGTGCGTCATCTCGGCGCCTCGGGCGGCGCGAAGGATGCGCGCGTGGTGGTCGAGAAGCCCTTTGGACGGGACTTGCGCTCCGCTCGCGAGCTCAATCGCACCCTGCACGCAGTCTTCCCCGAAAGCTCGATCTTTCGCATCGATCACTTCCTCGGCAAGGAGCCGGTGCAGAACATTCTCTACTTTCGCTTCGCCAACTCTTTTCTCGAGCCCATCTGGAACCGCAACTTCATCGCCAGCGTGCAGATCACCATGGCGGAGAAGTTCGGGGTAGAGGGGCGCGGCAAGTTTTATGAAGAGGCGGGTGCGATCCGCGACGTGGTGCAGAACCATCTGCTTGAGGTGGTCGCCCTGCTGGCCATGGAACCCCCGGTAAGCGGCGATGCCGAGGCGCTGCGCGATGAGAAGGTCAAGGTCTTCAAGGCCACACGACCGTTGAGTGTCGAGCATCTGGTGCGCGGTCAATATCGCGGCTACCGGGAAGAGCCGGGCGTGGATCCGGACTCAAAAGTGGAGACCTACGCGGCGTTGCGCCTGCAGATCGACTCATGGCGCTGGAGTGGAGTGCCGTTCTACATTCGCGCCGGCAAGCGCTTTCCTGTGACCGCCACCGAAGTGGTGGTGGACTTGCGCCCGCCACCGGCTCAGGTGTTCGATGGTGCCAGACCCTCGCGTCCCAACTATCTGCGTTTCCGCCTGGGACCCGATGTGGCCATCGCGCTCGGCGCGCACGCCAAGCAGTCCGGGCCGGCGATGCAGGGGCGTGAGGTGGAATTGTTCGTGTGCCAGAACGATCCCGATGGGGCCGAGGCCTATGAGCGGCTGATCGGCGATGCGATGAAAGGCGAGTCGACGCTGTTCGCGCGCGAGGACGAGGTGGAGGCGGCCTGGGCCATTGTGGATCCGGTGCTGCACGCTTCGACCATCGAGACCTATGAGCCGGGCAGCTGGGGACCGAAGGCGGCGGACGATCTCATCGAGGGGAGGTGCGGGTGGCACGATCCGGGGGCGGATGCGCGGGGGTGGACGCGGTCGTGCGGGTGAGTTCGGGCGTTTGCGAGGGTGTGTGTCGGGTACCGCGATCTCCGTGACGGAGGGAATGTGGCAACCATCGGCTTTAATCACTTTAACCTTCGCACTCAGCGAAACCTGTTGGATGAATTGCGGGAATTCTACTGTTCGGTGATCGGGCTGAGGGAGGGTGCCCGGCCTCCGCTCGGAAGCTTCGGTTACTGGTTGTATGTAGGGGATCGCGCCATTCTGCATCTGTCGGAAACCCGATCAGATGAGGTTCGCACTACGCATGTGGCCACGACCTTCGATCATGTGGCTTTCACCTGTAGCGGCTTCGCTGAAATGGAGAAACACCTGGTGGAGCGCAAGATCCCTTATGAGGTTGATCATGTTCCTTTGACCGGGCAGCGGCAGATTTTCCTTAAAGACCCGGCTGGCAATGGCGTGGAACTTAACTTTGCGGATGAATTCGGTCCGAAACCGGCCGTATAGTGCAAGCGTAACGATCGACTTGCGTCGGGTATTCGAAATGGATTCTCGTCATCGGCTGGGTTGACTCTGTGGCGTCGCTTGAGAGTCTGGACAACGGCGGGAAGTGATTCAGTCAGAAGTGATAGGTCAGCCGGTTGCCATCCTGCGTGAATTTTCCCTCGCTCTGAAGTTGACTGACGATCGCCTCGGCTTCTTCCCGCGGGAGTTTTGGAAAGAAGCTCGTCACCTGGGCCAGCAGCGTTTTTCGCGTTCTGGGGCGATTGTTCTTCGCCAGTTTCCCGAGCAACTGCAGAACTCTTGCAACACGCGGATCGGGCTCGGATGCCTGAATGGCGAGCGGAAATGCTTCGGCGACTGTGCCGACACGGCGAACACTGAAGCCGCGCGCGGTGAGATGCCGGATGAGCGGGTCGAAGCCTTTGTCGCGTGACAGAATGACGCACTCGGTTGTCGGCGCTTGGGCCAGATACTCGCCGAGGTAAAAGGCGATGTGGAAATCCAGGGCGTTCTTGCCGAATCCTTCGATGTCGACGGGAATGAAGCGGTCGCCGAGCTTGAGGGCGGATTTGAAGAATTCCCGCGTGACGGTGCGCTGCGAGGCGCCGAAAAAGAACGGGACTTTCACATCGGGAGGTATCTCCTCAAGGCTCAGCTTGGGGACGTTCTCGTAGTCGACCAGCAGGATTTTCTCGCTCATACGTTCGGACTCGCTAGGCCTGCTCGACGATAAAAATGGTCTGGCGCAGGTGCGCGATCTCGTACACTTCGCTGCCGGCGAGTTCGGCGAATTCCCGGACGCGCCTGTCGACGATCGCTTGAGGTGTCGGCTTCATGTCTATAGCGGACGATAGCACTCTTTCCCCATGTTGCAGAACACATCCAAAGGCATCCTAGCCATGCTGGTGGCGGTCGCGGCCTTCGCGGTCATGGACGCGACCATGAAGCAGCTCGCGGCGAGCTATCCGCCGCTCGAGGTCAGCTGCCTGCGCGGCTTGGCGTCGATCCCATTTTTTCTCCTGGGCGTGACGTTCACCCGTCAATGGCGCGGCCTCCTGCCGGTCAGCTGGATTGCGCACCTGATCCGCGGTGGGCTCGCTATTTTCATGCTCTGGTCGTTCATCTACGCGGTCCGTCAATTGCCACTCAGCTCCGCCTACGGTATTTTTCTCTGCGCGCCGCTGCTGATCACGGCGCTTTCCGCCCTGGTGCTGCGCGAGCAGGTGGGCTGGCACCGCTGGCTGGCGATAGCCTGCGGCCTGCTCGGGGTCGGGATCATTCTGAATCCCGACAGCAAGGACATGATCACCTTCGCGGGATTCGCGGCGTTCGGATCGGCGCTGTGTTATGCGGTGGCGGCGCTCATGATTCAGCGCCTGGCGCGCACGGATTCCACCCTGAGCATCGCGCTCTCATTCATCGTCATCGTGGCGGTCGGGACGGGGATTGGAGCCTTGCCGCACTGGAAGCCATTTCAGTCGGCGCACTGGCCCTGGGTGCTGGCTTTGGGCGCGAGTGGGGCGGTGGGGCAGTATTTGATCATCTACGCGTTCCGCCGCGCGCCGGCCTCGGTGATCGCGCCGTTCGAATATACGGCGCTCCTGTGGGGCATCTCTCTTGACTGGATTCTCTGGAGCACGGTACCCAGCGCGCGGATGCTGAGTGGCGCGGGGGTCGTGATTGCGAGCGGTCTGTACCTGATCTATCGCGAGCATCGGGTCAGCTGCGAGGTGCGCAGGCCGCTGCCTGACTCGGGGGTGTGAGATGCCATCCAGGCGTATGATGCCCCGAGCATGCAACCCTATTGGTGTCGATCTGACTATGGTTCATGATTACTCGTTGAGTCAGCAGTGATGGAAAAAGTGGACAATGGAGGCGACAGGCTATCGTTGCTGCAGGACGCAGAGCAGAAGGCGCAAGCTCTATTGGCCGAAGTCGAGCGCCGCGGCCATATTGTGGCCGGCCAGACCGAGCGTCAGCTGAGCGATAGGGTTTACGAGCTCGCGTATGAGCTCTTTGGGACGCGGCGCCATTGGCACAAACGTATCGTACGCGCCGGAGCGAACACTCTCTTGCCCTACCGGGAAGACCCGCCTAATCTGCTGATCTCCTCCGACGATATTCTGTTCTTCGACTTCGGCCCGGTCTTCGAGGGTTGGGAGGCGGATATCGGGCGTACCTATGTGCTCGGCGATGATCCCGTCAAGCGGCGTCTCATGGCAGATGTGGAGGCTGGATGGCATGCGGGACAGAAATACTTTCGTCAACGCCCCGAAATCACCGGCAGTGAGTTGTATGCTTTCTCGCAGGAATTCGCTGCCCGCAAAGGCTGGGAATACGGTGGACCGCACTGCGGGCACCTGATCGGGCGTTTTCCCCACGAACGGATCCTGGGTGAGGAAGTACGAAACTACATCCATCCTGACAATTCCCATCGCATGGACGAATTCGATGTCCATGGTCGGCCGCGGCACTGGGTTTACGAAATCCATTTCGTGGATCGCGCGCGGCAAATCGGCGGATTTTTCGAGCAGCTACTGACTAGGGCGTGACGGGCGGTAGTTGCATACACAATTCACGCAGCCGGCGGTGCCTGCCTTGCAGAGACAGCCACCTTGAATGTTCATACTTCGACTCCTCTCAACGATCCCCTGGGCTCAAGTTTACCCTTTGAGACTTTCCGCTCACGCGCCTATGCTCAGCGCTCGAACACCCACTGCGGCACCCGCCGCCACCCCTCCCGCAGCTCCCGGTCGAGCCGTTTGTAGTCCTCGCAGTACCGCGCCACGCAATTCCAGAACTTCGCCGAGTGATTCATGTGCCGCGTATGCGCGAGCTCATGGATCAACAGATAGCGCGCGACTTGTGGCCGTTGAAACAGTGCCGTGCAGTTGAGGCTGATCGTCCCGCGAGCCGAGCAGCTGCCCCAGCGTGTACGCTGCCGACGGATCGATAGTCTCTTATAATCCGTGCCCATCTCCCGCGAGGCCTGCGCCAGCAGCGGCTCAAGGACTTCGTAAGCCTTTGCAATCAACCAGCGGCGCAGCGCCAGTCGCGCGCCGCCCGGATTTCCCGAAAGCTCGATCAGCCCAGGCGCGAGCGATTGAGCGCGCGCACGGCCATTGCCGCCCGCCACGTGAACTCGCCAGCGCTCGTTGCAGCCGGCCAGCTCAATGAACGGAGGTGGAAACGGCTCGGCAGGCGCTGCATTGCGCGCCATCTCGGCGCGCCGTTCCTCGATCCATTGCCGGTGCTGATCGAGGAACCGCGCCACCGTGCGCTGCGAGGTGCGTGGCGGCACCACCACTTCCACCCGGCCGGTGCGGGACACGCGCACGGATAGCCGCCGCGCGCGCGGACTTTCGCGGATGGTCCACGGGTCTACGGCGTCGTCAGCCGACCACAGTGTCAGTTGCCGTGTTGCGGAATCGGACATATTTAGATATCCGACCACACCTCCACCTCCTCGCATCCCGCCACCGCCCGCCAGGCGACCAGCTTGGGATCCTGCGCGATGAACGCCGCCAGCTTCTCGCGCTTCTCGGCGCCGATTACCACCATCAGGACCTTTTCGACCCGGCTCAGCCAGTCGGGCGTGACCGACACGGCCTGCATGCCGTCCGGGCGCTGCACGGCAATGGCCAGTCTCCCACGGGCGCGCTCGAGGTCTTCGGTCGTGAACAGCGAGGCGGTATGGCCATCGGCCCCCATACCGAGCAACCCCAGTCGCACCGGTACGTGCAGCAATAATCTCAGGCGCTGCTCGTAATCGCTCGCCGCTTCATCCAGGGGCAACTCCGTACGCACGCGAAAGACCTGCTCCTCGGGCAGCGCGAGAGTGCTCAACAGGGGGAGCGATGCTCGGTAGTTGCTGTCGGGAGAAGTGGACGGCACGTACCGCTCGTCGGAATAGAGCATGCGCAGGCCCGGGGCGGGACACAGGGATTGGGAGCTCAGGGCCTGGTAGGCGGGTCGGGGGGAATGTCCACCGGATAGCATGATTGCGCCGCCGTCTTTCTCAATCGCCTGTTTGAGCCGATCCGCGAGCGCGGCGTTGAGCGATTCGCGACTGTCGAAGTGTCGGACTTTCATGGGTTGCGGGGCCTTTCAGTGACTTTGATCTGCACCGTGAAGGGCTGGCCGCCGCGCAGGCCGCGCAGGGTCACCGTGGTGCCGGGATGATGGGCGGCCACGCGTGAGGTGGCGTCCTGGGCGCTATGCAGCGCCGTGCCGTCGATGGCGGTGAGCATATCGCCCTGTCGCAGACCCACCTGCTGGGCGGGGCTGCCGGCGAACACGTTGACGAGAAGGATGCCGCCTTGGCCCAAGCCGAGGGTGGCGGCCTGCTCGTCGGTGATGTCCTGCGGGATGATGCCGATCCAGCCGCGCACCACCCGTCCCTTGGCGATGATGTCGTCGAGGACGCCGCGCACCATGTTCACCGGGATGGCGAAGCCGATGCCCTCGACGCCCAGGTTCTTGGCGATGATGGCGGTGTTGATGCCGACCAGGGCGCCGGTGGTGTCGATGAGGGCGCCGCCGGAATTGCCCACGTTGATGGCGGCGTCGGTCTGGATGAAGTCCTCGAAGGAGGCGAGGCCGAGTTGCTGGCGCCCGGTGGCGCTGACGATGCCGTGGGTGACGGTCTGGGAGAGGCCGATGGGGTTGCCGATGGCTAGCACCACATCGCCCACTTTGAGCCGGTCGGAGCGGCCGAAGGTCACGACGGGCATGGATTTCAGGTCGACCTTGAGCACCGCCAGGTCGGTATCGGGGTCGCGGCCGACAATGCGCGCGTCGGCGATGCGTCCATCCGCCAGCTGCACGTTGATGGCTTCGGCGTTGGCGATCACGTGATGGTTGGTGACGATGTGACCTTCGGGGTCGACGATGACGCCGGAGCCCAGGCTGCGCTCGATGCGCTGCTGGTAGCGGGGCCAGAAATCCCCGAACATCCGCTCGAGCGGGGAGGGTGCGATGCGCTCGGTCACGAGGCGCGCGGTGTAGATGTTGACCACGGCCGGTGCGGCGCGCTGCACGGCATCGGAATAAGTGATGTGTCCGGGCAGCGAAGGAGGCGCGGCGGGCTCCCGGGCGGGCGCGGCGCTGGGTGTCGGGGATGGGCGGATGAGTAGCTGCGGCCGCACGGCCACGATGACGAAGGCGGCCGCCAGCCCGGCGATGGCCGCCGCTCCCACGAATGCAAGCCCGCGCACCCAGTTACTGCTCGACATATTGGTTCCGTTTCCCGGCAAAGGCCGATTTTCGTTTGTGTATAATGCGCCGCCCGCGGCAAGCCGCAAGCCGGATGCGGCCGGGCGGATTTGTTTGACGCAGTGGAGAGCCTATTCGATGGCAGACACCCATGTCGCCGGCGAGCCCGAAGTGGATGCCAGCCGACGCAAGTTTTTAACCGCGGCCACGGCCGCTACCGGCGCGGTCGGCGCCGTTTTCACGCTGGTGCCGTTCATTTCCTCCTGGAAACCCTCGGAGCGTGCCCGCGCGCTGGGCGCACCCGCCGAGCTCGATGTGTCGAAGCTCGATCCGGGGCAGATGACCACGCTCACTTGGCGCAAGCAGCAGATCTATGTGGTGCGGCGCACGCCGCAGATGGTGTCGAGTTTGGGCGGCCATGACGGGTCGCTGAAGGATCCCAAGTCCGAGCAGTCGGACCAGCCGCCGTATGCGCGCAACGAGCTGCGAGCGCGCAAGCCCGAGTACTTGGTGCTGATCGGCAACTGCACGCACCTGGGCTGCCTGCCCAAGCCCCGCTTCGAGCCGGCGCTGCCGGAGCTGGGGGCGAACTGGCCGGGGGGGTTCTTCTGTCCCTGCCATGGCTCGCGCTTCGATCTGGCGGGCCGGGTGTTCGACGGTTCGCCGGCCTCGGTGAACCTGCGCGTGCCGCCTTATGCCTTCGCCAACGATCACACGCTCATCATCGGTGTCGATGAGGCCGGCCAGAAAGGGGTGGCATGATGGTCACTCCGGCATCCACCGGCCCCTCGCCGCAACCGCCCGGGACCCCCCAAAAGGGCTTCAAAGGCTGGCTTTACAAGCGTTTCCCGGTAGAGGAGTTCATCTCGGACCAGCTGACTGGCTACTACGCGCCGAAGAACTTCAATATCTGGTACTACTTCGGCTCGTTGGCGCTCGTGGTGCTGGCGCTGCAGCTCTTCACCGGCATCTTCCTCACCATGTTCTACAAGGTGGGTGAGACCACGTCGTTCGACTCGGTCGAGTTCATCATGCGCGAGGTGAGCTGGGGCTGGCTGATCCGCTACCTGCATTCCACCGGCGCGTCGTTCTTCTTCATTGTCGTGTACCTGCACATGTTTCGCGCGCTGCTGTACGGATCGTACAAGGCGCCGCGCGAGCTTTTGTGGCTGCTCGGCATGGCGGTGTATCTGGCGCTCATGGCCGAGGCCTTCATGGGCTATGTGCTGCCCTGGGGCAATATGTCGTTCTGGGGCGCGCAGGTGATCGTCAACCTGTTCAGCACCATTCCGGTGGTGGGCGGGGCGCTGGTCGAGTGGATCCGGGGTGACTACGGCATCGCGGACGCCACGCTGAACCGCTTCTTCTCGCTGCACGTGGTGGCCATACCGCTCGCGCTGCTGCTGCTGGTGATGTTGCATCTGGTGGCGCTGCGCCGCACGGGCTCGAGCAACCCGGACGGTATCGAGATCAAGGAGAAGGTGGGACCGGATGGCAAGCCGCTCGATGGGATTCCCTTCCACCCTTATTACACCATCAAGGACATCGTGGGCATCGGGGTGATGTTCGCGCTGCTCGCTATCGTGGTGTTCTTCGTGCCGACTTTCGGCGGCCTGTTCCTTGAGGCGCCGAACTTCGAGCCGGCGAACCCCATGTCGACGCCGGAGCACATCGCTCCGGTGTGGTACTTCACGCCGTACTACGCCATTTTGCGCGCGGTGCCGGATCAGAAGATCGGCGCGCTGCTGATGTTCGTGGCCGTGGCGGCATTCCTGTTCTTGCCCTGGCTCGACCGCTCTCCTGTCAAGTCGATGCGTTATCGCGGCTGGATCTGCCGCAGCGCGCTCGCCATTTTCACGGTGTCGTTCGTGGCGCTGGGGTACTTGGGGCTACAGCCCGCGGAGGGTCTGTACGTGATGCTGGCGCGGATCTTCGCCGTGCTGTATTTCGCGTTTTTCATTCTGATGCCCTGGTACACGCGCATCGATCGCGTGAGAACTCCACCGCAGCGGGTGACTTACCATGCGCATGCGTAAGCCGGCGTTATTGATGGTGCTGGCGCTGACCGCGGTGAGCGGCGCGCTGGCCGCCGAGGAGAGCGGCGAGGGTGGGGCTTCCTTTCAGAGCTGGCATGCGGACACCGAGGTCGAGAATCTCGCTTCGCTGCAGCGGGGCGCGCGGAATTTCATCGGCTATTGCCTGGGCTGCCATTCGCTCAAGTACGAGCGCTACTCGCGCATGGCGCAGGATCTGCAAATCCCGCAGGCGCAGTTCGACAAGCTGTTGCTGCCGCCCGGCGAGAAGGACACCGATTACATTCTGACGACACTGCCGGTCGAGGATGCGCAGAGCTGGTTCGGCAAGGCGCCGCCCGACCTGTCGCTGATGGCCCGCGCGCGCGGCAAGGACTATCTCTACCAGTTCCTCAAGACCTTCTACGTCGATTCGTCGCGGCCCACCGGGGTCAACAACCTGCGGCTTCCGACGACGGCCATGCCGCATGTGCTCTCGGAGCTCGAGGGGCTGAAGCAGGCGGTGTTCAAGACGGAAGGTGACAAAAAGGTCTTCGATCGGTTCGAGACGCTCGCCCCCGGCCACCTCACGCCCGCCGAGTACGACAGCTTCGTGCGCGATACGGTGAACTTCCTCGACTACGTGAGCGAGCCCACGCAGGCGCAGCGTCGCGCGCTGGGGGTGTGGGTGGTGCTCTTCTTACTGGCATTCACGTGGCTGGCCTGGCTCCTGAAGAAGGAGTATTGGAAAGACGTCCGTTGATTCGCGTGACATGAGAGAAAGCGGATCGAATGTCCGGGAGCGATATCTTGTCGAGCAGACGATCCATCATGACGCTGTTCTCGGCTCCCACCGATCCGTGGAGCCATCGCACGCGCATCGTGCTCGCGGAGAAGGGCATCGGCATCGATATCGTGAGCGTCGAGCCGGGGCGCTTTCCTGAGGATCTGCTGGACCTGAACCCCTACCACAGCGTGCCAACGCTGGTGGACCGCGACTTGGTGCTATATGACTCGCGGGTGATCATCGAGTACCTGGACGAGCGCTTTCCGCACCCGCCGCTGATGCCGGTGGACCCGGTGACCCGGGCGCAGTTCCGTCTGGCGCTGTACCGCATCGAGCGGGACTGGTACGGCCTCGCGCAGCAGATCGAGCAGGAGCCGGACAAGAAGCAGTCGGTGCGTTTCAAGAAGGTGCTGCGGGATACCATTTTAGCCAGTACCGACCTGTTCAAGGTCAAGCCGTTCTTTCTCGCCGATGAGTTCTCTTTGGTGGATGCGACCATTGCGCCGGTACTGTGGCGGCTGCCGTATTACGAGATCGATCTGCCGCCTCAGGCTCAACCCATCCTCAAGTATGCGAGCCTGATCTTCGCGCGGCCGGGATTCAGGGAGAGTCTGTCGGATGCGGAGCGGGAGATGCGGCTGGGTTGAGTATTACTGCGCGGCCGGCGTTAGAAGTTTCGGCTGCCCGTTCTGCACCTGCGCCCAGGCAAGCTGGCGTTGTACTTTACGGTCGGCGTCCAGCGTCAGGCGTCCGGTTAACCCGTCGAACATCACCACTTTCGCCGTGCCGCCGCGCAATTCCATGGCGAGCCGGTAGGCATCATAGCCAAACGCGAACAACCGGTTGCGTCGCGGCCCACCCGTCGGCCACGCTTCCCGTGTCGCCGCACGCACGCTGTCCGCGGGCTCGCCTCCCAGCATCCAGGGCATGTCCGGGAACATCAGGCCCTGCAGGTCATCATTGGCGTTTGGATCGGGCTCGAAGGCGTCCGAGGTCGCATACGTCGGAATATCTCCGGCGAAATGAAATTTCAGCTGCGGCCGCAGCTGCCGCTCGATGTTGGCCTGGGCGGCCGCGAAGATGAACTCAATATCGCCACGCCGGCGGGGTTCAAAGGCCAGCTTGCCACCGAGAATGGATTCCAGGCGCCGGTGACGGGCCTTGCTGTCGGTGATCCGCAGGACCTGGGTGATCTCCTCGCCATAGTCCATGCGGCCCGCGTCGAACTCCGCGCTGGCGAGCAAGAATCCGCCGCTCGCCGTCAGCTCCTGCTCGAATGCGGCGCGTACCCGCGAGCCCCAGTCGCCCTGCGGCACGAGCACGATGCCGCGATGCCGGCCATCGGCGATGATGCGTTTGGCGGTCTCGCGAGCCTCATCTTCGGGCGACAGCGCAAACTGGTAAAAGCCCGCGGGCACCGGCCGCTCCGCCGGCAAAAAATTGAGCGCGAGAATGGGAGGCTTGAGGTTGCGCAGGTCCGCCGCGGCGATGACCTCATCGCGGGTCAGCGGCCCCACGATCAGCTCGGCGCCGTCATGCACCGCGCCGATAACGGCTTGCGCCGCGCTCATCTCCCCAGTGTCGTAGATGCGCACCCGCGGACGCTGGCTCATGGGCATCTGGTAGTACGCCGTCATGAATCCCTCGCGCACGCTCGTGCCGGCGCCAGCCAGCTTTCCCGAGACGGGCACCAGCAGGGCAACTTGCGAAACATGGGCGCTGTACTGAATCCCCGGCGAGGGGGTATGGGATTGCGGCCTGGGGGTAGGGGTCGGAGCGGGATGCTCAACCGGGGGAGGCGGGGGCAGGGGCGGCTGGCGCAGGCTTTCGCATCCGACCAGCGTCAGCGCCGCGGCGGCGGCCCAGAAACCCGGTTTCCAGCGAACATGCAACATTGGTTGAAGAGCCTCTCTTTGGCGGGCAGGATGCGCAGGCCGCGAGCCCTGGCGGCGAAAAGGGGAATTATAGTGTCCAAAGCACGCGGCCGGCTCGATGTCGTGGCGACTCCGATCGGCAACTTGGCCGATCTGTCACCCCGCGCCCGGGAAGCGCTGGCGGGGGCTGATCTCATTGCCGCGGAAGATACCCGCCACACGGGGATGCTGCTGGCCGCCATCGGGGTCTCGCGTCCGCTGCTGTCGTTGCACAAGCACAACGAGTCGGCCCGCATTCCGCAGCTTCTGGCGCGGCTCGAAGCGGGCGAGACGCTGGCCCTGGTCAGCGATGCGGGTACCCCTTTGCTGTCCGACCCGGGTTTCGAGTTGGTGCGTGAGGCGGCGGCGCGGGGAATTGCAGTGCAGGCCATTCCCGGCCCTTCTGCCATCACTGCCGCGCTCTCGGTGGCGGGTCTGCCCACCGACCGGTTCTGTTTCGAGGGCTTCCTGCCGGCGCACAAGGGTGAGCGCAACGCCCGTTTGCAGCAGCTTGCCGCCGAGTCTCGCACCTTAGTCTTTTTCGAGGCGCCGCATCGCATTGGTGCCTGCCTGAGCGATCTCGCAGCGACTTTCGGTGGCGATCGGCCCGCGGTGGTGACACGCGAGCTCACCAAGGTTCACGAGACGGTGTATCGCGGGACGTTGGCCGAGCTTGCGGTGCGGGCCGCGCAGGAAGAACATTTTGAGCGCGGCGAGATCACCCTCATCGTGCAAGGCGCGCCGGCGCAATCGGCGGTCACGGATGCTCGTGAGCTCGGGCGCATCGTCGCACTGCTGGTCAAGGAGCTGCCGCCGGGCAAGGCAGCCTCGCTCGCCGCGCAGCTGACGGGCGCCCGACGCAGCGAGGCGTATGAGTTGGCGCTGCGGCCGGGCAAAGAGTGAGCTACTGCAGCTGCACCACGATCCGGCCCGGCTCGCGCTCGCTGCGTAGCCGCGTGGTCGGCAGCACCGCGGCCAGGGCAGCACCCGGCATCAGTCCGGCAATCGAACCGCTCAATTTTGCGCGGGTCGCTTCGGCCTGCGCCTCAGGAGTCGAATATACGATTTCGCAGCCGAGCTCGCGGCCCGCCCAGGTGAGAAACTCCGCCAGCGACCGGCCTTCGATGGCAAACGCCGGCGCGGCATTGGCCGCCCAATCCCACTCGGGGCTGTCGGCGGCGATCCGGCTGCGGGTCAGCAGGCCGCTCGCGGCGACCAGCAGCTGCTCGCTCGGTTGCAGTATGACCGCTACCGCACCACCCAGCTCGACGCGGCCCTCCCGTACTCGAATTCGGGTTCCCTGCGGCAACAGCCGCACCTCATATTGGGTTCCCAAATGGCTCACCGGTCCGGCCGGGGTGTCGATCTGCAGCCGCGTGGGCGCCGCCCGCGGCATCGGACCCGCATCGACGTAGACGGCGCCGGCGCGCAAGATCATATGTTGTGGATTGAGGCGCGCGATGCGCGTGCTGTGATCGAGCCGCACGGAGATTCCGCCGGGCAGATCGAGGTTTGTGTAGTGGCCGGCGTCGGTGGCGGTTTCCTCGCCCTGGGCCTCAACCAAAGGCCGGCGCGCCCAAAACGCACCGGCTGCCAGGATGATGCCTGCGGCCAGCGCAAAGGCCACTTTGCGGCGCCGTGCGCGTGCCGCAAGCACGGCACGCCACTCGGTGTGGGTGGCCGCGCGCACAGCTTCCTGTAACGGCAGTGGCGGTTGCGGTCGAGCGCCGGCGGCGGCCAGCACGCGCGCAATGCCCGATTCGTCGTTGTGATCAGTCATGCTGCATCCTCACGACTCAAGAGCCCTGGCGAGATCTTCGCCCGCCATACCGAACACCTGCTCCAGCGCTTCACGGAATGACACGCGCGCGCGCGCCAGCAATGACTGCGCGGCGGTGTGCCCGATGCCGAGCTTCGCGCCGATCTCCTCGACCGAGTGCCCTTCCACGTATTTCCATTCCAGGGCGTCGCCGTACCGGGCAGGCAGCCGGTCCAGCACCGATTTCACCAGCCGGCCGATCTCATCCCGGCCGCAGCTTTTCACCAGGTCGTATTCCTCGGGCGCTTCGAGCGATTCGATGATCGCGCGCCACTGTGGCTGATCGTCGATCAATACGACTCGGTCGCTGTGGCGGTGCTGAGCACGCAGCAGATCTACGATCTCGCGCCGGCAGATCTGGCACAGCCAGGTGAAGAGGGCGGCTTCGCCGCGAAACTTGGCGAGCTTGCGCATAGCCTTGGCGAGCGTCGCCTGGACAACCTCCCGCGTAGCCTCGACGTCGCCATTGAGCCGCGGCAGGGAAAAACGGTACAACCGGCTGAAATAATTCTCGAAGAAAGCCGCGAATGCACGCTCGTCCCCGGCCAGCATGCGCCGCACGAGCTCGGATTCATCGGTTGGGTTGACGGCCACGCATTCCTCGTTGCCCTGTCAGACGTGGCTGGCGGCGAAAAGCAATCGGGCGGTGAATGTTAGCATTGCGCCATGCGCGCGGGACACGGGCTGAGGGCGGTCGTTATCGGGATGCTGTGCCTTGCGGCGCAGATGGCCACGGCTGTCGCGCCCGGGCAACGGCTACAGGATGCGCTCGCCGAGCTGGGCGCCGCTGGTTTGGGGCTGATCTTCAGCTCTGCGCTCATCGATCCGGCGTTTACCGTCAACGTGACGCCCGGTGAGGGCTCGCCGGAGGAGATTGCCCGGCGTATTCTGGCGCCATATGGCCTGACTCTGAATGCCATCCGCCCGGGACTTTTTGCCGTCATCGAGCAAGGCGCGGATGCCGCCGCCGCGCAAAGGACGCCGTCCAAAAATGCCGGCGAGCGCCCCGCGGGGCCCGTACCTGAAGTCAAGGTCTACGCCAGCCGGTACCAGATCGACGCGCGGCCTCCCGCCGCAACCGCTGAGTTCACGCGCGAGGATCTCAGTGCGCTACCTGGAATTGACGAGGATGTGCTGCGCGTGGCGCGCTACCTGCCGGGTATGGCATCCAATGCGCTCTCGGCGCGCACACATGTGCGCGGCGGCCGCGACAATGAGCTGGCGGTGCTGTTCGACGGCGTGCCGCTTTACGAGCCGTTCCATTTCAAGGACGTGCAGGGCCTGCTCGGCATGCTCGATCCGCAGAGTATCTCGGCCGTGGATTTTTACAGCGGCGTGTTTCCCACCCGTTATGGCAATCGCCTGTCCGGTGTGCTCGATATCCGCCCGCGCGCCTATGATGGCCAGGATTACAACTCCATCGGCGCCAGCCTGCTCTACACGCATGCCTTGAGCGAGGGACGACTTGACTCTTATCCCGTGGAGTGGCTGGTGAGCGTGCGACGCGGCAACGCGGACCTGCTGGCGACCGCGCTCGATCGTGACAACACAGCGCCGGACTTCGTGGACACGCTCGGGCGTCTCAAATGGACCCTGGGCGATCGTACCGCGTTGATATTCGGCGGGATGCTGCTCGATGACGGCCTCGATATCGCCTTCGACGATCAGCGCGCCTCGATCGAGTCGCGCGATGCGACCGGCTGGATCACCTGGCAGCTGCTGCCGGCGCAGGACGGCCGCGAGTTGCGCGCCACGATTTCGCGGACCGAGCGCCATACGCTGCGCCAAGGTGATGTCGCGCGGGCGGGCAGCGCACAAGGCACGCTTGACGACACGCGATTTTTCGATACCACTACCGCACGTTTCGAAGGCGCAGCGCCTGCCGGCGATAAGCTGCGTTTGAGCGGCGGCATTGAAGGGTACTATTACGACGCGCACTACCGCTACTCGAGCATGCTGATACTCGAGCCGCTGCTGGCCGCCGCGTTCGGCCGGGCCAGTCAACTGTCGCGCGCCGAAAGACTCAGCGTCAATGGCGAGGCGTATGGAGCCTATGCGTCGGCGCTGTGGTATTTGACGGCGCGCGTCACGCTCGATGTCGGCGCCCGTTTCGATGGCCAGCGCTTTGGTACGGCCTTCAGCGCCAATCAGCTGACACCGCGCGCCAGTCTGCAGTTCGCGCGCGACCGGGATACGGTCATGCGTTTGTCCTTCGGGCGCTTCGCGCAAACACAGCGTCCGGATGAGCTCGCGGTGCAGGATGGCGACCTCAAGTTCCACCCGGCACAGCTCGCCGAGCAGCGCGTGGCCAGCCTCGAGCGGCGGGTCTCGCCGCATCTGCTGATGCGGCTGGAGGCCTTTGACAAGCAGGTGAGTCATGTGGCCCCCTCCTATGAGAATATTCTGGACCCATTCACCCTGCTGCCCGAGCTGGCGGTGGATCGTGTGACCTTGAGTCCGACCACCGCCCGCACCTTTGGCGCCGAGTTGAGCGCACGCTGGCAGCTGCCGCCGGCTTGGGCTGGCTGGGCCAATTACAGCTGGTCGCAGGCGCGTGATCGCATCGGTGGCGAAGATGTTCCAAGAACCTGGGATCAGAAGCATTCGTTGACCGCGGGACTGACATGGACCCGTGGACGTTGGGGGATTTCCGGCAACACCATCTGGCACACGGGATGGCAGAGCAACGCGTTGCAATTGCTACCGGGCGGCGCGCTGCAGCTCACACCGCTCAATTCCAAACCCTGGCCGGACTATCTGACTTTCGATCTGCGCGGCACCTGGACGCGGCCGTTGCCGCGCGGCTCGTTGCAGGCGTTTGTCGAGGTCGACAACGTGGCGAATCGCGACAACCTGTGTTGCAACGATTATCGCGCCACTGCCTCGGCGCAGGGTGTGGCGCTGTCGCGGGAGTTGTCGGGCTGGCTGCCGCGGCTTTATCTGCTGGGTGTGAACTGGCAGTTGCCGTGAGCGCTGTCCCCGGTTTGGGCGATTGTTTTTTCCCGCGGCGCCGGTCTGACAATCAAATGCTGATCCGGATCGCGATCGCCGCCGTGCTTGTGAGCCTCGTGGGCTTCTGCGGTGGCGTTGTCGCTCGGGAGTCCGGCCGCCTTCTGCCGAGCGCGCGCTCGCGCGCCACCTATCGGGAACTACCGCGCCCATCGCAGGTGCCGCCGGACAGTGAGCTCGAAGCGGCCGGCGCGGTCGTGGGACAGATCCAGATTGCCGTCGGCAACGTGTTCAACACCGAAGATCCCCAAGAAGACAGCGCGTTGCCGCGTCTGGCGAATCGGTTGCATATCCGCAGCCGGATTCACACCATCGAGTCGCTGCTGCTGTTCAAAAGCGGCGTGCGCTACCGCGGCCGCGTGCTCGAGGAGTCGGAGCGCATCCTGCGCACCACGCGCTATCTTTACGACGCGCGCGTGCGCCCCATTGCCTGGCATGACGGCAAGGTCGATATCGAGGTGCGCACGCGCGATGTGTGGACGCTCAATCCCGGCGTCTCTTTCGGACGCAGCGGCGGTAAAAACACCTCGGGATTCGAGCTTGAGGAGCTCAATCTGCTCGGCTTCGGCAGCCAGCTGAGCCTGGGGGTGAAATCCGGCATCGACCGCACCTCGACGACACTGCAGTACGAGGATCGGCAGATCTTCGGATCCTGGTGGGATCTCAAGGCGGAGGCTTCCGACAACAGCGATGGCCGGGCGCACGAGCTCAGCCTTGCGCGGCCGTTCTACGCGCTCGATACCCATTGGGCGGCGGGCGTTTCCGCCAGCGACGATACCCGTGTCGACTCCCAATACGACCTCGGGCATATCGTCAATCAGTTTCAAACCCGCGCGAAGACCGCGACGGTCTACGGGGGCTGGTCTGCCGGCCTTAAGGACAATGGCAGTGTGCAACGCTTCACCGCCGGTTTCACCTTCGACGATCACCAATTCGATCCGGCGCCAGCCTCGACACTGTCGACATTCATCCCGCCCGACCGCAAGCTGAGCTACCCGTGGCTTGGGCTTGAGTGGCTGCAAGACCGCTTTTCCAAAAAGCGCAACCGCGACCAGATCGAGAAGACCGAGGACTTTTTTCTGGGATGGCGGTTTGCCTCGCGCGTGGGATTTGCCAGTCCCGCCTTCGGCGCAGACCGTAGCGCGGTCATTTTCAATGCCGCGCTCGATAAAGGCTTCGAGCCCGACGAGCGACAGACCTTTTTGTGGAACACCACGGTCGCAAGCCGCATCGAGGGCGGCGATTTCGTCAATGCGCTGGCGGGTACCTCCGGCCGCTACTACTTGCGGCAGTCGCCGCGACGTTTGCTGTTCGCCGCCTTGCAGGTGGATGCAAGCTCGAAACTCGATCCGGACCAGCAGCTGCTGCTGGGCGGAGACAATGGCCTGCGCGGCTATCCGTTGCGATTCCAGGGCGGCACCGGACGATGGCTCTTCACCGCCGAGCAGCGCGGCTTCTCCAACTGGTATCCGTTCCGGCTGTTCAATGTCGGCGGGGCGGTGTTCTTCGATGCCGGCCGCACCTGGGGTAGCAACCCGCTCGGTACGCCGTCACAGGGAGTATTGAAGGATATTGGTGTAGGACTGCGCCTGGGCAACAGTCGCTCCGCGCTCGGCAATGTCCTGCACATCGATGTGGCTTTCCCGCTCGATGGCGGACACGACATCAGCAAGCTGCAGTTTCTGGTGCAGACTCAGCGGACGTTTTGAGCGCGCGTCGCGGCGGGCTTTAGTCGCGTGGCTTGCCGTCGTTGGCCGCGAACAGCGCGCGCCATTGGTTCGCGACCGCCGTGAGGTGAAAGCGCGGATCAGGCCCGGTCTGCGGGCGCGTGCCCGAGCGCCAGGCGCGAATCCGCTCGATGTAAGCATCGAAAAGACCACAGCGCGCCGCAAACCGCGCCGGCGCGGCTCGCCAGCGTGGCGCGAGTCCGCTCAGCATATGCTCGTAGATACGGTAAGAAGCCCGCACCGGCAGTACCTGCCGCGAATCGCCGAGGATCTCCGCGGCGGCCCCGCAATCGTGCGTCAACACCGGAGTACCCAAGGCCTTGGACTCCGCGAACACCAGCCCGAATGTCTCCGGAATCACGAAATTGGGAAAGAACGTGCACAGCGCGGTGCGGACCTCGGCATGGATGCGGTACTGTGGCTGGGCTCCGAGGTAGCGCACACCTGCGATATCGGTGGCTGGACCGATCTTGTAGCCGGGGTTGCCGACCACCAGATGCAGGTCCGGCATCTGGCGCCGCAGCGCGCGAAAGGCATCCAGGGTGAATTTGAGACCCTTGTTGGGCGCGGAGAAAAATACCAGCTTGCTCTCATCGACAGGCGAGCCGTCGGGCGCGAGCGCATCGTCGACGGGATTGTAAATGGTGAGCGCAGGTACCCGGTCGCTGACCCCCATCTTGTATAGCGTGGCCTCAACGTCGCGGCGCTGCGAGTCGGACACGCAGATAAGCGACACCTGGGCTTCACATAGCTGGCGCGACATCGATGCGAGCCGGCGGCCGCGTGTCGAGCCGGGATAGAGTCGGTCGTGCAGCCACAGGTACAGCCGTGCTTGCGGGTACAGCTTGCGCAGCAGAGGCAGGGCGCGCGGATCGCGATTGAGCACAACGTGTCCGATGCCCGCGATGGATGTGGGCGCCAGGTAGCGCCCGCAGGCCGCCGTGCGGTTGTGCTGAACCACGAACGCATCGAGCGCATCGGCGATGCGTGTGAGACTCGCCTCCGTTCCGCCGCTGGCCTGCCGCTGCAGTGTCTGTGTGTCATAGGGCTGCTGACACGTTGGATCGAAGAACAGGATGGGGCTCATGAGGTCACAGGCTCAGGAGCTGCTGCCAAGCCTTGAGCACCTCTGCGGGAGTGATGCCCATGATGTCCCGGCGGCCGTCGACCGTTCCGGTCAGAGCGACCGCGGGCGTTACGGCACCGCCCGGCCGGTACAACTGCGGATCGGCGGTTCCAAACAGCGACACCGTCGGACAGTTGAGCGCCGCGGCGGCGTGCGCGGGGCCCGTGTCGACGCTGATGAGGCTGTGAGCACGTTCCAGGAAGGCGAGCAGGGCCGGTATGGGTAACTCGCCTGCGATGTTGTAAGCCTCGCGAACCTGAGCGAGCGCGAGGATCTCCTCGTTGAATGACGACTCATTGCCCATCCCCAGCAATACCAGTGCATGATCCGGCAAACGCGTTCGTACACCTTGTAGAACCTGCGCCCAACGCTGCGCCGGCCAGTACTTGGTGCCGGAGGTACGGCGCGGAAACCAGCGGCGGCTCATGCGCCGATTACCCGCCTGAATCGCGACCAGGCTCTTGCCGGCAAAAGCCTGTCCTGCCATCCACGTCTGAATCCAATCGCGCGCCGCGGGTTGGATGATCAGACGGGCGGCGCGCTCGACGCGCTGGTCGATAGGCGCGGGGATTCCCGGGCATGCCGCCAATGGGAGATTGGCCAGCCGGATGTAGCGATCCGCGAAGGTTTCGCCTGGCTCCCAGGGAATCAGGCGCGAGTCCACCACATAGCGAGCGGGAATGCCGGCGCGGGCGAGCAGCTCGCGGCCCGATTTCAGATCCAGGAACCAGGTCGGCCCCGCGCCCCGCTGCCGCAGCCACGCCACCAGCTGACGCTGTCCGGTGCTGGCCCAGTACGGGGTACTGCGGCTGGGCAGCAGAAAGATTTCCCCGACCGTGGGATCGTGCCGCAACAGCGGCAGTGTGAACCCGCTGGAAGCGATGACATCGGCCGGTTGACCGAAGCGCAAATGCAATTGCCGCAGCAATGTCGTGAGCAGCACGATATCGCCGAGTTGCCCACAGCGCATGACCAGGGGACGGGGATTCACAAGGATACGGACTGCGAGCTTAAGTTCGGGGCGTCAAGGGTCAACGAGACCGCGCCGTGCTGTCAACCTCGCGCGGTCCGATTGATGTGGCGCCGGGAGCCCGTCAAAGGGAACACGGATTTGCGGGAAGGCGGGCGCTTGAAAGACTTGCTGAAGACCGGCTGGGTGCTGTGGGCGGCGCTTGCCGTCGTCTGGTTTGGCACGACGCATCTTTATCCGCTTTTCGAGCCGGACGAGGGACGTTACGCGGAAATTCCGCGGGAGATGCTGGCGAGCGGGGACTGGGTGACGCCGCGTCTTGATGGACTCAAGTACTTCGAGAAGCCGCCGCTGCAGTATTGGGCGACAGCGGCACTGTACTGGGCATTGGGTTGCAGCGAATGGACTGCGCGGGCCTGGGCGCTGGGACTGGCTTTTCTCTGTCTGCCGCTGACTTTCGTCTGGGTCAGGCGGTTTTATGGCCCGGACGCCGCCTTCGCCGCGCTCGCGGTGCTGGCCAGCAGCCCGTTCTTTGTTGCAATAGGCCATCTCAATCTGCTCGATGCCGGTTTCACTTTCTGGCTCACGGCAGCGCTGTTTGCATTCACTCTCGGACAAGCTGCCCCATATCGTTCGCGCGGCGAGCGAGGCTGGATGCTGTGCGCCTGGGTCGCCGCGGCGCTCGCCGTGTTGAGCAAGGGGATTGTGGTAGGGGTGCTCGCAGGCCTGGCGCTCAGCGTTTACTCCTGCGTGCAGCGCGACTTGCAGGTCTGGCGGCGCCTGCACGTTACCCTCGGCTTGCCCCTGTTCTTGGGCGTCGCCGCTCCCTGGTTTATCGCGGTGTCGTTGCGTAACCCGCAGTTCCCGGCGTTTTTCTTCCTGCACGAGCATTTCGCCCGATTTCTGACCACCGTGCATGAGCGGGTGCAGCCCTGGTGGTATTTTCTGGCGTTCACCGCTGTCGCGCTGCTGCCGTGGCTGCCGCTGCTGCGCGGTGCGATTTGCCAGGCATGGCGGCGGACCGGCGGGGTGCCCGGCTTTGAGCCGCTGCGGTTCCTGCTGATTTTCGCCGCGGTGGTGCTGGGGTTCTTTTCGATCTCGCAATCGAAGCTGCCGCCTTACATTCTGCCGCTGCTGCCGCCGCTCGCCGTGGTCACCGGGATATGCAGCGCCGCGCGACCGCAATCCCTGCTCCGCGCCACCTGGATCGTCGCGGCCGCTGTCACCGCGATTACCGGATATCTCGTGATCGATGCATTGCGACGGTATGATGCGACCGCGCTGCCGCTGCTTGCCTGGGGGGGCGCGGCCGTGACTTTCGCGATATTGGCCGTGTGCAATGTCCGCCCGCGACACTCGCTGCCGCGCAATGCACTGGTACTGGCAGGAGCATCGATGCTAGCGTGGCAATGTCTCATAGTGGCTTACGGCGCGCCGCCCGCGGCACATTCGGCGCGCGCGCTCGTGGATGCGGCGCGTCCGTATATCGCGGCGCGGTCGGCGCTGTACAGCGTGGAGCAGTACCGGCAGTCCGTGCCGCCGTACCTTGCACGCACGATGACAGTCGTAAACTATACGGGCGAGCTCGAATTCGGCTTGAACCAGGAGCCCGGTCGCAATGCCATGACGCTCGAGGATTTCAAGCGGAAATGGCGGTCCTGCGGCGACGCGGTGGCGTTTTTCGAGCCCGACACCTGGGACCGGATGGCGTGGGAAGGCCTGCCCGGCGAGGTTATTGCCGCCGACCGGAATTCCATCGTGGTCAGGTGCCGCTGATGTCGGCACGCGCCCGCCTCTCGGCCTGCGTCATCACCTACAACGAGGCCGATCGGATCGAAGACTGTGTCCGGTCGCTGTCGTTCTGCGATGAGGTGATCGTCGTCGATGCGCATTCCACGGATGCCACCCGTGAGCTGGCCGGCGCTCTTGGCGCCAAGGTGATCGAGCGCGACTGGCCGGGGTTTCGCACGCAGAAGGACTTTGCGGTGAACGCGGCGGGCAATCCCTGGGTACTGTGCCTCGATGCGGACGAGCGCGTCAGCGATCGGTTGCGCGCCGAGATCGAAGCGCAGCGCGCGCGTGGCTTTGCGCAGGCCGACGGCTGGTCGATTCCCCGCATCACCGACTATTTCGGCAAGTTCCTGCGCCACGGGAATGCCTATCCCGACCGGTTGGTGCGGCTATTCGACCGCCGACGCGGCGGCTGGCGGGGAGCGGAGATTCACGAGAACACACAGGTCGATGGCAGGATCGGCCGCCTGCGGGGACATCTGTATCACTATCCTTATCGCAGTCTTAGCGATCATGAGAAGCGCATGCAGCGCTATGCCGATCTGATGGCCGATGCACTGCTTGCCCGCGGCAAACGCGGCAGTTTGCTTAAAATCTGGCTCAATCCCTCCTGGCGGTTCCTGCGTGGGTATGTTTTGCGGCTGGGATTTCTCGACGGCTGGCGCGGCTATGTGTTTGCGCTGATCGAGTCGCACTATGTCAGGCAAAAGTATTTGAAGCTTTACCTCAAGAGCAAGGGACTGCCCGGCTGAGGAGGTCGGTTCGCAACTGTTTGTGGTGGCGGCCCTAACAGGGCATAGCGCCGGCCCTGCGGCAACTCATAGCGCGCGACGACTCGGGCGATGCCTGGTGCAGCGTCAGTCGACGCCAGGTCCGCGGCGGATGGTTTGACGCCATGCCAGCGACTGAGCAGCTGGGCAAGCTCCCCGGGTGCATGACCTGGCAATTTGACCAGTACCCGTGCCTGTGTGCCGTGCAGGTTGAACCAGCCCGCGATCGATTGCCGGGCGTCGCCCTGCGGCAGTACGGTAAAGGGGGTGAGCAGACGGTAGTCGAGCATCGCGATCGTCGTTTCGTCGGGTTGCAACAGCGCCAGCTCATGGCCCGCCGAATCAATCTGAATCTGTCGTGCGAGCGCGTTGAGGTTCTGCCAGCGGTCGAATACCGGGAACAGGATCAGGGCGCTTAGGGTGAAAGCGGTGAGGTATGCGGTGTACGGCCAGATAAGATTTTGAGGTGTGCGGGTCCGATCCCGGGCGGCACGCCAGGTCAGGATGCCGATGAGTACGGCGGCGATCGCAACCGCCACATAGGCTGCGCGCGTACTGCCCTGGACGCCCGCCGCAGCGAACAGCACCAGGACGGCGCCCAGAAGGATCGCGATCGTGCCGATCAGCCGATAAGTTCCTCGCACCGCAAAGAGCTCAAGACGGGATACAGTGCTGCGCGACTCGGTAGCCCAGAGCGCCACCAGCGCGCTCAAGCCCGGAATGAGGGGCGCCGCGTAGATGTCACGCGCGGTCGCCGCCAGCGACAGCAGAAGTAGGAAGGGCAGGGATGCGGCGCTCGCGAATCGCCACGCACTGCTGGCGCGATCGGTGTCGCGCACCCGGCGCCAGGCACGCTGCAGCGCGGCAACGATCAACAATGTCCAGGGTAGAAACGATAGCGGCAGCTCGAACAGGTAACGTCCCGGCCAGTTCCTGTGGCCCCGGGTGTAGTCGAGCTCGCCGGGCGGTGCGATTCGGGCGAAGCGGCCGAAGAGATTGTTCCAGAAGAGCTCGCGCAGGCTCTGTGGGCCTTGGGGCATATGAGCCAGAGCACTGATCCAAGCGCCGATGAGGGGCAGCTGGATGAGCAACCCCGCATAGAGCTCCCAGCGCTTGAGCTCAGACCAGCGTCGCTCCCAGGCCATCATTGTCGTGAGCGTCACGACTGGCACCAGCCATCCCGGTGCGCTCTTGGCCATGAATCCCAAGGCTGAGCCGAGGTGCATGATAGTGTAGCCCAGAAGCTTGCGCCTGCCCGGTGCGGCGCGATAACCCCAATACAGGCCGAGCACTGCCACCGAGCAGCCTGCCAGGAGTGCCGCGTCAGGATCGAGCCAGGAGGTCACATGCCAGGCCAGCACGCTTGAGCCTGCGATCAGAGCTGCGATCAGCGCTGCAATCGGGCCGCCCATGGTCAAGCCCAGAGCGCCGATGGCGAGCGCACTGATCGTGGCATAGAGCAGGTTCGGCAGACGGGCCGCGGCGGCAGAATCGCCAAACGCCGCAATCGTGGCGCCCGACATCCAATATGACAGCGGCGGCTTTTCGACAAACGGAACACCGGCGAGATTCGGCAGCGTGCGATCGCTTTGGCCCGCCATGCGCCAGGCCATATCCGCCTCGCGAGGCTCATCGGGTGTCCAGAGCTGCCGATCGAGGATGCCAACCAGCCACAGCGGCGCGAGCGCCACAAGCACCAGTACTGGCCACAGGCGTTGAGCCCTCATGGATTCCTTGGACGCGTGAACGCGCGCGGATCAATCGTGATACCTTCAGTGCTGGAGTCGGCCGGGTAATCGCTGCCCCTGCCAGGCAGGGGTGGAGGAAAGTCCGGGCTCCGGCGGATAAGGTGCCAGGTAACGCCTGGGGGGCGCGAGCCCACGGAAAGTGCAACAGAAAGTAAACCGCCTAAGCGCCAGCAATGGCGCCGGTAAGGGTGAAACGGTGCGGTAAGAGCGCACCGCGGTCCTGGCAACAGGTCCGGCACGGCAAACCCCACCTGGAGCAAGGCCAAATAGGAAAGTAGCGGCGCCGCTTTGGTAGCCGCAGCGTTATCCGCGCGCGCTTTCGGGTAGGCCGCTTGAGGTCCACGGTGACGTGGATCCCAGAGGAATGATTGCCCTCGACAGAACCCGGCTTACAGGCCGACTCTTTTTTACGCGCTGCGCGCGGGACTTACCGGGATTCGCGGCAGGACTGCCGCGAATCCGGGGCAAATAGCGGCGCGAAGACGCGCCGTTAAGAATTAAGAAAAAAAGTTATACAGAGTAGGTACGCCTCAGGCGCTGTATAAGCTTCACCGTCCAAGCTACTGATTGATAAGTCCACGCACTCGCCGGGACTGTTCAAACATCCATCTCAACTCAACATAAGTTATTGGCACTGCGACGAATTTCTCATTTTTCCCGGTTGACATAGTCCGCGACACATTTCTATAGTGGCGGCAAGTGGGAGAAAGTGGGGGGAGATGGGCGAAGTATTCGCCTCAGGTCATGTTTCGCGGTGCTACCAAGGTTTCTCTGGATGACAAAGGCCGAATGGTCATGCCGACGCGCTATCGGGAGCGGATCCTGGAGCGCGGCCATGGGAAGCTCATCATCACCGTCGATCGCGACCAGTGTCTCCTTCTTTATCCCCTGCCCGACTGGGAAGAGATCGAACGCAAGCTGATGAGCCTGCCCAACCTGCATCCGCAGGCGCGGCGGCTGCAGCGGCTGATGGTGGGCCATGCGACCGATCTCGAGCTCGACGGGCATGGGCGGATCTTGTTGCCGCCCGAGCTGCGTGAATTCGCGGGGCTCGGACGGGTGGGAATGCTGGTCGGGCAGGGCAACCGCTTCGAGCTGTGGGATGAGACGCGCTGGGCCGCCCGCCGCGACCAGTGGCTCAAAGGCGATGAGTCCGCGACCGATCTGCCGTCCGAGCTCGATTCACTGACGTTCTGACCGACGTTCAGCGAATCGGGGCTTAAGCGGCGTGGCTTGGGGGAGGCGCGTCCTTGCATACAGCAGTGCTGGTCGAGGAAGCGCTGGCGGCGTTGGCGGTCGAGGCGGATGGGTACTATGTCGATGCGACGTTCGGGCGCGGCGGCCACGCAGCACGGATACTCCAGGCCCTGGGTGGAGAAGGCCGCCTGCTCGCGCTCGACCGCGACCCGCAGGCCATCGAAGCCGGCCGCGCGCGCTTTGCCCACGAAGTGCGGCTTACGCTCCTCCAAGCGCCTTTTGCCGATCTTGGGACGCTCGTGCCGGCACAGGCGCAAGGGCGCCCGTGTCGTGGTGTGCTGTTCGACCTCGGCGTTTCATCCCCCCAGCTCGACGACCCGCAGCGCGGCTTCAGCTTCCGCGCCGACGGCCCGCTCGACATGCGCATGGACCCGTCACGAGGCGCACCGGTATCAGAATGGCTCGCTCACGCGAGCCTCGACGAGATACGCGAGGTGATCGCCACGCTTGGGGAAGAGCGCTTCGCGCGCCGCGTGGCGCAGGCCATCGTGGCGCAGCGCCGCGAGCGGCCGCTGACGCGCACCGGAGAGCTCGCCGAGCTGGCGGCGCGTGCGGTAGGCACCCGCGAGCCCGGCAAGCATCCGGCCACGCGCACCTTTCAGGCGCTGCGCCTGTTCATTAATGATGAATTAGGGCAGTTGCAACAAGGTCTGGCCGCGGCACTCGAAGTGTTGAGCGTGGGCGGACGGCTGGCCGTGATCAGCTTTCATTCCCTGGAGGACCGCATCGTCAAGCAGTTCATGCAGCGCCATGCGCGCATCGACCCGGCGCTGGCGCATTTGCCGGTGGTGCCGGAGCAGGCGCGCCCGCGCCTTGCGATCGTCGGCCGCAAGCAGCGGCCGGGCGCCGCCGAGCTCACCGCCAATCCGCGCTCGCGCAGCGCCCTGCTGCGCGTGGCCGAGAAGCTGGCATGAGTGCTTTAAGCGCGCGCCTGCTGGGTTTTGCGGTCATCGCCCTGTGGTTCGCCGTGCTCGGCTCGGCAGCCGGCGCCGTGTACTGCAAGCACCGCGCGCGCGAGCTCTTCGTCGAGCTCGAGCGGCTCGACAGCCGCCGCGACAACCTCGAGATCGAGTGGGGGCAGTTGCAGCTCGAGCAGAGCGCTTGGTCCACCCACGCCTTCGTCGAGAGCGTCGCCAGCCGCAAGCTCCACATGGCCATGCCGCCGCCGCGCGAGATCGAGATCGTCTCGCCATGAGAAGCGACGCCTCACCGAACATGTTCCGCTGGCGCGCCTATGCGCTGCTGGCGGTGCTGGCCTGCGCCGCGGGCGCGCTCATCTGGCGGGCGGTGGACTTGCAGCTGGTGGATCGCCGGTTCCTGCTGAAGGAGGGCGACTCGCGCTACTCGCGCGTGGCCAAGATCGTCGCGCACCGCGGCACGATCACCGACCGCTACGGCGAGCCACTGGCCGTCAGCACGCCGGTGGACTCGGTGTGGGCGAACCCGCAGGAGCTGGCGCACGCTGCCGAGCAGCTTCCGGCACTTGCCAAAGCCCTGAAGAAAGATCGTGCCGCGCTCACCCGGCTGGTCACCAGCAACCTCGATCGCGGCTTCATCTACCTGGCGCGGCAGCTGCAGCCCGCCGAGGCGAGGAAGATCAAGGCTTTGAATATTCCCGGCGTCTACCTGAGCCGTGAGTACCGCCGCTACTATCCGGCCGGTGAGGTGGCGGGCCATGTGCTCGGCTTCACCAACATCGACGACGCCGGTCAGGAAGGCCTCGAGCTGGCCTTCGATCACTGGCTGGCGGGCGAGAACGGCAAGAAGCGCATTATCCAGGACGCGCATGGCGAGGTCGTGCAGGATGTGGAGAGCATCCAGGCGGCACGTCCCGGCAAGGATCTGGTGCTGTCGCTCGATCTGCGGATCCAGTACCTGGCCTATCGCGAGCTCAAAAGCGCCATCCGCAAGCAGCGTGCGGTGGGCGGCTCCGTGGTGGTGTTGGATATCGCCACCGGCGAAGTGCTGGCCATGGTCAACCAGCCGGCCTACAACCCCAACGACCGCGACCAAATGGCGCCGATCAGCTATCGCAACCGCGCCGTGACGGATATCTTCGAGCCGGGCTCGAGCATCAAGCCTTTCTTCGTGGCGGCTGGACTTCAGTCGGGCAAGTTCACCGCGCACAGCGTGATCGATACCTCGCCGGGCTTCATCAAGATCGGCGACCGCATCATCCGCGAAGAGCACGGCAGCCTCGGCCGTGCCGACCTCGCCACCATTCTGGCCAAAAGCTCCAATGTGGGAATGGCCATCCTCGCCACCTCACTCGAGCCGCAGCAGATGTGGTCGACGCTCAACCATCTGGGCTTCGGGGAGGTGACCACGAGCGGCTATCCAGGCGAATCCGCCGGCCTGCTCAGCAACTACTCGCACTGGCGCCCGGTGGGGATCGCCTCCATGTCGCACGGCTACGGATTGTCCGTCACCGCGCTGCAGCTGGTGCATGCCTACGCCACCGTGGGCTCATTCGGAATCTACCGGCCGGTGTCCTTTCTGCGCGTTGACGCGCCGCCCGCCGGTGAGCGCGTGCTCGAGCCGCGCCTCTGCAGCGATCTGCTGGGTTTGCTCGAGAACGTGGTGACGGCGGAAGGCGCGACGGGTCACCGCGCGGCGATTCCCGGCTATCGCGTCTCGGGCAAGACGGGGACGTCTTATAAGGCCGCGAACGGCTCTTATTCAACCGACCGCTACAACTCGGTGTTCGGCGGCGTCGCACCGGCGACGCAGCCGCGACTCGCGGCCATCGTGGTGATCGATGAGCCGAGCGCCGGCGAGCATTTGGGCGGCGATGTGGCCGCTCCGGTGTTCTCCGAAGTGGTGGGCGGCGCATTGCGTTTGATGGCGGTGCCGCCCGATGAGGCCATCGGCGAGCCCGACCTCAAGCCGCCGGTGCTGCCGCACGGCGAGGCCACACGGGTGGTGCTGCGATGACCGCGCGCGCGCTGGCCGAACTGACTCCCGACCTGGCGTCGGCACCCGCCGATGTGTGGGTGAGCGATGTCACGCTCGACAGCCGCGCCGTGACTCCCGGCTCGTTATTTCTGGCTTGCCGCGGGATCGCTCACCACGGTGTGCAGTTCGCCCAGCAGGCCGCGGAGCGTGGAGCACGGGCGGTTCTGTTTGAGACCGGTGCTGGCGTGCAGGCGCCGCAACTTCCGCCGCAGGTGTTCGTCGCAGCAGTACCCCGTTTGAGTGCCCGGGCGAGCGAGATCGCCGGCCGGTTTTTCGGCTCCCCTTCCCAAACGATGACGGTGGCGGGAATCACCGGCACGAACGGCAAGACCACCAGCGCCTGGCTTCTGGCGCAGGCGCTTACCCTGTGCGGGCGGCCTGCGGCCTATGCCGGCACGCTGGGCTTCGGCCTGCCCGGCGCGCTGCAGCCGGCCAGTCACACCACCGCCGATGCGGTGAGCGTGCAGCGCCAGCTCGACACGCTGCGCCGTCTCGGCGCCACCTGCGTGGGAATGGAAGTGTCCTCGCATGCGCTCCACCAGGGCCGGGTCGCCGCGGTGCGCTTTCACACCGCGGTGTTCACCAACCTGACCCGCGATCACCTCGACTATCACGGCACCCTGCAGGCCTACGCCGATTCCAAGGCGCTGCTCCTTGCCTGGCCGCAGCTCAAAGTGCGCGTCATCAACGTCGACGACCCGCTGGGCGCGCAGCTCGCCGCGCGCGCCGCGCCGAGCCGCCTGCTGGTCACATCGCGCCAGGCTCAGCGGGGCGAGTTCGTGCGCGCGGCGGCCGTGGGCCTACGGCCCAACGGACTCGACATCGACGTGGAGTCGAGCTTCGGCAACGCACGGCTTTGCGTGCCGCTCGCCGGCGATTTCAATGTCGACAATGCGCTCACGGTGCTGGCGGTGCTCCTCGGCCTCGATGTACCGCTCGCCGAGGCCGTGCAGGCGCTGTCGCAAAGTCGCGCGCCGAGCGGCCGCATGGAGATTTTCGGCGGTGCGGGCACCTTGCCGCTCGTCATCGTCGACTACGCGCACACGCCCGACGCCCTCGCCAAGGCGCTTGCGGCCGCGCGCCGACACTGCCGCGGACGTCTGAGCGTGGTGTTCGGTTGCGGCGGCGACCGCGATGCCGGCAAGCGGCCGCTCATGGGCGCCATCGCCGCCGAGCTGGCCGACGACATCACCCTCACCGATGACAACCCGCGCACCGAGGACCCGGCCCGCATCGTGGCGGATATTCGCGCGGGCATCCCATCGGGCCGCGCGGTACACATCGAGCACGACCGCGCACGCGCGATTCAAAACGCGGTAGCGGGCGCCGCCGCCTCCGATGCCGTGCTGGTCGCCGGGAAGGGACATGAGGACTATCAGATCCACGGGCACGAGCGCCGGGCCTTCGCCGATCAGGCGGTGGTGCGCGAGCAGTTGAAGGTGCAGGCATGCAGCGCACGCTAGGGGCGACATTGAGTGAGTTCGCGCGCGCCTGCGGCGGTCGGCTCGTAGGAGCCGACCGTCCTTATCGTGGCGTGTCCACCGATACGCGCACCTTGAGCACGGGCGAGCTGTTCGTGGCCCTGCACGGCCCGAATTTCAACGGCAATGACTTCATCGCGGCCGCGCAGGCCGCGGGCGCCGCGGGCGCCGTCGTCGATCGGGAGCAGTCCACCGCGTTGCCGCAGATCGTGGTGGCGGAGACTCAGCCGGCGCTCGAGCGAGCGGCCGGCAGCTGGCGCGGCCAGTTCGGCATTCCCCTCATCGGCGTCGCCGGCAGCAACGGCAAGACCACCGCCAAGGAGATGACCGCGCAGATTCTGGCGCAGGCCGGACCCTGCCTCGCCACCCGCGGCAATCTCAATAATCACATCGGCGTGCCGCTCACCCTGCTGCGCCTCACGAGCGAGCATCACTATGCCGTGGTCGAGATGGGCGCGAATCGTGCCGGCGACGTCGCGGCCCTGGTGGCCCTCGCGCGGCCCAACGTCGGGCTCATCACCAATGCCGGCGCCGAGCATCTCGAGGGCTTCGGCAGCCTCGAGGGCGTGGCGCGCGCCGAAGGCGAGATGGTGGCGGGGCTTTCCGCAGAGAGCGTCGCGATCCTCAACGCCGACGATGACTTCGTGGACTTGTGGCGCGGCCTGACGCGCGCGCGCATCGTGACATTTGGTGTGCATAAGACGGCGGATTTCAAGGCCGGCGACATTCACGTCGCAGGCGGCGCAGACGGCTTCGTCACCCACTTCCATCTGCGCTGTCCGCTCGGACAGGCGGCGATCGAGCTGCACCTGGCCGGAGAGCACAATGTCGCCAATGCGCTTGCCGCTGCCGCCGCTGCCGCCGCCTCTGGCGCAACGCTCGAGCACATCACCGCGGGCCTTGCGGCCATGCGCGCGGTGCGCGGCCGGCTGCAGCTGAAGACCGCGCGCAGCGGCGCGTGGATCATCGACGACTCCTACAACGCCAATCCCAGCTCGGTGCGCGCCGGCATCGAAGTGCTGGCGCAGCTCGAAGGCCGCAAGTGGCTGGTGCTCGCCGACATGGCCGAGCTCGGCGAGTTCGCCGATGCCGCGCACTCGCAGGCCGGCGAGTACGCCCGCACCCACGGCGTGGAGCGCCTGTTCGCCATGGGGCCGCTCGCCGCACGCGCCGCGCAAAGCTTCGGCGCCCGCGCGGAGACCTTCGCGGACGCGCAGGCCCTGACGCGCGCGCTGCAGGCGGCCGGCCCCGACGTGCGCATGCTGATCAAAGGCTCACGCTTCAACCGGCTCGAGCGCGTCGTCGAAGCTTTGACCCAAAAAGGATAACGCACGGTGCTTTACTGGCTCGCCCAACAATTGACGTCCTGGCACAGCGCCTTCAACGTTTTCTCCTATCTCACCCTGCGCGCCATCCTCGCCACCATGACCGCGCTCGGCTTCTCGCTGCTCGTCGGGCCACGCATGATCGCGCGTCTGTCGCGCGAGCAGATCGGCCAGGTGGTGCGCGAGGACGGCCCGAAGTCCCATCTGCCCAAAGCCGGCACCCCTACCATGGGCGGCGCGCTGATCCTGACCGCCATTCTCTTCGGCACCCTGCTGTGGGCCGACCTGCACAACCGCTTCATCTGGATCGTGCTCATCGTCACCCTGGCCTTCGGCGTCATCGGCTTCTACGACGACTATCTCAAGCTCGTGGTCGGCAACTCCAAGGGGCTTGCGGCGCGCTGGAAGTATTTCTGGCAGTCGGTGGTCGGGCTCGGTACGGCCGGTACCCTCTACTACACGGCGCAAAGTCCGGCGGAGACCACGCTCTTCCTGCCCTTCGTCAAGCAGTTCGCGGCGCCGCTCACCGTGCTCGGCTTCATGACCTTCGCCTATCTCATGATCGTCGGCATGAGCAATGCCGTGAATCTCACCGACGGCCTCGACGGTCTCGCCATCATGCCGGCCGCGCTGGTGGCAGCCGCACTCGGCGTGTTCGCCTACGCCAGCGGCAACGCCGTGTTCGCCAACTACCTCGCCATCCCGCAGATCCCGCACGCCGGCGAGCTGCTGATCTTCTGTGCCGCGCTCGCCGGCGCCGGCCTCGGCTTTCTCTGGTTCAACTCCTATCCGGCCCAGGTCTTCATGGGCGACATCGGCGCGCTCGCCATCGGTGCCTCCCTCGGCGTGATCGCCGTGATCGTGCGTCAGGAAATCGTGACCCTGGTGATGGGTGGGGTATTCGTGCTCGAGACTGCCTCGGTGATCCTGCAAGTGGCTTCTTTCAAGCTCACCGGCAAGCGCATCTTCCGCATGGCGCCCATCCATCATCACTTCGAGCTCAAAGGCTGGGCCGAGCCCAAGGTGATCGTGCGCTTCTGGATCATCTCGCTGCTGCTCGTGCTGCTCGGCCTCGCCACTTTGAAACTGCGATGAGCACCGCCCAGACAGCCGTGATCGTGGGACTGGGGCGCACCGGCCTCTCATGCGCGCGCTACCTGCATTCCCATGGCATCACTGTAGCCGTCACCGACAGCCGCGAGAATCCACCGGAGCTTGCGCGGCTGCGCGAGCTCGATGCCGGCATCACCGTGCGCCTCGGCGGGCTCGATGCGGGGCTGCTCGATGGGGCGTGGTGCGTGGTCGCATCCCCGGGAGTGTCGCTCAAGGAGGCCTTCTTCGCGGAGGCGCGGCGGCGGGGCCTTACGATCGTCGGCGACATCGAGCTCTTCGCCCGCGCGGCCGATGCGCCGGTGGTGGGCATCACCGGCACCAACGGCAAAAGCACCGTGACCACCCTGGTCGGAAAAATGGCGGAGCGTGCCGGGCTCAACGTCCGCGTGGGCGGAAATTTAGGCGAGCCTGCGCTCGACCTGCTGCGCGCCGCGCAACGCGATAAAACCCCCACTGGCCTCTACGTGCTCGAGCTCTCGAGCTACCAGCTCGAGGCGACCTACTCGCTCGATCTGAAAGCCGCCGCGGTGCTCAACGTGACCCCGGATCACCTGGACCGCTATGCCACCGTGGCCGACTACGCCGCCGCCAAGGCGCGTATCTTCGCCCGCTGCGACACCGCCGTGATCAATCTCGACGATCCGCTGGTCGCCGCCATGCCGCAGCCCGGCCAGCGCACCCTCGGTTTCTCGCTGCGCGCCGCGATCGGCGCCGACTTTTGTATCGTCCAGCGCGACGCTGGGCAATGGTGGCTGGCGCGTCGCGGCGAGCCGCTGCTCGCGGTGTCGGCGATCAGGATCGCAGGCAGGCACAACGTAGCCAATGCGCTCGCAGCCCTGGCATTGGGCGAAGCGCTGGGGTTGCCGCTGACCGCCATGCTCGCCGAGCTCGCCTCCTTTACCGGCCTGCCGCACCGCTCCCAATGGGTGGCCGAGGTCGCAGGCGTCTCCTACATCGACGACTCCAAAGGCACCAATGTCGGCGCCACCCTGGCCGCGGTCGCCGGCATGCAGGGTCCATTGATCGTCATCGCCGGCGGCGACGGCAAAGCCCAGGACTTCACCCCGCTGCGCGAAGCATTTCGCGGCAAGGTGCGCCACGCCGTACTCATCGGCCGCGATGCGCCCGCGATCGCCGACGCCCTGGCCGGTGTCTGCGCCATCGAGCGCTGCGCCACCCTCGAGGAGGCGGTGCGCTCCGCCGCGCGGCTCGCACACCGCGGCGACACCGTGCTGCTATCCCCAGCCTGCGCCAGCTTCGACATGTTTCGCGACTATGCGCACCGCGGCGCGGTGTTTGCCCAGGCGGTGCGGGAGCTCGCGGCATGAACGCGGCCGTGCAAAGCGTCCCGATGAGCCACGCCCGTCCGGTGAGCCGCGGAGGCGGCATCCATCTCGACTACGTCACGGTGAGCCTCGGCTTGAGCATCGTGCTGCTCGGCCTCGTGATGGTGACCTCCGCCTCCATCTCCATCGCCAGCCAGGAGAGCAATACGGCGTTCTACTACCTCGAGCGCCAGCTCGTTCTGACGCTGCTCGGCGCCACGGCCGCAGCCCTCGTATTCTGCATTCCAACACGGCTGCTCGAGCGCATCTCAATGCCACTGCTGATCGTGGCCGTCGGCCTGCTCGTCATCGTGCTGGTGCCCGGTCTTGGCCATGTGGTGAATGGCAGCCGGCGCTGGCTGCGTCTGCTCGGATTCAACTTCCAGGTCTCCGAGCTCGCGCGCGTGTTCGTGCTCATCTATCTTGCCAGTTACGCGGTGCGCCGCGAGGCTGAGCTGCGCGAGACCTTCATCGGCCTGCTCAAGCCCTTGGGCCTGGTGTGCGGCATCGGCGTCCTGCTGCTGCTCGAGCCTGACTTCGGCGCCTTCTCCGTGCTGTTCGCCACCGGCTTCGGCGTGCTGTTTCTCGCCGGCGCCCGGCTACGCTACGTGCTCGGCATGATGATCGCCGCGGCCGGCGCCTTCGGCCTGCTGGCCGTCGCCTCGCCCTATCGCCTGGCGCGGCTCGCCGCATTCCGCGATCCCTGGGCCGACCCCTACAACACCGGCTTTCAGCTCACCCAGTCGCTGATTGCCATCGGGCGCGGCGAATGGTTTGGCGTGGGACTGGGCGCGAGCGTGCAAAAGCTCTTCTATCTCCCGGAAGCCCATACCGATTTCCTGTTCGCGGTGCTGGCCGAGGAGTTGGGCCTCGCAGGCGTGGCTTTGACCCTGGCGCTGTTTCTGGCCCTGGTGTGGCGCAGCTTTCACATCGCTCGCCTGGCCTCGGAGCGCGGACTCAAATTTCCGGCGTACCTGGCCGCTGGATTCGGCCTGTGGCTGGGCATCCAGGCCTTCATCAACATCGGCGTGAACATGGGCGTGCTGCCCACCAAGGGGCTGACCTTGCCGCTTATGAGCTACGGACGCTCGAGCCTGATCGTGACGCTGGCCTGGATGGGATTGCTGCTGCGGGTCTATCACGAAGCGAAGGCTGGCGACAGACGCGGCTCGGCCACCGTCCGCCAAGGTGGGGATGAGTGATGGGTAAGGTGCTCATCATGGCGGGCGGCACCGGCGGACATGTGTTTCCGGCGCTCGCGCTCGCGCGCCTGCTGCGCGCGCAGTCGCACGAGATCGTCTGGCTCGGTACGCGCCGCGGACTCGAGGCGCGCATCGTGCCGGCGGAGCACATCCCCATCGAATGGCTGTCCATCGGTGGGCTGCGCGGCAAGAGCGCACTGACCTTGCTCGCGGCGCCCTTTCGATTGCTGCGCGCGCTATGGCAGGCGCTGCGCATCATGGGGCGGCATCGGCCGCGCGTCGTGGTGGGACTGGGCGGCTTCGTGACCGGCCCCGGCGGTGTGGCGGCCTGGCTGACCGGCAAGCCCCTCATCATCCACGAGCAGAATGCCGTGGCCGGCTTCACCAACCGCTGTCTGGCGCGTCTCGCTCGCGAGGTGCTCGAGGCCTTTCCGAACAGCTTCGCCGGCGCGGTGAAAGCGCAGGTCATCGGCAATCCTGTGCGCCAGGATATTCTGGCGCTGGCGCCGCCCGTCACCCGCTTTGCCGGGCGCAGCGGCGCGATCCGCCTGTTGATCATCGGCGGCAGCCAGGGCGCGGCCAAGCTCAATGCCGTCGTGCCGTTCGCGCTCGCCCGTTTGACCGCGGCCCTCGAAGTGCGGCACCAGGCCGGCGAGCGTTGGATCGAGTCGGCGCGGCAGAACTATGCCACCGCGGGCGTGCGCGCCGAAGTCAAACCCTTCATCGACGACATGGCCACGGCCTACGGCTGGGCCGACCTCGTGATCTGCCGCTCGGGCGCCCTCACCGTGTCGGAGCTCGCGGCGGCGGGAGTCGGCGCGGTGCTCGTGCCGTTTCCCGCCGCAGTGGACGATCACCAGACACGCAACGCGCAGTACCTGGTGGGCGAGGGTGCCGCCGTGTTGATCGCGGAGCGCGAGCTCACCGCCGAGAGACTGGCCGGCGAGCTTGCGCCGCTGTGCGCGGGGCGCGGCAAGCTGCTCGCGATGGCCGAGCGCGCGCGTCTTCTGGCCCGGCCGCGTGCCGCGCAGGAGCTGGCCGAGTCCTGCCTCAGATTATTGCGGAGCGCCGCATGAGCCAGGCTCGCAGCGACCGCATGCGCCGCATCAATGCCATCCACTTCGTGGGCATCGGCGGCTCTGGCATGAGCGGCATCGCCGAGGTGCTGATCAATCTCGGCTATCAAGTGCAGGGCTCGGATCTGAAAGCCAATCCGGTGACCGGACGGCTGGCGAAGCTCGGCGCGCGCATCATGCTCGGCCATCGCGCGGAGCACGTACACGGCGCCGACGTGGTGGTGGTCTCGGGCGCTGTGGCGCAGGACAATCCCGAGGTGGCCGCGGCCCGCGAGGCGCGCATTCCCGTGGTGCCGCGCGCGCAGATGCTGGGTGAGCTGATGCGCTTCCGCTACTCGATCGCGGTGGGCGGCACGCACGGCAAGACCACCACCACCAGCCTGGTCGCCAGCATTCTCGCCGAGGGCGGGGAGGACCCGACCTTCGTGATCGGCGGGCTGCTGAAAAGCGCGGGCAGCAACGCCCGCCTGGGCGCCGGACGCTACCTGGTGGCGGAGGCCGACGAGAGCGATGCCTCGTTCACACACCTGCAGCCGCTGATCGCCATCGTCACCAATATCGACAACGACCACCTCGCCACCCACGACGGCGACTTCGAGCGGCTCAAGCAGAGCTTCGTCGATTTCCTGCGCAACCTGCCGTTCTACGGGCTCGCGGTGGTGTGCTTCGAGGATGCGAACGTGCGCAGCATTCTCGAGCGCATCGGCCGGCCGGTCGTGACCTATGGTTTTTCCGAAGGCGCGGACCTGCGCGCCGTCAACATCGAGCGCAGCGGCCTTACGACCCGCTTCGAGGTCGCAAGGCCCGGCAAGCCCGCGCCGCTCGACGTCACGGTCAATCTCCCCGGCACGCACAATGTGCTCAATGCGCTGGCCGCCATCGCGGTGGCGAGCGAGCTCGGCATCGACGATGCGGCCATCGGCCGCGCGCTCGCGAAATTCCAGGGCGTGGAGCGGCGGCTGCAGCACATTGCCGATATCGAGACCTCCTCGGGCGCCATGACCATCGTCGATGACTACGGCCATCACCCCACGGAGATCGCCGCCACGCTCGAGGCGTTGCGCCAGGGTTACCCGAACCGCCGGCTGGTGCTCGCCTTCCAGCCGCACCGTTACACCCGCACCCGCGATCTCATCGACGACTTCGGCAAGGCGCTGTCGGGAGCGGATGTGCTGCTGGTGACGGAGGTCTATGCGGCGGGCGAGGCGCCCATCGCGGGCGCCGACGGCCGCGCCATCTGCCGCGCGGTGCGCAGCCGCGGACATATCGAGCCCATTTTCGTCGAGAGGGTGGAGGAGCTGGCGACGGCACTCAAGGATGTGGTGCGCGGCAACGATGTGATCGTGACCATGGGCGCGGGCCACATCAACGCCGTGTCGCACGCGCTGCCGGCGCAGCTCTCGCCCCCCGCCTTCACCGCAAAACCCGAGCGCCGGAGGTCGCCGTGACCGTGGCTGTCGCTCCCGAATTCATGCCCAGGGTGAGACGCGGCGAGCCCCTCGCCCGTCACACCTCCTGGCATGTCGGCGGCCCCGCCGAGGTCTACTTCAATCCGCGCGACCGAGCTGAGCTCGCGGCGTTCCTGCGCGTGCTCGAGCCTGCCGTGCCCATTCACTGGATCGGCCTCGGCAGCAATCTCCTGATCCGCGACGGTGGCCTCCCGGGCGTGGTCATCGCGACCGCCGGCGCGCTCGACCGCCTGGACCGGATCAACGAGACTACGGTGTACTGCGAGGCCGGCGTGCCCTGCGCGCGGCTCGCCAGGCAGTGCATCAAATGGGGCCTCGGGCCGGCGGAGTTCTTTGCCGGCATTCCAGGCACCCTGGGCGGCGCGCTCGCCATGAACGCCGGCGCCTTCGGCGGCGAGACTTGGCCACACGTGCTCGAGGTCGAGACCATCGACCGCAAGGGCGCCGAGCACACCCGCGCCGTGGGCGAGTACCGGGTGGGCTACCGGCACGTGGTCGCACCGCAGCCCGAGGAGTGGTTTCTCGCCGCGCGGCTCATCTTCGAGCGCCGTCCCGGCGCGCACGAAGGTGAAGTGCGCGCGCTGCTCACGCGGCGCAAGCAGACCCAGCCCATCGGCGAGTGGAGCTGCGGCTCGGTGTTCACCAATCCGCCTGGCGATCACGCCGCGCGTCTGATCGAGACCGCGGGCCTCAAAGGTTACCGCGTCGGGGATGCCTCCGTGTCCACCAAGCATGCCAATTTCATCATCAATCACGGCCAGGCAAGCGCCGCGCAGATCGAACAGTTGATAGAACATGTGCGCGCGACGGTGCAAATCCGTCACAATGTGCGGCTGCACCCCGAGGTGCGGATTTTGGGAGAGAGACTCTGATGCGTTTGAGATATGAGCCCGCCGCGGCGCAGCGCGTGACCGACGCGCGGGACTTCGGCCGGGTCGCGGTACTGTTCGGCGGGGATTCGAGCGAGCGGGAGATCTCGCTCCTCTCAGGCCGAGCGGTGCTCGCGGGCTTGAAGCGCCGCGGCGTCGATGCGCAGGCTTTCGATCCGCGCGACCGTCCTCTATCTGAGCTGCTTGGGCATTTCGAGCGCGTGTGGATTGCGCTGCACGGTCCCGGCGGCGAGGACGGCACCCTGCAAGGCGCGCTCGAGTATCTTGGCATGCCCTACACCGGCAGCGGCGTGATGGGTTCCGCCATCGCCATGGACAAGCTGCGCACCAAACGGCTGGCGCAGGCGATCGGTGTCGCGACTTCACCGTTCGTGGTGCTGCACGGTCCGCAAAGCTTCGATGAGGCGCTGACCCGCCTCGGCCTACCCCTGATCGTCAAGCCGAACACGCAGGGCTCGAGCGTGGGTATCACCAAGGTGGAGCGGGCGGAGGATTTGTCCGCCGCCTACGCGGAAGCGGCGCGCTACGAGCCCGATGTGTTTGCGGAAGGCTGGATCGTGGGCGGCGAGTACAGCGTGCCGGTGCTTAAGGGCGAGGCGCTGCCGTCGATCCGCATCCGCTCGACGCAGACCATCTACGACTACCAGGCCAAATACTTCCGTGACGATACCCGCTATGAGTGCCCGTCTGACCTGTCGGCGCCCGCGGAGAAGCATTTGGGAAACCTGGCGCTGGCCGCGTTCGCCGCCGTCGGCGGCAGCGGCTGGGGACGCGTCGATTTCATGATGGACGCGACCGGGCGGCCACTGCTCCTCGAGCTCAACACCATTCCGGGCATGACCGATCACAGCCTGGTGCCGATGGGCGCGCGTGCGCGCGGCATCGATTTCGACGAGCTGGTGTGGCGTGTGCTCGAAACCAGTCTCGCCCGACTGCGAGTCAAATAGTGCTCAACCGCCGCAAAAATCGCCGCAAGCAGGATGAGAAGCGCCGCTGGCCGCTTCTCACCCGCTGGGCCGCGGTCGACTGGCGGCGCTGGGCCATGACGGCCGCAAGCGTCGCGGGCATCACGGCCGCAATCTGCGGGGTGGCCTGGGCGCTCGACCGCCCCATCGAGGAGGTCTCGGTTTCCGGACAGTTCCAGCGGGTCGCGACGGCCGACATCGAGCGTACGGTGAGGCAGCGCGTGCGCGGCGCCGGACTGGTCAGTGTCAATCTGGCCGATGTGCAGCATGCGCTCGATGCCATTCCCTGGGTGGACTCGGTGAGCGTGCAGCGGCAGTGGCCGCGCGGCCTGAGCGTGAACGTGATCGAGCAGGTTCCCGCGGCGCGCTGGGGCGACACAGGCCTGCTCAACACTCGCGGCGAGCTCTTCGCCAGCGAGACGCGCCACATGCCGCCGGAGCTTGCGCGGCTCTCCGGCCCCGAGGGCAAGGAGGGCGTGGTGGCGCAGCGCTATCTGGCCGCGCAGGGCCGCCTGGTCGAGGCGGGGTTGCGTCTGACTGCGATGCGCCTCGATGCGCGCGGTGCCTGGGAGTTCGATCTGTCCAACGGCGTCACTGTGCGGCTCGGCCGCCGCGAGGTCGACGAGCGCTTCGATACGTTCATGCGCGCCGCGCTCAAGCTGATCGCGCAGCGACCCGACGATATCGCCTACGTCGACATGCGCTACACCAATGGTTTTGCGGTCGGCTGGCGCGAGACGGCCGCGCACCACAAGAACAACGAGGGTCACGGCCAAAATGTCTAAGCGGTCTGACAGGGGACTGATCGTGGGTCTGGATATCGGAACCTCCAAGGTCGTTGCGCTCGTGGGCGAGGTGACCGCCGACGGCTCGATCGAGGTACTGGGCTTAGGCTCGCATCCCTCGCGTGGGCTGAAGAAAGGCGTGGTCGTCAACATCGAGTCCACCGTGCAGTCCATCCAGCGCGCGGTCGAGGAGGCCGAGCTCATGGCCGGCTGCGAGATCCACTCGGTGTTCGCGGGTATCGCCGGCAGTCATGTGCGCAGCCTGAATTCGCACGGTGTGGTCGCGATCCGCGACAAGGAAGTGAGCTCCGGCGACGTCGAGCATGTGATCGATGCCGCCAAGGCGGTGGCCATTCCCGCCGATCAGAAGATCCTGCACGTGCTGCCGCAGGAGTTCCTCATCGACGGGCAGGAAGGCATCCGCGACCCCATCGGCATGTCGGGCGTGCGGCTCGAGGCGAAAGTGCACATCGTCACGGGTGCCGACAGCGCCGCTCAGAACATCGAGAAGTGCATCCAGCGCTGCGGCCTGGAAGTCGACGATGTGGTGCTCGAGCAGCTGGCCTCGAGTTACGCGGTGCTGACCGAGGATGAGAAGGAGCTGGGGGTGTGCCTAGTGGATATCGGCGGTGGCACCACGGATCTCGCCGTGTTCGCCAACGGCGCGATCCGTCACACCGCCGTGATCCCCATCGCCGGCGACCAGGTGACCAACGACATCGCGGTCTCGATGCGCACGCCGACCCAGTACGCCGAGGACATCAAGATCCGCTACGCCTGTGCTCTCTCGCAGCTCGCCAATCCCGACGAGAGCATCGAGGTGCCGAGCGTCGGCGACCGTCCGGCGCGGCGGCTCGCGCGCCAGACGCTCGCGGAGATCGTCGAGCCCCGTTACGAGGAGCTCTTCGGCCTGGTGCGCGAGGAGCTGCGCAGGAGCGGCTTCGAGGAAGTGATCGCCGCGGGCATCGTGCTCACCGGCGGCAGCGCCAAGATGGAGGGCGCGATCGAGCTCGCCGAGGAGGTCTTTCACGTGCCGGTGCGCTTAGGCCTGCCGCAGCAGGTGCAGGGCCTGTCGGAGGTGGTGCACAACCCGATTTTCTCAACCGGCGTGGGGCTTTTGCTCTACGCCCGCGACAACCATCACTTGCCGGGCCGCAAACGTAGCAGCCTCGGCAATGCCAAGACGGCGCTCGAGCGCATGCGCTCGTGGTTCCAGGGCAATTTTTGAGCTGACAGACGATGACGAGAAACAAGCGATTCAACCAACCATTTTTATTTTCGATGAAGAGGAGCGACAACCATGTTTGAACTGATGGACGCTTATAGCCAAAGCGCCGTGATCAAGGTGCTCGGCGTCGGCGGCGGCGGCGGCAACGCCGTGGCCCATATGGTCACCAGCGGCATCGACAGCGTCGAGTTCCTGTGCATCAACACCGATGCGCAGGCGCTCAAGCACTCCAAGGTGAAGACGGCGCTGCAGATCGGCTGCAATATCACCAAGGGTCTGGGGGCCGGAGCGGACCCTGAGATCGGCCGGCAGGCGGCGATGGAGGACCGCGACCGCATCATCGAGCTGGTAGACGGCTGCGACATGCTGTTTATCACCGCCGGCATGGGCGGCGGCACCGGCACGGGCGCGGCGCCGGTGGTGGCGCAGATCGCCAAGGAGATGGGCATCCTTACCGTGGCGGTGGTCACCAAGCCCTTTGAGATGGAAGGCGGCAAGCGCTCGCTGGTGGCCGATCACGGCATCGCCGAGCTCGGCAAGTACTGCGATTCGCTGATCACCATCCCCAACCAGAAGCTGCTGTCGGTGCTGGGTCCGCAGACCACGCTGCTCGATGCCTTCAAATCGGCCAACCAGGTGCTGCAGGGCGCGGTGCAGGGCATCGCCGAGCTGATCACCCGTCCGGGACTGATCAATGTCGACTTCGCCGACGTGCGAACCGTCATGGCGGAGACCGGCATGGCGATGATGGGCTCGGGCGCGGCCAGCGGCGAAGGCCGCGCGAAGGAAGCCGCCGAGGCCGCGGTGTCCTCACCGCTGCTCGAGGACATCAACCTCGCCGGCGCGCACGGCATCCTGGTCAATGTCACGGCGGGCATGGACCTCTCCATCGGCGAGTTCCAGGAAGTCGGCCAGATCGTCAAGCAGTTCGCCTCCGAGGATGCCACCGTGGTGGTGGGTACCGTGATCGATCCGGAGCTCACCAACCAGGTACGCGTCACCGTGGTGGCCACCGGCCTCGGCCGGCCCGCCTCGGCCGTGCGCCAGGCGGTCCCGGCGGCAGCCGCGGTTCGCGAGCTCTCGCATCGCGGCGAGCCGCCGATGCGGGTGGTGCGCCGCCAACCGCTGTCCAACAGCGACTATGCCGCGTTGGACAAGCCCACGGTGCAGCGCCAGCGGGCGGTCGGGGACGGCTTGAGGCCGGAGACGGAGGGTGAGGATCTGCTGGATATTCCGGCATTTCTGCGCCGTCAGGCCGACTGAGCGTCTAAAAGCTCATTCCCCGGGCGCGGTGTTTCGCTCCGCCGCGTCCCGGGGGATTTGGATTGCATGCATCCCTATATCGGAACGGCGGGCTGGAGCGTGCCCGCGGCACAGCGCGCCGCATTCGGCAGCGCTGGAACGCATCTTGAGCGTTATGCCGTGCGGCTGAACGCGGTCGAGATCAACTCCTCGTTCTATCGTCCGCATCAGCGCAAGACCTATACGCGCTGGGCGGCAAGTGTGCCTGAGAATTTCAGGTTCGCGGTCAAGATACCGAAGCTCATCACACACGAGCGACGGCTGATCGCGATCGAGGAGCCATTGACACGATTTCTCGAGGAAGCGGGCGGTCTGGGTGCGAAGCTTGGGGTTCTGCTCGTACAGCTGCCGCCGAGCCTGACGTTCGAGCCTGAGGTTGCCGAAGCCTTTTTCGAGCATCTGAAGACCTGTACGTCCGCCCCCGTGGCCTTCGAGCCGCGCCATCCCAGCTGGTTTTGCGAGTCGGCCGATGCGTTGCTTGAGGCCCGCCAAGTGGCGCGGGTGGCGGCCGACCCGGCGCGCGCTCCCGGCGCCGGCGAGCCTGGTGGCTGGTGCGGGCTGGTCTACTACCGGCTACACGGTGCGCCACGGATCTATTACTCGAGCTACGCGACAGAGTGGCTGAAGTCGCTGCGGTGCCGCATGGAGCGGACCCGCGAGGCGGCCGCATCAATGTGGTGTATTTTCGACAATACCGCCCTGGGCGCGGCCCTGGACAATGCGCTTGAGATGGCAGCCGCCTTTGGCGTGAATGCGCCCTCTGTGCTACGGTAACACGCTTTTATGCTCAGCCAGCGAACCCTCAAAAACAGCATTCGCGCCACCGGCGTGGGGCTGCACACCGGCAAAAAGGTGCTGATGACGGTGCGGCCCGGCGCCCCGGACAGCGGCATTGTCTTCCGCCGCATGGATCTTGAAAATCCGGTGGACATCGCGGCGCATGCCGGGAACGTCGGCGAGACCACGCTTGGCACCACGCTGGTGAACGGCGAGGTGAAAGTGTCCACAGTCGAGCATTTGCTCTCGGCCTTCGCGGGCTTAGGGATCGACAACGCCCTGGTCGAGGTGAGCGCCCCTGAGGTCCCCATCATGGACGGCAGCGCCGGTCCCTTCGTGTTCCTGCTGCAGTCGGCGGGCATCGAGGATCAAGATGCTCCGAAGCGCTTCGTGCGGGTGAAGAAGCTCGTGCGGGTGGAAGAGGGCGACAAGTGGGCGCAGTTCCAGCCCTTCGACGGCTTCAAGGTCAACTTCGAGATCGAGTTCAACCATCCGCTCTTCAAGCTGCGCGGCCAGAAGGCCTCGATGGAATTCTCCACCACCGCATTCCTGCGCGAAGTGAGCCGGGCGCGCACCTTCGGCTTCATGCGCGATCTGGAGAAGATGCGCGCGCACAATCTGGCGCTCGGCGGCAACCTCGACAATGCCATCGTGCTCGACGACTCGGGAGTGTTGAACGAGGACGGGCTGCGCTATCAGGACGAGTTCGTCAAGCACAAGATCCTCGATGCCATCGGCGACCTGTACCTCCTGGGACACAGCCTCATCGGCGAGTTCAGCGGCTACAAGTCGGGCCATGCGCTCAACAACAAGCTGCTGCGCACGCTGATCGCTGACCCCTCGGCCTGGGAAGAGGTGGTGTTCGAGAAGCTCGCGGATGCGCCGATCGCGTATGTGGAGACGCAGAGCACGGAGGCGGCGTCTTACGCCTGATCGGGTGACAATCTGTCACCGGTTGAGTGCCGCTGCGACATTCGCTACAGTGGAATGTTAGCGTAAGGCGCGATTTCCGATGGAAAATCCGTGAGTCCGACACTTTCGCTCGCCGGCGATTTCGATCGCGCGATCCGCGAGCGCGGCGCGGATTATTTTCGCCGGGGCCGGGTACGCATCGACTCCGCGACCGCCTCGCACCTGCGAGCCACGGTGCGCGGCTCGTCCCGTTACCGGGTCGGGATGACACGCGAGGGCAACAAGGTTCGAGTGGTCTGCACCTGCCCGTATTTCGACGTCGATCTGTGCAAGCACATCTGGGCCGTCATCATGGCTGCCGAAAACCAACCGCTGCTGGAGAGCTCCGGGCGCCGTGGTATTCAGCTGGTGTACGCGGGCGGCAGGTATTTCGATGATTGGGACGAGAGCGATGATGATGAGGACGTTGATTCTGCAGTGTCGCACGGGCCTGCGCGAATTCCCGCTGAAGCGCTCAAGGCGCCGCCAAAACCCAGGGCCACTCACTGGCGTCAAAAACTTGCCCAGCTCGATGCCGAGCCGGATTCCGGCTCCGACTCTCTCTCCAGCCGTCAGTCGTGGCCGGCGACGCGCCAGCTGCTGTACGCCATCGATGTCACCGCCACGCAGGCCGAGGGCGCGGTGCGATTGGAAGTGCTGTTCCGCGATCGGAAGAGGGACGGGGGCTGGGGCAAGGTCAAAGGACAGTATTTGCCCGGCGATCTGTCGCAGCGGCTGAGCGATCCCGCGGATCGGCACATCATGGCTGCGCTTGCCGAGGCAAGCGGCATACACAGTCAAGGCCACCGCTTCCGTCTCATCGATCCGCAGCCGCAGTCGCTGTTGCCGGTGATGTGTAAAACCGGACGTTGTGTCCTCTCGATGCGCGCCATGAATGGCGTGCTGGAGCTGATCCCGGTGACCTGGGAGGAGGGCGAGCCCTGGCAGTTGAGGCTGGAGGTGCGCGCGTCGGGCGAGCGCTACGAGATGACGGGCGCTTTGTGGCGCGGCAGCGAGCGGATGGCATTGACGGCGCCGCTGCTGATGGTGGAGGCGGGCATCGTTTTCACGCGCGAGAAGGCCGCACGCTACGAGCATCATGGGGCTTTCAATTGGATCAGGCAGCTGCGCGCGCATGGTTCGCTCAGCGTGCCGGTGGCGCAGGGCGAGGAGTTTCTCGCGGCGCTGTTGCGCCAGCCGCGGCTGCCGCCGCTGCAGCTGCCACAGGAATTGCGTTATGAGGAGATCTCAGTCGTGCCGCGCCCGCGGCTCGCGGTCAAGCCGGACCGGGATGGCTGGGGGCCGCGGGAGTCTTTGCGGGGGGAATTGAGCTTCGACTACGGCGAGGCGATCGTGGCGCATGAGACGCCCGGACGGGGTGTGGTGCAAAGCGGGCAGCGCCGGGTGCTGCTGCGCGACGCGGTGGCCGAGCAGCAGGCGCAGGAGCGGCTGATGCAGCTCGGCTGGCGTCAGGGGGAGCCGGGCTACCGGAATTCGAAAACGACACTTGCGCTGCCACCGCGTCTTCTGCCGCAGGTGGTGCGCGAGCTGGCCGCCGAGGGCTGGCATGTGGAGGCGGAGGGCCGGCTGTATCGCGCCGCCGGGAAATTCAACCTGCAGGTGCAATCCGGCATCGATTGGTTCGAGCTGCATGGCACTCTCGAGTTCGGCAATGCCACGGCGGGCTTGCCTGAGCTACTCGCCGCGGCGAGAAGTGGCGAGCGCCTGGTGAAGCTGGACGATGGCACTTTTGGGCTTTTGCCTGAGGACTGGCTGAGGCAGTACGGACTGCTGGCGGGGCTGGGGGTGGCGCACCGGGATCACCTGCGCTTCAAACGCAGCCAGGTGGTGTGGCTCGATGCGCTGCTGGCGGCGCAGCCGCAGGTTAAAAGCGATGCGGTTTTCCTCAAAGCCACCGAGCGGCTGCGGCGCTTCGCGGGCATCGAGCCCGTCGAGCCGCCGCCGGGATTCAAAGGTGAGCTGCGTCCTTATCAGAAGGAGGGTCTGGGCTGGTTTCACTTCCTGCGCGACTTCGGCTTCGGCGGCTGTCTGGCCGATGACATGGGTCTTGGTAAGACGGTGCAGGTGCTGGCGCTGCTCGAGCAGCGGCGCCAGTCGCGCGGCCGTCGCAGCCGCTGCTCGCTGGTAGTGGTGCCCAAATCATTGATTTTCAATTGGAGGCAGGAAGCCGCGCGGTTCGCGCCGCGCTTGAAGGCACTGGACTACACGGGGGTGGGGCGCCGCCGCGGCAGGGATCACTTCGAAAATTATGATTTGATCCTGACGACATATGGAACGCTGCGCAACGATGCCGCGAGCTTCAAGGAGGCGCGCTTCGACTATGTCGTGCTGGATGAGGCGCAGGCCATCAAGAACGCGGATTCGGTGTCGGCCAAGGCGGTGCGATTGCTGCAGGCGGAGCATCGGCTGGCGTTGAGCGGTACGCCTATCGAGAATCATCTGGGGGAGCTTTGGAGCCTGTTCGAATTCCTGAATCCCGGCATGCTGGGGGCCGGCTCGCTCTCCAAGCTTACGCATGCGGGTCTTGCGAGTTCCGATGCCGCATCGCGCGGGCTTCTCGCGCGGGCGATGCGTCCCTTTCTGCTGCGGCGCACGAAGGAGCAGGTGCTGAAGGACCTGCCGCCCAAAGTGGAGCAGACGCTGTATTGTGAGCTCGAGAGCCGGCAGCGCAAGTTTTACGACGAGCTACGGGAGCATTACCGCCGTTCGCTGCTGAAGCGTGTCGACAGCGAGGGGATCAAGCGCTCGAAGATCGAGATCCTGACCGCGCTGCTGCGATTGCGACAGGCGGCGCTGCATCCGGGCCTGATCGATGAGCAGCGCGCGGGGGAGTCTTCCGCCAAGCTCGATATGCTGCTGCCGCAGCTGCGCGAGGTGCTGGAGGAGGGCCACAAGACCCTGGTGTTCTCGCAGTTCACGGGAATGCTGGCCATTCTGCGCGAGTGCCTGGATCGGGAGGGGATCGCTTACGAGTATCTCGACGGCAGGACACGCGACCGGCAGTCCTGCGTCAGCCGCTTTCAGAGCGATCCGGACCGCAAACTGTTTCTGATCAGCCTGAAGGCGGGCGGGCTGGGGCTGAATCTGACCGCGGCGCAGTATGTGTTCCTGCTCGATCCCTGGTGGAATCCCGCGGTGGAGGCGCAGGCCATCGATCGCGCGCATCGTATCGGGCAGGTGAACCGCGTGTTCGCCTACCGGCTCATTGCCCGCGATACGGTGGAGGAGAAGGTGGTGGCGCTGCAGAGTACCAAGCGGGAGCTGGCCGATGCCATCGTGAGCGCGGATAACGCGCTGATCCGCGATCTGAAGCGCGAGGATCTGGAGCTGCTGCTGTCATGAGCGGGCCTTCAGACTTTGGGCATCACCCGGACGGTCACGGCGCGGATTTGCGGGTGCTCGTGGCGCAGCGTCCCCTCGATCTCGCCGACGGCATAGCGCATTCGTGCGGACCAGGGGGCGGATTCTGTAAAAACGATCAGGGTGTCGTCTTTTTCCACGATGCCGCAGACATGGGCCATGACATCGGCCGCCAGATGAGCTTGCAGCCACGGGCGCCAGGCGGCCTGCCGCTTGGCCTGCTCGGTCACGCGCGCCAGGGCGGGGCCGCCGCGCGGGCCCAGCAAAGTCTTAACAGAATCACCTTTTCGGTAACTCCCCACGTGCGCACGT
>Ga0070667_100000186_pt1 | contig 74663 bp, 43 predicted proteins | sample KBSS33metaG_FD_64659 | JGI IMG/M metagenome (GOLD analysis project Ga0070667, IMG submission 64659) | Switchgrass rhizosphere microbial communities from Kellogg Biological Station, Michigan, USA - KBS S3-3 metaG | ecosystem: Host-associated > Plants > Roots > Rhizosphere > Soil ...
CAAGGATCAGAACATTGTTCATACAAAAGCAGCAAACCACATTTGAAAATGCTTCCGTTGGATGCACCAAATGTAGTTTTAGGTGTTGGCGAAGATTCCGGAGTTGTAGAAATTACCAAAGTAAAAGGCGATCGCTACGGGCTTGTTATCAGTCACGAAAGCCACAATCATCCATCACAAATCGTTCCGTTTGAAGGTGCAGCCACAGGTGTTGGAGGATGCGTTCGTGATGTCGCCTGCATGGGCGCAAAAGTTATTGGCGTCATGGACCCATTGCGTTTCGGCGAAATCAAAGACAAAACCGCACGGCAAGTTGCTGCAGGAGTTGTAAGCGGAATCGGCGGATACGGCAATCCTTTGGGTATTCCAAACCTGGGCGGTGATGTTTATTTTGATCCTTCTTTCAACGACAACTGTTTAGTAAATGTAGTTGCTCTTGGTGTTGTTCGCGAATCACATTTAATCCATTCCTTTGTTTCTCCAAATGCAGCAAAAGAAAAGTGGGACATCATTGTGGTGGGAAAACCAACAGACTTTAGCGGAATGGGCGGCGCAGCATTTGCATCGGGAATTTTAAAAGAATCTGAAAAAGAAAAAAATAAAGGTGCGGTCCAGGAACCAAATCCATTTTTAAAACGTCATCTTTTAGTTTCCACTTACGATTTATTTGCTGAACTCCAAAAGAAAAATCTCATCAGCAAAGTAAGTTACAAAGATATGGGTGCTGGCGGAATCAGTTGTTCAACGGTTGAACAAGTTGCCAAAGTCGGACTCGGTGCAGACATTGATTTAGAAAAAGTTCATGTGGCTGTTGAAGGCTTACCTCCATCAGTTATTGCCTGTGGCGAAACTCAGGAACGATTCACCTGGATGTGTCATCCAAGTCTTACTCAAATGATTTTGGATCACTACAATAAAAAATGGGATTTACCGTCCGTTGCCGAAAATGCCCGCGCTTCATTGATTGGAAAAGTTACCGAAGGAAATTACGTCCTCAATTTTAAAGGCGAAAAAGTGGTGAACGCATCATCGCACGATATTACCGATGGCTTGCTTTACAACCGCCCTTATCTTCCACCACAAACCAATTTTAAAGAACCAAATCTTCCTGAACCAAAAGATTACAATAAAGAATTACTCGCACTGTTAGCATCCGAAAATATTGCGAGCAGAAAACCAATTTACGAACGTTATGATAAACAAGTTCAAGGATTTGTAGTAATGGAAGCAGGGCTTGCTGATGCCGGAATCCTGGCTCCGTTAATGGATGAAGACGTTGATGCCAAAACCAAAAAAGTAGGCATGGCATTTTCAACAGATTCCAATCCGCGTCATGGAATTTTAAGTCCATATCATGGCGCAGCAAATGCTGTCGTAGAATCCATGAGAAATGTTGCAGCCGTTGGAGCTTATCCACAAGCCATTACTGACTGTTTAAATTACGGCAATCCAGAAAAACCTGAACAAATGTGGGAACTCAAAGAAGGCATTGTTGGCATTCGTGATGCTTGTCACGGCATCAAACTGAAAAATCACCCAACATTTCCAACCCCGGTAATTTCCGGAAACGTAAGTTTATATAACGAAAGCAAAAACGGTCACGTTGCCCCAACCGCAGTCATTTGTTGCGTGGGAAAAATTGATGATTATACCAAAGCAATCACGATGCAATTTAAAAAATCCGGAAGCAAGATTTACCTTTTGGGAAAACGTAAAAACGAACTCGGCGCATCTGAATATTACCGTTTGAAAGGCGAACAAGGTGCCAACGTTCCGCAAGCAGATTTTGATGAAGCTCAAAAAGAAATTTATGTGATGGTGGATGGTGTGAAAGCTGGACTCATTTCAGCAGCCCACGACATCAGTGAAGGCGGAGTCGCAGTTGCAGTGTGCGAAATGGCATTTGGTGGATGGGCAGAAGGAAAAATCGGCGCAACTATCGACATCAAAAATGTTGATGGAAGTTCGAATGCAAAAGATCCAAAAACAACTCTCAGAAACGACCAGAAACTGTTCAGCGAAACCGGTGGATTCGTCTGCGAAGTTCCGGCTTCCAAAGCCAAACAGTTCGAAGCCCTCTGCAAAAAAAATAAACTCGTTCCATTCGAAATCGGCAAAACAACCACAGCACCAAAACTTACCTTCAAAAACGGGTCCAAAAATCTCATCAGTTTGGACCTCAAAAAAGCTGCAGACAGATGGTTTAACGGCCTCCGCGAAAAGTTATAACAAAACATTAAAATAATCCGTCAAGCATTATTGGCTTCTCATAGCCCTTCCCGAATTGTTGGAAAGGGCTTTTTGTGTTAAAATAACTAGATAAATAACCAAAAACTTTCATGCCAAAAAACACAAAAAACCATAAAAACCAACTTCACGTCGCGCAACAGATGGAAGAACAAACCGCAGACGATCAGGAAAATTCATATGACGAAAATAAAAAACCACTGAATTTTACACCAAAGTCGATTCTACAAACTCCGCAACAGCTTGCGCTTTACGACAAAGCAGTTTTCACCTGGGTCGCTCCGGAATACGTCCAGCATCCAAAAACCAAAAGATGGTACATGATCGCTGCAATTCTTGCAGGAGTGCTTATTCTCTACGATTTTTTCACCGCAAATTTAACAATGGCAGTTGCCGTGATTGTTCTTGGAGCTGTGTATTACTATCTCCACAACAACCATCCGCCAAAAGATATTAAAATTACTCTTTCCAGAATGGGCATCAAAGTTGGAAATATGATTTTCCCGTATAGTGCGATTCAGGCCTTTTGGATTATTTATAACCCTCACGTTAAAACCCTCAATCTTCGCGTTAAAGAACATTTTTTCTCTGATGTGGTCATCCAGCTGAATCAAGAAGATCCAGTTCCTGTCCGCGAATTTTTGTGCGGACAAATTCCGGAATGGGAAGGAAAAAACGAAACATTCAGTGAAGTCGTTTTACGCCTCCTCAAACTCTAAAAACAATTCAAAAAAACAAAAAACAAAATAAATAAAAACTATGACGAACGAAAAAGAAAATCAGCCACAAATCCTGCCGACTCGTGAAGAGCCGGTAGATAAAGCAAAAGCTGATGAAACCAACAAAACTGTGTTGGAAAAATTCGATGAAAAAGCTGATCAAAACATGAGCAAAATCGATGACGCTTTTGAAAAACGTATCTCTGCTTCCAAAATGGCTGAGATCGCTTTAGTGGAAGTCCGAACCATGAAAGAAAATGAAAAAAGAGCAGTAAAATCAACGTTCGAAACATTCAAAAAACAGTATCAAGACACCAAAATTCAGAACCTTTCCGAACGCGAAGAACTCGCTTCCACTCTTCTCAAAAAAGCTGAGTCAGAAGCAGATTACCGCCTCCACAACATCGAAATGGTTTTGAATATGTTGGTGAAAGGCGATTACATCACGGAAGCAGAAGCGGTTTCTTTAAAACACATCATGGTTGGGGTTGAAAGAGTTTCAATCGAAGATGTTGAAACACAAAAAGTTCTTACCAAACTTCAAGAGCGTAAAGAGCTTAGCGATGCGGATTATAGTCTTGTCATCAATAAAATAAATCCAGTATTGCTCACCGCAAGAGATGCAAAACCTCAGGAAAATTTTGACACAACCTCTTCCGGAATTTTAATCGGATTTATGAACCCGGCTCAACGTTTTAAACTCGTTGAAAAATATATGGATTCGCCAAAAAGTGGCCAAACAGGAGATCTGATTGATGGATTTTTAAAAACAGGAATCTTAACAGTTGCCCAAGGCGAAGAGCTTTTTGGATTAGCATTACAAAAACATGTCGTCAGCCAAACCCAATTTGATCAAATTTACAAAAACCAACTTCACAACGGTTTTTACGTTGAAGAAGCCAAAAAAGTTCAGGAAGGAATTCAAAAAGAAGTCACAAGAATTTCCGGAAGATATGCGAACAACGAATTCGAAAGATTAGCCGGCACTCCGATGGTAGGTGCAGCAGTGATGGCTCATTCATTTTTTTGGATTCTCACCAACGTCCTCGCTTCTGGCGGAGATTTTGGAATGATGTTGAGAAATCCATATCTTTGGGCAGCTGTTGGTGAAGGCGCGTTAGCCTTAGAAATGACAACCGGTAGCATGAAAAAAGGCACTGGCGATTATGGAATCGGAGCAGGATGGATCAGCCGCGCCATTGAAAAAATTTCCGAAAAAGAAGGAGATTTAAGTTCAGTAAAACGAAATGCTTACAACGTGATGGGCGAAATTTACGGTTCATATCCTGAATTCGGTTCATATTTGGAAAACGGTGGAGCACAAACCATTCTCACCCTCCGCAAAGCCAAATCAATCGGAGGAAAATCAGGAGGCGAACTGGCCATCACTGTTGACGAACTTATGAAGGCGGAAACCAATGATCGCCAAAAAGCTTTATTGCAAGCCGCGCAAGACCATAATCCCAAAGTTACACTTTCTCAAATTAATGGCATCAGCGAAGTCATCAGAGTTTTAGAAATCAACAGTCAGGGTGAATTCAATCACCAACTCAATTACTTCAAAGAAAGCCAGGGTTTAAAACCAAGTAATGAAACAGTTTTTGCTGGAGCACCTGCAGCTGCTCCAATCGCAGTACCAGCGATTCAACCGCTTGCAGTTCCACCAAAAGTAATTCTCCCGGACAAACAATAAAACCAAAATAATACAAAAATATGCAACAACAGTTCGGACCACAATTCATCAATGAACATTTAATGCCTCTTCTTGAAGAGATGCTGACCGATACCGTGTTGCGCAAAAAAGATTATTTGGACAAACTTTTTATAAACGGCCAACTTGAAGCTGGAGAAAAAAAGAATTTAATGGATTATTATTTTGATCCAGCCCGAGCCAATATCGGGGTTCCATTTACAGGTCCGGAAGAACAACAAGATCGCGAAAACTTTTTAAAAAACTTTGTTGAATATGTTCGCAGCAGAGGAGCAACTCCGCAGGATCGTATTCGTGCTTTTTTACCTGTCGTAAGCCAAGAAAAAGGAGCAGAAGGTCAGATAATCTGGCCGATGGATGTGAAACGAAATCTCTTTTTAATCAGCTACAACATTGCAGAAGATTTTGAAAAAACACAGCTCAAAGAACTTATTAAAGCAAAAGAATCAGAAGGAAAAACTGATGAAGCAAAACAAGACACAGACCTTTTAGAAAAAGGATTGCTGACATTGGTAAAAGATCCCGCAACCGGCGAATTTATCAATTACGTCAGGGCTCCAGAACTCAAACCTGGTCAATCAGCAGTAGAATTTTTACCTGCTCCAAATGATGAAACCGCACAAATAATGCGAGGAGGATTTGCAATTCCTTCAGCCCAAAATCTCCAAACTATTGCCAAAGGCGGAACCAGTCCTCAAACAGTTGCAAAACCGGCTCAATACAGCAACAAACCTGTTAATCAAGTTCCGGACAAACAAAGTACCAACGAAGATCTCACCAAAAATTTTGAAAAGAAACGTGGAAAAGCCATGGTGAATCATCTTAAAAAATTAGGAATGCAAGTCATTGGCGACGTGATGTTTGATCCGAATGGCCACGCCACAGTGAAAGTAAAATCAGGAAACGATACATTGTTGGTTTCTGTGAACAGCCATATCCCGCTGAATGCCGACCCAAATAAAGAATCAGAACAAAATTTAAAATTTGATTTTACCTTTCAAGACGGACCAAACGTGGGAAAACATTTCACGATTGATGAAAGCAAACTCGACGAAAGTTTTAAAAATGCAGATAACTCAATGAAAACGGCTCGTCAACTTTTTGATGATATTCAAAAAATAAAAGAGGAGGATCATCCGGAAAAAATGCCAAACAAACCACAACCACTTATACGAGTTGAGGCTCCTCAGCAAGAACCAGATGAAGCAAAAGGAAGACAATTCGTGGTCCCAGGAAATCTTTCTGGTCAATCACCAGTTGCCAGAGGCCTCTATCTTCCTGCACAAGGAAACCAACTCAATCTTCCAAACGATATCAATGCTCCTCAACAACCAAAGGGAAAACAAAATGGCGAAGGAGATATTATGATCGCTCCAACTCGTCCTATTTCCATGATTCCTCGTGGCACAATTATGGATGCCAAAGCCAAATTTAAACAACAAAAAGCTGATCAGGATAATGGCCCACAAAAAATTGCTCAAAATCCTGAAGGCCTTCCGGTTGCCCCAGGAAGATTTAACGGCGACCTTCAGCCAATTGACGCAAATGTCCCAGCTCAGAAAAAACCAAAAGATAATACTTTTAAAATCATTGCTATTGCCAATGGAGTCGGTCTTGGGTCTGCATTTGGCACAACTGCTTTACTTTCTGGAACCCAAGATACCCAAAACGCTGCGGCCACCGCATTCAATGTGGCACACAACGTTTTGATTGCTTTCATTCATCATTTACCCCGTTTATTCGGATAATTTTATGGTTAATACTTTACAAAACTTTTGGCAAAAACATCGCAAAGTCATACTGATTATGGCCTTGCTCCTCCTGACAATCCTCGTGATGCCGCATCTCGTTCATGCCCAAGCACCAGCACCATCGCCATCACCAAGTCCGGCCCCGGATTCATCATCAAAAACTCTCCAACCATTTTTGGACGGAGCAAGTACGGTGGTGAAATTTTTACAAACACTGTTGTGGCCCGTGCTCATGATGATCGGAAGTTTGATGCAAAACGACATTCTTTTTGGTTCCGGAATGGAAGCAAGATTATTGGAAGTTTGGGTGAATGTTCGTAACATCGTAAATATTTTCTTCGTCCTCATTTTATTGGGAATCGCTTTGTATAACGTTTTAGGAGCTGGTGAAAACTACCATTTCAAAACCATTCTGCCAAAATTTGTCATCGGATTAATTGTCGTAAATTTCACATTTATTGGTATGAAAATTGTTTTGGATGCCACAAATGTCCTTACCACAGCCATGTTTGCATTGCCTCAATCAGTCCAAGCGGAACTGGCTGGCAACAACCCAAGTCCATCCGGTGCACCAATGGTTGGAATTTTTAAAGTTGATGAAGCCAATAGCATGTGCGGAGCCATTTATGGCGGGGTGAATATGTCCGGCACGCCAGATTCAGCGGCCCAAGCTACCTATAACAATGCTATTACTGCAGCCACACAACCAGGTGCTAGCGCAACTGCAGCACCTGCACCTCTTTGCGTTCCTTATCCGCCTCCTTCAGGTGCAACAAGCCTTATGGCTCCAGCTACGGTATCAGATTTTAGCCAAATGACTTCCCGCAACAGTGCCATGGTTATGGCCATCACACTGGGAAAAACCAATCTTTTAGATAAAGTTTATCTTGATCCAAACAGTCCTGATCCAACAGCGCCAAGACTTTTAACAAATATTTTACTCTCGATCGTACTCTACGTTGTTTACGGAACAGCCTTTATTGCCCTTTTTGTGGCCTTATTGATTCGCCTCGTTGCATTGTGGGTCATGATTGCACTTTCACCATTAATGGTTCTTCCATTCGTGGTTCCAGCCTTAAAAGAAAAGCTGGGTGAAGGCGGAGATCTCTTAAATAAATTTGTTTCCAATGCGATCATGCCAATCATCGTGGGCGTTGTAATGTCCATTGGTTTCGTAATGCTTCGTGGTCTTCAAGCAGCAACCATTACCGGTGATAAATTAATCAATAGTCCAACCTTAAGTTTAGGTCTTTTAACATCAGGAATTTCCACACTCCAAGAATTGATCGTTGCCTTTGGCATGGTCGCATTTGTTTGGGTTGGTGTATTCCATGCCTTTAAAGGAACCTATGCTGAAGGAATTACAGGAACAATTCAAAGCACAGTTTCAGGTGCTGCAAAATCTCTGGGCGGATTTGCAGTGAAAAGTATTCCACTCTTCCCAACTGGCCGTTTCGACAAATCTGGCAAACAAATTACAGGTAATCTTGGTGATGTTTCAATGGCACTTCACCAAGGAATTCCGAACATGATGCGCCAAAAAGAAGATGAACATTACAAACAAACATTCCCACAATTTGGTGGCGGAGATACCAAAGCAATTGAAGGAGTTAAGGGTGCTAAAAACTGGAAAGATTATTCACAGTCTGTTGCTGGAATATCAAAAACCAGTTTAGGAGATGCAAACTTCCAAAAAAACACTTTGGATAGAATTAATGCGAATAGTGAAATTAAAGGAAAATTCCAAACTGCTGCTGCAAATTATAGCAATAGTAAGGGAGAGAAAGGCTATAATGCTTTCATAAAAGATCTCCAGGCAGGAACAGTTACTTCGGATGCAATGGAAGATATTTTACGCAGATCAGGAGCTAATCCGGGTTCTGCTGTTGCAGGTGGTCCACCGCCAAAAGATCTTAAGGGTGCTATAGCAAAAGAAGGAATTTCTCCTTTGCAAAATGAACTCTTAGATCCAAAACAACAGGGAAAATACAATTTAACCGATGCTCAAAAGAAAGATCTTGCTCAGATTAAAAAAGATCTCGCTGATCCTGACGCAAACAAAAGAAAAGCAGCCAAGGATAAACTCGATGTAATCAGTGATCCAATTGATAAAGCAAACGCCGCCAAATCCGGTGTGGATGCCAACTTGAAATTTGATATCACCAGAAACGTGGGCCCAGATGCTAAACCTGAAAACGCAAAAGCGATTGAAGATTCCATTCAGCAAAAGATCGATGCAATGGCAGGCGGAGCCGCAAAAGATTCCAAAGAGTATAAAGATGCTCAAGATCAAGTCCTTAAAATGGCTGCAACCGATTTGGCTGCACAAAGCAAAGAAAATAGAGATAAACTTAAATCTGTTGCTGGAAATTCTCCGTTGCTCACACAAGCCATTGGCCAAGCGGAAAAGCAGCCAGCAGCACCAGCAAAACCAGTGGCACCAGCACCTGCTCCAGCCAAAGGAAAACCAGCAGCCCCGGCCCAACCACCACAACCAGCCGCTCCAGCAGCACCAGTAGTCGAAGGAAAACCAACAAGCGCAGGCGTAGTTGGCCAACTTTCTCCAGGTGGACAATGGATAAGCAATGGCACAGATTGGATTCAAGCACCAAAACCTCCTGGTCCAGCAAAATAAACACCATCAAATTCCGCACTGATTGACAAAAAACCAAACAATGATAGAATTAGCACGAGAATATTCAAGATCCTCCAACAAGCTCCACCGCTGCTCTAAGAGCACAACCGGAGCGGCCGGCTCTACAGGTTACGATTGCACAGCCGAGTCCTGGATCATCTCCGCCACGTCGGAGTTCCAATTCTCATCACACAATCAGGCAAAGACATTAAGGCAATGGTCAGACGACCACCAGAAGGTCGTACACGCTCAGTGGGCATTCACTTTTAAATACTTGAATGCAGCCGGGGCACATATTTCCCTTAAACAAGGATTACTATGATGACACTTGCACTTTCAAAAAATTCACAAAATTTTCGAACAGCATTTTCTGCTGAAAAGCTTTTGAGCTGTCTTCAAAACGATTCATATTCACAAAACCGTTTCGTTTTTGCGGATAAAAAATCATCCGGTGGCTCATCTGAACCGGAAAAAGAGGACGAGAAAAAAAAGGAGGAAGAAGAAAAAGAAAAAAAGGAAAAAGAAGATGAGAAAAAAAAGGAGGAAGAAAAAAAGAAAAAGGACAAAGATAAAAAATCCGCAGAATCTGATGAAGATGAAGAAGAAGATGTTGATGTCACAAAAAAAAGAATCGGAGAAATGGCTCGTTCAGCAATGGAAAATTCTGAAAAAATTCAAAAAGAAATCGCAAAAACTGATCTCGAAAAAGAAAAAGCAAATGCGGAAAAATTTGGCGAACTTAGTCGGGAGTTTCAACGCATCAACACGGACGATGCTAAAGTTCAGCTTCCGGTAAAAGACTATCTTGCTGATTTAGTAACAAATAAAAAAATAAGTAAAAAAGATGCAAAAAAACTCTTGCAGCTTGATCCTGGCAGCGAAGATTTCGAAAAAAAATGGAAAAAAGCTACAAAAAATATTAAAGGATTGGAAGAAAATTCACCTGAACTTAAAAAACTTTTTGAACTCAAAAAAAAGGAAGGTGAAAAAGTTAAAGCATTGGACAAACGCTTGAAAAAAGCCATGCATGAACTGCGTGAACGCACCAATCAAATGGGCGAGACCATTGTAAATAAAGGCCGCCAGCGCCAAGAACTCTTAACATTGGAAAAATCTACGGGTCTTCGTGTTGCAGCTGGACAAGTCCTTAAATTTAAAACCGATGAAGAGGATAAAGATAAAAAAGGGAAAAAAACGCATTATGCAACCATCAAAGAAATCAAATTTGAAGAAATCAATGTAGAAGATGACGACGGAAATGTTGTTGGAAAAGTAAAAACAAATACCCCAGTTGTGATTGTAGAATCTATTAATCCAAACACAAATAAGATTGCAGAAGATAGATTCAGTACACTCGATTTTAATGAATGGGCAAATGAAAACGACGTACTTGAAGATATCGATTCAGTAGAAAAACTCAACGCAAGCATCGGTCAAGAAATCAAAGAAGGAATGATGTTTGAATACGAAATGGTTGAGTTCAAAGATAAAGAAAAAGAGACTCGAACCGATGTCAAAGTTGAAATAAAAAAACTTGATAAAAATAATCATAAAATTTCGCTCGACAAAGAAGTACAAACTCCAAAAGGACCCAAAAAAGAGTTCAGTTTTGACCAATTTGCCAAATGGTTCAAACAAAATGAAGTTCTTAAACAAGTCGAAAGTATCGAAAAACTTCGCAAAGAACTTCACGCATTTACAGAAAAACAAAACACTTTTTACGAAAGACCACCGGGCCAATATCCGCCAATTGAAGTAAAGGATGGAGAAATGCTTTATTACGATGATGGCACTAATCGTGATTTCGTAATCAAAAAAGTTCACGAAAAAGAAAAGAAAATCGAATTTGAAGGAGGAAAAACAATGTCATTTACAGGATTTCTGAGATGGGTAAAACGTAATGAAGTCGAAAAGAAAACAGCTGATGCTGAAGCTCACAAAGCCACCGACCACATTGAAGATCCCAAGAAAAAAGAGTTGGAAATGGCAAAGGAAAAAGCCAAAGCAGAACGTGAAATCGAGGAAAAAAAGGGAAAAATTCTCACAAAACCCGAAGGTTCTGTTTTGGAATCTCCAGATCACCACGCCCACCAACCAATGAGCTATTTAAGCAGAGTTTGGCGTAATACCTATTTTCTGTCAGCAGGCGATCTTTTTGACATGGGAAAGACAATCTTGGACCTCATCAAACGCCGTTGGGATAGAAAAGGAAAAGAACGTATTGGTACAGTGGGACAATGGATGTTTGGTCAATGGAGTAGTGCATTGGGTGCCGAATTTAAAACACTTGCCCAGAGCGCGGAAAATGAAGAAGTAAATCACCATGTACACACCATGGAAACAATGGGTATTGCGGATATCAAACACGAACTTCATCACCCACCTGATAAAGATACGCTCAAGGCAGCTATTACTGTTATGTGTAAAAAAGGCCAAATGCGCTGGGACGACCATCATTTTTGGCATGCACTTGAACATTTTTCGGGTGAATCCATCCGCCCAGATCATTATCTTGAAGATATTGAAAAAATTATTGATGGCTGGTGGGGTCAGGATACATTCCGCGAATTTCGTAACAGCGGAGACTCATCATACAACAGCATTAAGAAAAATTTTGAAGATAACGCGACCCGTCTGGAAAATGATCCACTCGGATTACCAGGTGAATTACGTCGTTTACTTTTTGCCTTTATTAATGGCGATTACGTCAATCCATGTCAGTACGAAGAGTACCTGGATTACGCCATGAAAGCAGGAAAAATGGCATTTGAAGATAAGATGTTCTTCTTGGTTATGGGAATTGGTGCAACGAACTCATCAGGTGAATCGCTGCTTCATTTGGATCGTGTAGCTACACTCGAAGGTTCGTATTTGAATACAATTCCTCTCATCGATTTCTTTATCAGTCCAGCTCAATATCGTTTAGATGTAGATGGGAATCGCATTTGGGATCCTGAAAAGAAAAATCCGGATGGAACCATTGGAGGATACAAAACCGGCCGACCTGATTTGAACACCTTTAGAGGTTGGGTAAACAAATATATTAAACCAGACATCCCGGGTGGAAAACTTGAGAAAGGATCACTCAGCAAACCAACCGACGTTTATTGGACACAAGATAATTGGCCAAAAGGCAAACAAAGTATGTTCGCAGATTTTGTTCGTGATACGATCGCTTGGGATAAATATGCGGCAAAACGCGCCGAAAAAGCGGCAAGAGATCCAAGTTCCTGGGATCATGATGATATGGATATTTTTGTCCAACTTCTTGATGAAGGTACGATTGATCAGATCACGAGAATTGCTGGAGGTGCCCGTCAGCAGGTATCCAACGCCGGAATTAAGAACGCTTTTGCTGGGTTGAACGAATTTATCCGTCGTGAAATTAATAATTTGGATAATTCTATTCATCGCAAAAAGCAGATCGAAAAAATGGCTGGAGGTACAAAGAGAGATCTCGATCTAAAAGAAATACAAACCGATATTAATGACCATTATGCGCGCATTGTAAAAATGATGAAGTCCTTTGTTATTTTTGACGCCACTATTGAAGGCCGTCTAGATCAGACAAATGCCAATAAAGTACGTTTTAGTGATTCCACTTATAATACATATCCCGGAGTAAGTGATTCAAGAAACTTAAGAGGATTTATTGATGAAGTTCGCGGTGTTATTGGAGGAATGGCATCGAAATTAGGAATGGGCGATGAGTTCCAAAAAATAAATGAAGTTATTCCTGCCACAAGAAAAGGTGAATGGGATGCTCAATCCACAAATGTTAAAAGTTTTAACGATAATTTCTCTAAAAAAATGAATCAAATGCTGAACGAACAGGGGATCGAAAAAGTATCAGCAACATTATCGAGCATCAACAATCTCACGGGCTTTTCTGAAGGCAAAAAGACTGCACGTAAACCTGGCGAGGCAGAACTTGAAGAAGTCAATGAAGCCAGCCCAAAGGCAGCGAATGACAACGCAGAAGATCACATGGCACACGCTGCATAACCCGGTTTGCCATCACCAAGTCACATCAAAAAAAGAGGCCTCGTTCTTGCGAACCGAGGTCTCTTTTGAAAATCAAAACAAATTCCACTTCCACGTCACAAAATTCCAAATTAATTCTTTCTCTTTTTAAACTGATGAACTTCGGCCAAACGTTCACGCAAAGTTTGAACGCGGATCTCTTCTTCCAATTTTTCGCGGTCAACTTCACCGGTAACATTTTTGAGCATTGCTTGAGCACTTTGACGCGCAGCTTTTGCCTGTTCAACCTCAATTTTTTCCATATTTTCAGCAGCATCAGCAAGAATCGTTGCCTTATTATTCAAAATTTCAAGGTAACCTCCGTTCACAAACAACACCTCTTCTGTTTTATCGGTCTTTACAACGCGCATTGCGCCCGGACCGAGCTTAGTGACCATCGGATGATGATTCGTCATAATACCGACCTCTCCGTCCACTGCAGGGGCAACGAGCATTTCAATGTCGCCTTCATAGAGTGAACCTTCAGCTGTAACGATGGATAAATGAAACATTTGTGTAAATAATAAACGTTAAAACCCCACTTCTACCATTCTCTATAATTATTTTTTCGCGCTAGCCATAGCCTTTTCATGTTTTTCACGAGCCTGTTCGATCGTACCAACCATGTAGAAATCAGCTTCATTCAAATCATCATGTTTACCATCAATGATTTCTTTAAAGCCGCGAACAGTATCCTTCAAACGAACATACTGACCTGGAGTGTTTGTAAACTGTTCAGCCACGAAGAACGGTTGTGAGAAGAATCTCTGAATTTTACGAGCACGAGCAACCAATTTTTTATCATCTTCAGAAAGTTCATCCATACCCAAGATCGCAATAATATCTTGCAAATCTTTGTAACGTTGAAGTAAACGTTGAACTTCACGGGCAACATAATAATGTTCTTCACCAACCACGTTCAAATCCAACTGACGTGAAGTAGAATCCAAAGGATCTACCGCAGGATAAATACCTTGTTCAGTAAGCGCACGGCTCAATACTACTGTGGAATCCAAATGCGCAAATGTTGTTGCAGGAGCAGGATCAGTCGTATCATCCGCAGGAACATAAACCGCTTGTACAGAAGTAATCGAACCATCTTTGGTGGAAGTAATACGTTCTTGCAAAGCACCCATTTCTGAAGCCAAGTTTGGTTGGTAACCTACAGCTGATGGCATACGGCCAAGGAGCGCAGATACTTCAGAACCAGCCTGTGAGAAACGGAAAATATTATCGATGAACAAAAGAACGTCACGTTTTTCAACATCACGGAAATATTCAGCGATGGTAAGACCAGTCAAAGCCACACGAAGACGTGCACCAGGTGGTTCACTCATCTGACCGAAAACCAGCGCAGTCTTTTTAATAACGCCTGATTCCTTCATTTCCATCCAAAGATCATTACCTTCACGAGTACGTTCACCAACACCCGCAAATACAGAATAACCACCATGTTCTGTAGCAATGTTACGGATCAATTCCTGAATCAATACTGTTTTACCTACACCGGCTCCACCAAAAAGACCTGTCTTACCACCTTTAGCAAACGGACAAATCAAATCAATAACTTTCAAACCAGTTTCAAAAATTTCAGTTTGTGAAGACTGATCAACAAAGTTTGGAGTTGGACGGTGAATTTCCCAACGAGGAGCATCTTTAATTTCACCTTGTCCATCAATCGGATCACCAAGAACGTTCAAAATGCGGCCCAAAGCCTTTTCACCAACTGGAACAGTAATAGATTTTCCAGTTCCAATAGCTTCCTGACCACGAACCAAACCATCGGTAGAATCCATAGCAACCCCGCGAACCTGACTATCGCCGAGCTGTTGCTGGATTTCAATTACCAATCTTTTGTCGCCAAGCATAACCTCTACTGTTTCCAAAATTTTTGGAAGGTCCTCAGCAGCAAATTCAAAGTCCACCACTGGACCGATCACCTGAGTAATTTTTCCTTTTGCCATAGTATGTTGATAAAGATTTAATTATTAGTAAGCAATGTAAGTTCTCTCTTTTTCGGCAGCCCTCTGCTCTTTATTTTCTCCCGTGGCGTAACTTTGTTTAGTTGGTTGCCTTGCAGGGAAAAGTTTCCAGAAGGCATTCAGGGGTAGGGGCCCCTCCTTGCCTGAAGGGAACTTTCCCCTCGCAAGGCTATATCCTACAAAGTTATGACGTCGAACCACCCACAATTTCCAAAATTTCTTTCGTAATCTTCGCTTGGCGCGCTTTGTTGTAATGCAATGTAAGGTTCGTAATAATGTCCGAAGCGTTGTCCGAAGCCTGTTTCATCGCCATCATGCGCGCACTGTGTTCAGAAGCAAAAGATTCAAGCACTGTTTGATAAACAACCGTTTCAATATATCGATGAAGAAGTTCGTTCAAAAGTTTTTCACGATCCTGTTCAAAAATATAATCATGTTTTCCACCATCAGTTTTCATGTCTGAAGGTTCAATCGGCAAAAGCTTTTTAACTACCGGTCTTTGGCTTAATGATGAATAAAAATGATTATAAACAATATAAACTTCGTCCAATTTTCCATTCAAAAAATCATCAACAACCACACGGCTGATACCAACCGTATCCAAAAACGTTGCACGTTCCGGAACCTTTTCAAAATCAGCCATCACAGCTTTTCCAATACGTTCCATCGCCTGACGGCCCTTTTTACCAACCGTCAAAATCGTTTCATTTTTGTCGTTTTCATCACGCAAGATTTCCGCCATTTTGCGGATCACATTGCTGTTAAAACCTCCACAAAAACCACGGTTCGAAGTCATAAAAATATATCCGACATTTTTAACAACTTTCTTTCTCTTTAAAAATGCATGCTTCAATTTTGGTTCATTGTATGTCACCAAATCGCCAATCACTTCTTCGAGTTTCTTCAAATAAGGACGTCCTTTAAGCGCAGCCAGTTGGGCACGACGCATTTTTGAAGCTTCGATCATTTCCATCGCCTTCGTAATTTTTTTCGTAGACTGAACGGACTTAATTCTAATTTTAATATCTCGGAGTGAAGCCATGTTTTCGGGAAATTAATAATTCGAAACTATTGTTTAAAACCTTCTTTGAATTCCAAAATCGCATTCTTCAATTGGTTTTCAAGTTCTTCTGTAAACTTGTTTGCAACCATCAAAGCATCTTCAAGACCCTTGTATTTCGTCTTCATGAAGTCATAAAGTTTGCTTTCAAAATCTTGAACATCAGCAACAGCAATGTCATCCAACAAACCAGTGTTCAAAGCATAAATAATTTCAATTTGTTGAGCAGCAGAAAGAGGACGGTATTGAGGTTGTTTCAAAACTTCAACCACACGTTGACCACGATCAATCGCAGCTTTCGTTTGAGGATCAAGATCTGAACCAATTTGAGCAAAACTTTCCAATGTACGGAATTGCGCATAATCCAAACGCAAACGGCCTGATACCTTTTTCATCACAGGCAATTGCGCAGAACCACCCACACGGGAAACGGAAATACCAGGATTCACAGCCGGACGTTTACCAGCATAGAAAAGTTCTGATTCCAAATAAATCTGACCATCAGTAATCGAAATAACGTTCGTAGGAATATACGCAGACACATCGTTCGCCTGAGTTTCAATAATTGGCAAAGCAGTCATTGAACCACCACCCAAAGATTCAGAAAGACGGGAAGCACGTTCCAACAAACGGGAATGCAAATAGAAAATGTCTCCAGGATACGCTTCACGACCTGGTGGACGGCGGAGCAAGAGCGCAACTTCACGGTAAGCCCAAGCATGTTTAGAAAGATCATCGTAAACAATCAAAGCATCTTCACCGTTGTACATAACTTCTTCAGCCATGGCACAACCAGTATACGGAGCAATAAAGTTCAATGAAGCCGGATCAGAAGCGGATGTAGAAACCACAGTTGTATATTCCATCGCACCAGTCTGTTCCAATTTACGAACAACGTTCGCAATAGTTGATTGTTTTTGACCGATCGCTACATAAAAACAATGAACATTTTTACCTTTTTGATTGATGATTGTATCGATCGCAATCGCAGTTTTACCAAGCTGGCGATCTCCAATGATCAACTCACGTTGACCACGACCAACCGGAATCATCGCATCAATCGCTTTAATACCAGTCTGAAGCGGAACACCTACTGATTTACGGTAAATAACACCTTCAGCTTTGTTTTCAATCGGACGGAATTTCTTAGATTTAATTGCACCTTTACCATCAATCGCTTGGCCCAATGCATTCACCACGCGACCAGTAAGTTCAGGACCAACCGGCACTTCCATGATACGGCCAGTACTTTTCACAACATCACCTTCTTTAATATGTTTACCTTGGCTGAACAAAATACAACCAACAGTATCTTGAGTCAGGTTGATCGCCATACCGTAAGTATCTCCAGGAAACTCAACCATTTCTCCCATTTTTACATCGTTGAGTCCGCTTACTTGAGCCACACCATCACCGATTGTCACGATGGATCCAACTCCAACAGTATTTGCTTTAAAATCCATATCCTTGAGCTGCGCTTCAAGAAAATCCGTAATTTGGTTCGCATTGAGTTGCATTGTAGTTTTATTAAAATTTATAAATTATTATCATAGTTGGGTTTCTCGTCATCTTCTTTCATCTCGTAACTTTGTCCAGTTCTCTGCTTCTCATTAATTTTATCTGGTTTGTGGCGGGGAATGTTTCCTGAAGGCATTCAGGGGGTTGGGGCCCTCCTTGCCTGAAGGGAATATTCCCCGGCGCAAACCTCATGTAAAAATTAATTAAGCTGCGTATTCGTCAAATGTTTCTTTAAAGTGTCCAAATAATTTCGAACGGAATAATCCGTTAAATAACTTCCTTCATAAATTTGCGCACCCGCAATCAAACTTTCATCCACTTCAAATTTTACCGTTATGGAGTTACTCTTTTTCCCCTGAATTTTCTGCACAAAAGCAAGTTGCTCCTGCGGAGAAAATTCACGGGCAGTTCGAATCGTAATCTCTTTAATTCCTTTCATTTCATGATAATTTTTGCGATAAACCTGGGCAATTTTTCCCACATATTTCAAGGCTTGTTGCTGAGCGAGCAAAACCAAAACTTGCAAAGTCAGATCCTGAAGTTTGCCATGAAATGTAGCTTTCAAAACTTTCTCAGAACCCTGAGGAGTTAATAAAGCCACGTTTTGAAAAAGAACTTTAAATTGCGGGTTCTTCATCAAAGTCATGAGCCCTTCCATATCTGCTGCAACTTTGTCCTCAATTTTTTGAGACGTCGCCGTCTTCAAAAGCGATTGAGCTACCTTAATGTGGAAATTGTTGAAAATCATGATGCAAAACTATTAAGGCTTTCTTCGATCATTTTAGCGTCTTTGGCAGAATCCATTTTTTCACGGATAACTTTTTCAGCTGTTTTTACGATCAAACTCACTGCCTGAGCTTTAAGATCTTCCATCGTTTTCGTTTTTTCCATTTCAATCAACTGATGGCCACTGCTGATAATTTTTTTAGCTTGTTCTTGAGCTTCCATAACGATGCTGTTTTTAAGACCTTCACCATCTTTTCTGGCCTTATCCATCAAAACCTGGGTTTCCATCTTCGTGTTTTTCATCATGTCTTCACGAATTGCTTTGGATTCACGCAAAGAAACTTCTGCTTTTTCAGCATTTTCCACCCCGGCAGCGATCTTTTCTTCACGGTCCTTGAGTAATTTCGTCAAAGGCTTGTAAAGAATCAGATTCAAAACCAACAACAGGATGACAAAGTTCAATGCCTGAAAACCAACAACAGCGGGATCCACGGAAAGTCCTTGGGATTCAGCGGCAGCAGCCGGTTCAGGAGCAGCATGTGCTAGAGAAATAAATTCGTTCATAAGTTTGCGTTAAAATCGCCGGTAAAGGCGTATAAATTTTGGAAAAATCCAAAAATTTATTTGTTGAGGATCAAAATAGCGATTACGAATGTGAAAATGCCGAGACCTTCAGCAAACGCAGCAGCAAGAATCATGTTGAGCTGGATTTTTGATGCAGCTTCTGGTTGGCGAGCGATTGATTCAACAGCTTTAGCACCAATACGACCGATTGAAAACGCTGGAATGATTACGCCCATAGCAATAGCAAAGGCAGCAGCGAATGTGTTTAAATTCATATAATAATGAATTAAGAAATAAATAATTGTGAGATAGACTCTCATGGCAGCCGCTTGTATAAGCGCCTTTCATGAACTTCCATCAGATCCTCAAATTGTAAAAGAACTATCCAACCGCTGGATGAATAACTGGACCACTTTCTTTTTTGGTAGGAGCAACAACTTCACCTTCCTCTTCTTCATGAGCAGTATTCAATGCTGTAAACGTAAGGAACAACACTGAAAATACAAACGCCTGAATCAAACCGATCACAAATTCAAGCATCATGAATGGTAAAGGAAATGCAGGAGCAACAATCAAAAACGCCACAGTTAACACGATTTCACCACCAAAAATATTTCCAAAAAGACGAAGCGCCAACGCCACTGGACGAACCAATTCAGAAATAATATGAAGTAAACCCACAAAGAAATCGATCACACCAAGCGGACCTTTATCAATAATCGCTTTCACATTAAAGAAATGACCAAGATGACCAAACACACCATGTGCTTTCATACCCTGATATTCAAAATACAAAAATGCCACGATAGCCAAAGCCGCTGTCGTATTCAAATCACTTGTTGGAGCACGTAAAAATCCAAGCTGTTCAGCAATCAAACCCATTGCAATTCCCAACCAGTTGGAAAAAAGAATCGTTAAGAAGAACGTAATAAAAATCGGGAAATGTTGTTGAGCCGCTTCGCCACCAACCTCTTTCATAAAGTTGCGCATACCGCCCAAAGCCCACTCCACCAAATTATAAAAACCTTTTGGAAGATATTTCATGGTAAATCTTGCCACCAAAGCAAGTCCAATGAGAATTGCCATGACCAACCACATTGTAATCATAGTATTTGTTACCGGAAGGTTCCAACTTCCTACTGGAAGTGTGAACACAGTTTTTGGCGCTAAATGAATCTCAAGATCCTGAATTCCCATAAAATGGCGTAAGTACTAAGTTTTTTTAATGTTTTAATAAAATAAAGTTAATCAAATTTACGATTAACTTCATTCAGATCAAATCAACCACCCATTTTAAGAATACTTTTCAAAAAGTCAATCCCCCCGATTTTTTAAAAACCATTTCCTATTTCTCGTGCAACAGAAACCGAAAAACTGTCATAACCGCGCAACCTTGCTGCATGAAAAGCATTATTTATTGCTTCCGAAATTTCCACACTTGAGACTTTTTGACCCTCGTACAACCACTGCAATTGTGCAAATGCAGAATTTAATGCAAAAAATGGTTCGGCTGGAGCAAGTTTTACCGCCGCTTTATAATGGCTTGCTACCTCAGCTAAAAGCGTATTCACGTTCGGATCATCCTGTGGAAGTTCACCAATCTGCGAACCATCAGCAGTTCCTGAATTTTGAACCATACTATTCAATTCCAAAATTCCATCATACGCATTGCGCATTTCCGCATCCGCTTGAACCATTTGAACTCCGTGAACCCAGAAAAAGCTCACACTCAAAACCGCAATCACAGCAAAAATTCCAATTTTCGCAAATGTTCCCAAACCTAATTCCACCAACGAAAAACCTTTATCTTCTTGATGCAAAATATTCAACATGACCGCAGCAAAAAGCGTTAAAAACACCCATTGCACCGTGACCGAAAAACCAAACTGATTCGCAATAAAAAGTCCTAAAATCGAACTCGAAAATCCCAACACCCACCAATTATTTTTCTTTTTCCATCCTTGAACAATCAAACCCAAAATCAAACAAAGATACGCAATCATTCCAGGAACTCCAATTTGTACAGCCCAATCCAATAATTCATTATGAACATGATCCAGAATTTCTCCCTGATCTTCACGCGTATTCACTGTTGGTGGGGCAAACGATGCAAACGTCACCGCAAAAGTTTCCGGTCCAAAACCAACAATTGGACTCACACTAATTTGTTTTAAAACCGCCGGCCAAACTTCCAGACGTTCCCGCGCCGACGAAGCGTTTTCTTCACTTGAAGTTAATCGGTCCACAAAAGGAATATTTTGAATCCAGGTTTGCTGAGAGTTCGCCAAAACAAACCACACAAAACCTCCGGCTAAGAAAGGCAATAAACATAAAATCACCAAAGTTTTTTTTGCTTTTCTTTGAACCGCAACAACAACAAGCAAAAATAAAACACTCAAAAAGAAAGCCAAAAAACCGGCTCTGGAAAGCGTTAAAAGCAAAGCAGAAATTCCAACAACCAAACCAATCCAAGAAAAAATCTTAAACTTTTTTCTGAAAATATTCACAATAAAGAGTGGAATCATCATCACAATGTAACTCGCCAAATAATTTGGATTCGCCATCGTTCCATAAATTCTTCCGTTAAATCCACTGTCATTCCACCATTGCAAAAAACCAGGCAAAAACTTTTGTGACATCGCAATTCCGCTAACAGCAAAAAATCCGACCATCAAGGTAATAATCAATCGTTCTCTTTGCTGGGGACTTTTGAGTTCAAAAAATATGACGGTTCCAAAAATTAAATAACTCACCATCGTAAACAAACCTTGAAAACGCGGATACCAACCCAAAAAACTTAACGCAGGCGCGACCGAAAAAATCGTCGCGATGATGTACAAACCCAAAAACGCCAATAAAGAAAGCCACAAATACCAATATTTATCCCAATCAAAACTTGGTGATTTTCCCATGAGAAAATATTTCCCAATAAACATCAAAAGCAGCAAAACCGTTGCTCCTTCAAAAACAACAATTTTTGCCAATTCAAAAGTTGTAAAAATGTTTGGAAAAAAAATTAAAGGAAGCAAGAAAACCAGCAAGAGCCAAACTGCTTCCATCCCAAAAGTAAGCCATTGAATCAATGTCGAATTTTTCTCGTGACTGTGTTTTTGATGCTCCGCAAGTTTTGTATTCATACATGCACCTTACCAGATCTTACTTTCTGCTTCAAAATATTACCACACAACATTTTTAAATATTACGCAAGTAACTATGACGAAAAAGTGACATATGACTAGTTACAAAATCATCAAAAAATGTTAAAATAATGGGAAATAAAAAAACTTTCCAACAAACTAAAATCAAAAATGAACCAGGAACTCAAACAAAAATTAGCAAGATTTTCTCTCAGCATCATCGTTTGTGCTGGAATTTTACAACAGCTAATTTCCTCATCTTCAAGCGCCTTGGCAGCACAGCCTCCAGGCGTAACAACTGTTCCTTACACCGTTTCCTACAGTGCACGTTTAACCAACGCTTCTGGTGTTGCAGTGACAACTCCGCAAGATGTTCGATTCAGTTTGTGGACAGATGCAGATTACGATCCAACGGATATTTTACCTTCCGGAGCAATCAATCCTGCAGCTGTTGGATTTACTGGTTGGAGTGAAGTTCATTCCGTAACTCCAGATGCCAACGGACTTTTCCAAGTTCGTCTTGGAACAATCACAACTCTTCCAAATTTTAGTGTAAATACAGACACCTTCTTGCAAGTTGAAGTTGAACCAACAGGTTCTCCACTTACAAGTTTTGAAGTTTTGGACCCGGATTCAAATACAGCAAACACAACAGATCGTTTCCCAATGGATTCATCTGCATTCGCCATCAACTCTGATACATTAGATAACCATGATGCTTGTAACACTGTTGGTACCTGCGCCCCTGGCCAAATCCCATTTTTGGATGGAACAGGATTGCTTCCAATCAACACGATTCCAGGAGGAACAAATGGCGATACCTTTATTTTAGATAACGATAACAACGCTCCCGGAAATATTAAATTACAATTTGGAAATACTTTAAATAAATTCCTCGAATACAATCCAACAGCTGGTTACTTCAATTTTAACGACGACGTAAACATTCAAGGAGACCTTACTGTAACCGGTACTATTAATGGCGTAACAATTTCTCCTCTTACAGTGACTGGAACGTACGATCAAACCATCAACTACGATCCAGAATATAAAGGAGGCGTTATCCAACCAGACGATGCAAATGTTGGCGGAAACGAAGGCACGGTCAAAGACCTCTTTAGTGCTGCTGACAAAATGAACTACTATCATTGGACAACCAATCAGGCCACAACTCAGGATATCTTTATTACAATCCGTTCAAATGTTCCTGAAGGTTTTAATGTTTGGCAATCAACGCCAATTAAATTTACTTATAGAACAGGAACAGCGTCAGCTGCAGATAACTCATTAGATGTATCAATGACCGATACAGCAGGAAACCCAGTAACTCTTTCTACTGCAACCGGATTAACTTCCCCTACATTTACGACGACAAACATTAATTTTACGGGTGCACCAACATTTACACCGGGACAACCATTTACCATCACGGTGAAAATGAATGCAACAAGCGCAGGGTCTGCAGACGCGGGCCGTCTTCAACTTAATTACAACGGTCGCTAATTCTTTAACTGATGCTATGAAAAACTCTCCATAACCATTTGACCCCTTTTGTATCCGTATGAGGTCGAACATGCAGGCCAAAAGGGAATACAGTCAAATAAAGGCACGCGGTAGCGAGCGCACGAGCGCACCAGACAACGCATCGCCTTGAAACTTCTCTCCTAATATACAAAACAAATATTAATTAATTTTAACCCCAAATAAATATGAAAACATTATTCTCTAAAAAAGCAGTGAAGCTCCTCAGCTCAATGGCTTTGGGTGTCATGCTCTTGGGCATGATTGCTCCGATTGCTTCTGCTGCAATCCTTTTCCAGGACGACACATTTGAAACAGTTGAATCTGACGCGATTCAAATTGGTTCAAACGATGCAGGTGTCAGAAACACATCAATCCAGTTCGGAAATGATCCAACTGCGTCTGAAAATGGAAATATCCAATGGAACATTACAACAAATCGTTTCAGTGCTGATCATTCCCTTGATGTCACTGGTGATTTAACAACAACAAATGGTATGAGCGTAACTGGAGGTCAGGTTGATTTCCACAGTGCTTCTGGTCAACGTTTGCGTGAAAGTTCAAACCCAAACGGTTTGGCAGCCTGCGCGACTTTGAATGAAGTCATCGTAGATACAACATCAAAATCAATCAAACTTTGTACCACAACAGGTATCGCTGGTGCAGCAGTTTGGACAGCTCCATCTCCATCAGTTCCAACAGGTGCATCAAATCCTGGAACTTGTGCAGTAGGTGATTTGTTCTTCAATACAACAACAAGTACTTTGAATGTTTGTACAGCTACAAATACTTTCAGCGTTGCTGGTCCACAAGATTTTGAATCTGTGTACAACAAAGATGCTGATAAAACATTAACAACATCAGGTGGTAACTTCACTGTTGCTGCTGGTGCAGGTAACATTTCCAATACAGGTGCTACATTTGGTGTAACAACAACAGGTGCCACAACAGTAAGTGCTGGTGCTTCTTCATCATTCACAACTTCTTCAGGAAACTTGGGTTTGACTGCCACAACAGGTAACGTCAATGTTACAGGTGGTTCTGCTGCAAGTAATGCAGTGAACTTGAGCGCTTCCAATGCTGCAGGTGGAATCACAGGTACTTGGGGTACAGGTGGTTTGAATTTCTCTTCAGCAACTGGTGCATTCACTATTACTGGAACAGGAAACTCAACAGAAACAACAGCCAACGGTAACTTAACACTCGGAACAACAGGTGCTACTGGTGGTAATCTTGCTTTGTCTACAACAGGTACAGGTAAATCAATCACCTTTGCAGATGCAAACGTAACAACTCCAATCAAGTTTTCCAATACAGCCACAAGTTTGGCAGCAACATATGCAGCTGGCGATGGTATCTTGGATGCTCTCAATGAATTAACTTCAACAGCAGCAGGTAATGGTGCAAGTAACATTGGTGTAAATAATACTTTCACTAATATTACTGGAAGTGATGTTCAAGCAGCTTTGGCTTCTATTGATGGACAAATTGGCCACAATGGTCCAAATGTTGAAAACTTAACATTCAATCCACAATTCCCAAATTTCGTTATTTCAAAGAGCGGCTCTAATAACAACGGTACACTTACTGAAGATTTTGACAGTACAAATAACCGCCAATTATACGATTGGACAACAAACCAAGTTACACAACAAGGTATTGATGTGAAGACTCGTTTCCCATTGCCTACAGATTTCGTAAGCACTGGTAACTTCACATTTGATTTCCGTACAGGAACAATCACAACAACAAACAACAAAGTGACAGTAACCTTCAAGGATATTACAAAGAGCAACACAGTTTGTGCCACAAGTGCAAACAATGCTTCTGCCAACGCTTGGACAACTATAACAGTAACAGCTGCAACATTGAATGCAGGTTGTGCTGCTGGTAACACAATGGCTGCTGGCGACATCATCGAAGTTGATACAAACCTCTTTGATATCAGCAATGTTACCGCTCCAGGTACATTTGCCGATGTAGGTACATTAACACTCGGATACAACAACTAATTAGTAGTTTCGTTGCCTCCCTCAGCAATGGGGGAGGTTGTCGAAATTATTACTCCAAGCAATAAATGAAGTTTCTCCAAGCACAAAAACTCAGAAAAATTTTAGTTGTGGCAGCGACAATGCTGACCATGGCTGGAACAGTCGTAACTGCACGCGCCGCAATTCTTTTTCAAGATGATAATTTTGGAACCGTTGATTCGGACAATTTAGTTATTGATAGTAATAATACAAATGGCGGAAATATCGTTCTCCAGTTTGGAACAACTTTGGCAAAAACATTGCTCTATAGCCAAGCCAACAGTCGTTTTGAATTCAACGCCAACGTGGATCTTACAAATAACCAACTCTCCACAGCTCGTATGGAAAACGTGGCAGCATTACCAGGTGGAGCAGGCGGCTTGGGTGCTGGTGGAAAAGGACGCCTCGTCCAATTAACAGCAACTGATAGCGTTGCACCAGGTTGTATAAGTCCAACGTGTGGCTCAGGTTCATATTCATGGGATGGTTCTGTTTGGCATGCACTTCAAGGTTCAATCACCGCAGCAACAGCTTCAAAAATCGTAACCGTTGGTCCAACAGGTCGTGATTACACTTCAATCGCAGCAGCAGCAACATATTTAAATACACTCTCCGGAGGTGAAATGTGGGTAGATCCAGGAACATATCCTGTAACAACCGTTGTAGATTTATCAAACATTAAAATCCGTGGTGCTGATACAGCTTTAACAGTCATTGCTGTTCAAACAACTGGAAAACTCAATGTATACCAATCAAAATTTGAAACATTAACCGTGAACGTAGATACGGCAATCACAGCAGCAATGGGTATGGATGTTCAATTTAATGCAGCTGCAAGTTCAGCGATTGAATTCAATCAAGTAAATTTCATTGTTGGTGCAGGCAAAATTGGTATCGACAGTACAGCAGCAACAAAACCGGTAACAATCGCCACATTTAACGAATGTACCGAGTCGTCAGGAACAGGAACATTGTTGAAAACAGTTGCAACAACAGACTTAAGTTCAAGTTCAGTAATGACAGTTATTAACCTTTTGAGTTCAAATCCATTAAAAATCGTGGATTGGCCGGTCACCATTGTTGGTGGAAGTAACGTTGTTACAAGCGGAACAATCAACACGGTTCCAGATCGAACAATTCTCGTTTCTCCTGGAATGAATATTCAAGGAGCCATCAACAGTCTTGGTGCAAATGGTGGTGTAGTTCGTTTGAACATTGGAACTCATGACATTACAGCACCGTTGGTTATTTCAAACGATAATATTGAACTTACAGGTGAAGGTCCTGGAACAATTTTAAGAGCCCAAACCGCAGGATGGACAGGTGGAACAACGGGTCATGATGCAGTGATTCAAGTTGGTGCATCAAACGGAACTGCTCCTCGCAACAATACAATTATTAGTAATTTCCAACTTCAAGTTGGACCAAACGTTCACGGAATTGAAGTAAATGGAGGAACTCAGAACAAAGTTTTGGATATGTTTGTTCAATCCATTGGTGTTAAAAGTGCTACGCATACAGCGATTGTGTTTACCGATGGTTCAGCTAGTGCAGGTTCACGTTTCACTGCTTCAAGAAACATTGTTGATCGTGATATTGCCGCTGATCGTTGGGTTGATGGCGTGCATTTTGATGGAGGCGCACCAGTTGCAGGCCAAACATTTGGTTACGGCAATGGAATCACCGACAGTATTATTTCCGAAATGGTTATTAACGAAGCCGCAGAAACTTCCTACGATTTTACATTCATGTCTGCATCCGCAATTTTCTCAAACCGCGCAAGAAATATTGGTTTTAATAACGGTGCTTTTGGTTTATATCTCAGCAATGCGAATGACGTTATGGTGATGAACAATACGATTGAAGGTAATAACAATGTTCTCACAATCGGTATCGAACTCGCATCCACAGTCACAAACTCAACCATTCTTGGAAATGCCATTCGTGGAAATCCATCCAATTTTGCTTCAGGTTTAACGGTGGTAGACGCAACCAGCACAGCCAATTACATTCAAGAAAATCAGGTCATGAATGCCTCAACAAGTTTTGTTGATAACGGCGTATCTACAAACGGCAATTACGGAATTGGAACCGCTGCGCCAAACACAAAACTCGACGTGAACGGTGATTTGGCTTTACGTAGCAATCCAGTGACATTGGCGAATGGAGCGAATAACAATGTTGCTATCGGAAGCTTCACAAATATCAGAATCACAGGTCCATCAGCAGCATTCACTATTACTGGTCTAACCGGAGGTGTGAACGGAAAAACTGCCACATTGTATAACACAACAGCAAACGCCATGACGATTTCCAATAACAATGTTTTATCATTGGCTGCAAACCGTATTTTAACCTTAACCGGTGCTGACATCGTTGTCCCAGGCCCGGGCGTTGCAAACTTTATTTACGACACAACACAATCATTGTGGATTTTCACAGGATACAACAACACGAATACCAGTTCATTCTCATTGCCGACTCAAACAGGTAACGCAAACAAATATTTACAAACAAACGGAACATCTCCTTTATGGGCAACTCCAGGTCCAGCAAGCAAACAAATTTTTACTTCTGGTAGTGCAACGTACACAACTCCAGCCGGCGTAACTGCCATCATGGTTGAAATCGTTGGTGGTGGCGGTGGTGGCGGTGGTTCAAACGGAACACTTGCTTCAACTGGAGCAGGCGGTGGTGGTGGAGCAGGCGGTTACACCAGATTTTTGATTACAAATCCAGCTGCAAGTTATACGTATACCGTTGGTGCAGGTGGACTTGCAGGAGATGCCACAACCAGTGGAACCGGTGGAACCGGTGGAACAACACTCTTTGGAACTGCTCTTTTAAGTGCAAGTGGTGGAACAGGTGGAACTGGTGAAACCGGTGTAGCAACAGCAACTCCTATCTCAATCGCAGGTGGTGCAGGTGGAACAGGTTCTGGTGGTGATGTAAATACGGTAGGAAGTGCCGGCGAAGGTGGATTACATTTAACAGCTGCTCAAGCAAGTTCAGGAGCCGGTGGTGGATCATTCTTTGGTGGCGGAGCTGCTGGCTTAAGCACAAATTCTGCAAACGGTAATCAAGGTGGAAACTATGGCGGTGGCGGGAGTGGCGCAATCACAAACAGTGCTACTGATCGCTCTGGTGGTGCAGGTGGAAGTGGAGTTGTGATCGTTACCGAATATAAATAGAAACTTTATGAAAAAAGCTTTCGTCATTATTGGGACGCTCGCAATGTTCATGACAACGCAAATTGCCTTGGCTGATTATCCTGATGTTCCTCCAACGAATGAACATTACATCCCTGTGCAATATTTAACTCCGTTCAACTATTTTAGTACGTTCCCAGATGGTAATTTTCATCCTGAACAATTTTTAACATATGGCGAAGCTGTAAAACTTATTTTGGACTCCTCAAGTATTGCTCCATCAACTCCAAGTCCAACAGTATTTGCTGATGTTAGTTCAACTGACCAGTATGCCAATTATATTCAAAAAGCCAAAGACCTAGGACTTCTTGATCCTGATGGTGATAATAAAGTTCACCCAGCGGAAAATATGATTCGTTCAAAATTTATCAAAATACTCCTCAAAGCAAATAGCTTTAATGAATCAGGTTGGCAAAACCAATTTTTCTATAAAGACGTCCCAGTAGGTGCCTGGTTTAATGCCTACATGAATTTTGCAGGAGTAAACGCCATGATTGTTCCTGACGAAAACGGTTATGTTTTCCCAAGTCAGGCTATCAGCCGCGGCGAAGCCGCAGAGGCACTGTATGTTGCAGCCCTCATGAGAAACAGAACAAGTGTTCTTTTTCTTGCTCAACAAACAATTTCACAAATTTCCCAAACAAAAACCTATTTGAATAACAGCAATTTTGCCTCAGCAGACAGAGCTTCAGCTTTTGCAGATAGTTTAGGACAACAAATTTTCCGTCTATTATCCTCAAGCAAAATCATGGTGGGAAAAGCAAAAATCAGCAGAGCATACAGAAATCTCATCAAGGCCTACATCGCAAAAAAAAGAAATAAAATTGTTGATGCAAAAATCTTTGCAGATGCGGCAATCGCAAAATCAGCTGAAGCAGTTGATAACGACACATCAAATTCCTCAGATGCAAACAACGTAACAACACTTGCAGCACAATTCGAAAATTAAAAAATCTCAACTTTTTCAAAAATAGAAAAAGTTAAGACCAATCAAAAAACACCCAAAAAAAACTCTCAAAAAAACAAAACCAAAATCAAAAATGAAAAATTACAAAACAAAACTCATCACTTTAGGAACGCTCTGTTTTCTTGCAGTGCAATTGCAGACAGCTTTTGCAGTAAGCTCTGTTCCAGCAGCTCAACAACTTTTACCAGCAGCAAATAGCGGAGACCAAGAACCAGCCATCGTGAAAGCTCTTTGCACAGATTTAACCGGCTATGTTGATCTTGATTGTGTCGCCGGACTTTTATTAGCAACCGGATCACCAAGCCCAAGTCCGAGCCCATCACCAAGTCCATCTTCAAGTCCAAGCGCAAGCCCGACTCCTTCACCAACTCCAACCCCGACACCAAGTCCAACCCCGACACCGAGCCCAACTCCGACACCAAGTCCGACACCAACCCCAACTCCAAGCCCAACTCCGACACCAAGTCCTTCTCCAAGTTCGTCACAAACAACGACCACAACTTCAACCGAAACCCAAGCACCGGAAAGTGTTCTCGGTGTTTCAACTCAACGTGGTGCAGCATGCCCACCTGATCTCTCAAAATACTACAATGAACTAAAAGAAAGTCTCAGTGCATTGGAGAAACAACAAGAAAATGCAAATAAAGACTATTTTACTGAAAAAATTACGTATATAATTTTCCTGATTATCATAGTGTGCTTACTTCTTGTTGAAGAATACCGCTATCGAAAGATTTCAAGCCGATATCTCAAACTAAAAAAACGCGGAAGAAAAAAAACTAAACCGCGTAAAAAATAAGAGATGTGGTTTTGAACCTTAACGCAATTATGATTCAAAACCGCACCAATACATTAACAACTCCGGATCAACCTGACATGGCAGGAATCCACCATCAGCTTTTTGGGCTTCATAAAAAAGGTATTTTGGTGATGTTGGGTTTCATCTTCGTCCAGTTTTTTTTCATGGGTTATGTCGTTGACGCTGGAGAACTCACTTTAAAAGCCCTTTTGAACTGCACGAATGCCATCAGAATGGCTTATGAACCGACCCAGCTTGTTTCCAATGACAAACTCAATGCCGCAGCAGAAAGCAAACTTCAGGACATGGATCAGTACAAATATTGGGCACATCAAAACCCGGTCACAGGAGCCCAACCGTGGGATTTTATCGATAAAGCCGGCTACAACTACAATACCGCTGGCGAAAATTTAGCGTACGGTTTTACAGACAGTCAAAAAATCTGTGATGCCTGGAAAAAAAGTCCAAAACATTTGGCAAATATTAAAGATCCGACGTTTGAAGAAGTCGGATTTGCCGTTGATAAAGCCAATCTTCATCAAAACGAAAAAGGCATTTTAGTCGTTCAGATGTTTGGAAGCCGCAGCGATTTCTCTGCAACAGCGAGTCAAAATTCGCAGACCCAGGCGCAGACTCAAACTAATTCAGCCGCCCAAAACGGTTCAGATTCACAAATAACTTCACACGCAGCAGCTGGTGAAAGTCAGGAAAAAATAAATCCGCAAGTCGAAGGATCTTCAACAGATTCACAAGAAGACAGTGTGTACGCCGCAACCTCTTTTGTTCCGGTATTTTTAATTGCTGCCATTCCATACGTCGCAGGATTTTCTCTTATCACAACCATTTTTGCAGCAATGCAAATATCCAAGTTCAAAAAGAACAAAAAGAAAGTTAAACTGTTTAAAAAAATCACACTTGTTTTAGCAGTGGTTACAGTGATATTGCTTATATGTTTCGCCCTTTTCCCAACCGTATAAAAAACCTATGAAAAAATTTCTCACCATTTTAGGATTTTTTCTTCTCCTGGAATATCAGGTGTTTTTTGGCCAGAACAATTATTCGCTTATCACCGCAGCGGGATTAGTTTTACTCTGTTTGTACGAATTTTTCACAGAAGATAAATACATTTTTTTCCGCGAACAAAAACTTTCTGATTACCACGGAACCCAACTCACACTTGGCGAAAAACTGGGAGCCGGGGTCTACGGAGTTATCCTTATCCTCAGCATTATTTTGGGTTCTGGATGGGGTGCACAATTGGCTTTTATCCTCATCGCCGGAATTTTGGGCGTCACCATTATCTCGATCCGTGAAATCAAAAAATCCCAACAAAACGGCCAAAATATTTCAAGTACACTCATCAGCAGTTTTACCATTCCCAAGTTTTTCCTCTTTCTTTTAAACTATCTTTTAAGCATTCAAATTCACGAAAGCTTTGCGTACCAATCAATTTTACTGCTTTCTGCCTTCGTTCTTTATGATTTGGTAGACCACGGCGAAAAAATTATTGAACGAGCCAGAAAAGGGGAAATCACTCGTCACGAATTCAAACATTCACTTTTTCACAGCTGGAGCAAATATTGGAACTTCCTTTTAGGAGTCTGGTTTTTCATTGCCTTAAGAGCAAACGGACAAATCAGTGCAGAATATGAATACATTTTGCTGTTTGTTTTCATGGTCATTTTCTTCACACTTTTGATGCGCAACGAAAGCACGTTCAAAATCAAAGATTTTTTTGGAACCGTTATTTTTGCACTTTTATTGGCCGGAATAAGTCCACTCATGAGTGCAGTTGTCAAAAACGAAATGCCTGCCTATCTTTTGGCAGCAATTATTTTTGTGGCATTCGACCTTGGCGATATTTATTTCCACCAACGCGAGTTTAAAGAAGCGAACTTAAAATTTTGGACACAAAAAGCAGCAGTCTATCTTTTGATTGGCATTTATATTGCCCAAGTTCATTTTATGATGACCCATTCGATCTTCGGTATCGACCAAGTCGTGGTGTCGGTCCTTAAACCATCATAAACGCGGTTTATTCGTTCTTTAATGGCAACGTGAAGGTAAACGTTGTTTCTTTGTCTGGAATCGATGTAAACGTAATTGCACCCCCATGTGCTTCGACTACGGTTTTAACATAATAAAGACCAAGACCTGTTCCCGTTGTAATAGATTTCATCGCATTATCAGCGCGGAAAAATTTCTGAAAAATTTTAGACTGTTGGTTTTTTGGAATACCGATTCCCGAATCACGAACCGAAATTTTAGCATAACCACCTTCAAACGTGCATGTTATATGAACAACTCCGCCTTTGTTTGAATATTTAATCGCGTTATTCAACAAATTCATAATAACCTGGTAAATTTTATCGCGATCAATTTCCGCAGATAAAGAACCTTTTGAATTCAAATCAGACTGGTCCATTTCCAAAATTATTCCTAGTTCGCTGGCAATATTTTGTTGTTCCGTCATTGCTGCTTCAATCAATTTCACCAAATCTACACTCGTTTTTTCCAGTTTTTTAGCGTCAGGAGATTCAATTCTGGAAATATTTAAAAGATCATTCACAAGTTGAATCATTCTTTCATTACTATCATCAATATTTTTAATATATTGAAGTTGTGTCTTGGACATTTTTCCGGCTTTCCCATGAAGTAACAACGAAATCATCCATTTGTTTCCGGTCAAAGGAGTTCGTAATTGATGTGAAGCAATCGAAACAAATTCCGATTTCATTTTGTCCACTTCATATTCATGAGTCATATCTTTAAACACAATAACCGCTGCCAAAACTTCACCTTTTCTTTTAACCGGAGCAGCAGAAAATGCCATATGGATCGGCTGACCATTCTTAGGAAAAAACAGCACACCTTTAGGTAATTGAAGAATAGTTTCTTTGGTAAATACAGGATTTAAAAAAGTCATATCAATAATTTTTTCATTCGCATCCAAAAATTTAAAATTTCGCTCAAATGGGCTACCTAAAAGTTGAGTATAGGTTTTATTACAAAACTTTTTGGTCATGCCATTCACCATCAAAATTTTGCCTTTACTGTCAACAACGATAACTCCTTCGGCAATCCCATGAAGAATCGCATCAAGTTTTTTACGTTCAACATCACTTTTATTAGCATGTTCTTTAACTTTTTTTCGTGATAAATCCAGTTCATGAAAAGCCTTTTTTACAGTAATGATAAGAGCACCTAGTTCATCTTTCTTGCCAAGTGTTACCATATTGCTCATCTCTGAAGCATCTGATTGATAATGAATGACCGCATTCGAAAATTTATAAAGACGTTTTAAAATAAAACCATCAAGGAAATAAACACTTCCTACTACCAAAATAATGGCCAACAAGACGAAAATGATGAAAAGATTTTTAACCGAATCAATGGCAAGAATATTTACAGGACGAGGAACATCAATCTTCAAAATAGCTTCGATTTCATTGAGATCATTTTTCAAAGTAAAGAAAGCCTGAATATTATTATCGTCAACAAAATTAATGACACGTTGGGTATCGGGCGCCAGAACTTTATCAGCAGTAAAAATTGAACGTATTGTGGGAGGAGAAAAATCAGGCATAGCTATAACATTGACTGATATTGCTGCAGAAAGCCTTTTAAAGTAAGCATCATCAAAACTACTCGCCATTAAAACGGTTCCTTTAATAGGACCTTCAACCTTACTTGTTAAAATCGGGGTTGTAGCAACAAGCATCAAATTATTCTGAAATCGAAGAAAATTTGCATGTTTATCTAACGTATCTTTAAAAGTAAGCAGATCAGAATCTTCGTGGATCACATCCAGAAAATCTTTTGGTAATTCAACTTCCTTGTCGTTTTGCCAGTCATATGCGCGCGCATAAATAAGTTTTTGATCCTCATCAAAAACCGCCACAATATTTACTTTTAAATTCACAAATGAATCACTGCCAAAGTTTGCATCAATATATTTTTGATTTTTATCCTGAACAAATTGGTACGTATCATCCCAAGCGCCATAATCCCCAGCAGTTGTTTGTAAATTCGTAACTTTCATATCAATCGCTGCAGCAACACGATTAATATTATCAATCATACTTTGTTGTTCGATTTGTTTGGTCGCGTTAAAAACAAAACCAACGGTCACCAAATAAATAACCGCCATGATAAACAGCAAGAGTAAGCCAAGATAGACCGGTGTCTTTGTGCGAAGTTTCATGAAAAGATTAAGTTTTTATATTTTTTTATACGATTGCAGTTTTTTTTAATTTTACGATAGAAAGCCCTAAAAAGCCAAGAGTAAGCACCGCAATCACAAAAGAACTAAATCCAAAATAACGGAAAATAATTGGAAGACTCGTGGAATGAATCTCAAACGTTTTCATTGAACTTGGTTGCCCCAAAACCTGATTATCATCTCCATAAAAAACCGCAAAAACCGCATGCGGACCTGCAGCAAAAACTCCCTGATCCCCAGTTTGTAACAACGTCCAGGTTCCATCTGCATTCACTTTTGTTGTTGCAACCAAGGACTGTCCATTATCAACAAACAAAGCAACATGAGAAAATAAAGGACCAGTTCCACTAAAAGTCACTGAATTATCAATCGAAGAAACATTCACACTTTGAATTGCGAGCGGAATATCTTCTGCATATTCACGTGAACCAGAAAATTGAGGAACGGTATTTGCAGCACCATGAAAAGTTTCATTTTGGGTAAAGAACGCATTCGAAAGAGTTTGAATCGCAATTACCAATACGGCAATAACAGCAAAGGAAAGGACTAAAACCTGTTGAAAACGTTCAGGACTGACTGTCGTAGCCAAAAGATTTTTTGTCTTTTTTGTTTTTTCGCGAAAAACTAAAAAGTATGGAAAAGAAACAACAACAAAAACAATCTTTAAAAAAATAAGTTCCATCAAATATAAAATCTTCACCACAAACATTTCAGTCACAATTCGCTTACGAAGAGTGTTGATATATTGAGAAAAATTTTTCAGAAATTGAGCGTATGTTCCGCTCATATCTAAAGAGTTAAGAAAATAACAAAAAAACCGATACCAATAAAAGAAATAATCAAAACATTCGAAACAAAATCCAAAAAACCAATAAGATTATCTGTAAAAGAAGGATTAAAATTAAACTCCTGCACAGAACTCAAAGGACTTTTTGTTTGTGTCCCTGGATCAAACATTTGTGCTTGGAACAAATAAAATCCCGACTTCAGGTGAAACATAGAAGAGGATGTGATCTGCCACAAACCTTTTTCATCACTCTGTGTCGTCAACATTTGCATCGCTGGTTGAACAGAAGCAGCATTTTTCTCTGCAACCATAATGAAAATTTTACTTAAAGGTTTTGAGCTCCCCTGAACGACCATGGCGTTTTGTGGCGAAAATCCAATGTTTTGAATAATTGGCACAGCCATATTAGGATCTATTTTTGCTGTAAGAAAAACTGGATCTGTTGGCGCAGGCAAAGCCGCATTCGTAATTTGTTGCGGTTGTTGAAGTTGATGAATGACCAATCCTCCTATCACAAAAGCTTTCACCACAAAAATCCCAGCCAATAAAAAAAAGAAGGTAAAAGTTAAAGTTTTGCGAATCGCATATTGAATATTGAACTCATTTTCGGGAGACAATGACGCCGAACTTGTTGAAAAATAAAGTGGAATTGAAACAATTGATAAAACACCTTCTAGTAAAATAATGCTGATCACATCAAAAAATGTTTTTATAGAATGATGTTGAATCAGATCCTGCTTCCGCTCAGCAATCGCTGCTGTAAGATGCATAATAAAATTAAGCCAACTTGAACGAATTCCCATTGTTTGGCTTTTTTGCATAAAAAAACAGGAAGAAAAAGAAAAACTAAGCCAGAATTTTTGCAATAAAATTCACTAAATCTTCAAGATCAATCGCGGATTTAACAAAAAAATGTTTGGCTCCCAAAGCCATGGCTTTTTTCTTATCTTCTTCTTGTCCCAAATTTGTGAGTGCCACAATCTGTGCAGCTGTAAGCATTTTTTTAGCTTTTAATTCTTCCAAAACTTCAAAGCCGTTTTTCTTTGGCATTAAAAGATCAAGCAACAACACCTGAGGTTTTTCTTTGTAAAATATTTTTAAACCATCTTCGCCGTTATCTGCTGAGAAAACTTGATAACCATAACTTTGAAGTTCAATCACTAAAGATTGTGAAAGAATTGGTTCATCTTCCATCACTAAAATTTTTATTTTTTTATTTTTATCCTTGGTGGTTGTTTGTGTGGCCATAAATTGAAAATTCAAAGTCACCTAAATATACATCGAATAGTGATGATTTTACAATGATAAAAAAATGATAATCCTAACAATCAGAAATAAATGAAAAAATAATTACAATTAGTAGAAATAAAAATAAAAATAGGTATAATAAAAGATAATTTTAAAAAATAAACCCAAAAAAACATGTAATAAATTTTTATGAGGGATTAAAAAACATACCAAAACCATGGTTTATAAGCCAAAAAACAACCTAAGAAAAATATTTTTTTTAGCATTAATATGCTGTGTCTTTTTAGTATGCGAAGCAAAAATAAATAGCAATAAAGCGTTAGCTGCGATTCTTTTTCAAGATGATGATTTCCAAACTGCAGAATCTGCATCACTTCTTTTAGGTTCAAATGACGCTGGAACATCCAATACATCTATTCGTTTCGGGGCCGATCCAACCACAACTGAAAACGGAAACATCACCTGGAATATTTCCACAAACCATTTTGGTTTTGATAATCCAGTCGACATCACTGGCGGTTTAACGGCTTCAACTGTCACTTCCACAGGATTACTCACAGCATCAAATGGTTTAACACTCACAACTGGAGCTTTAAATCTTACTGGAACATCTGGCGCACTCAATTTGTCAGGACTTTCAGCATCTTCAATTTCAACAGGGGCAAATATCATCAGTTTCACGGCTGGAAATTTCAATACAACTTCTACTGGTATTAACAACACTGCGATAGGTGCCACAACTGCATCGACTGGAGTTTTCACCACACTTCAAGCCAATTCAACACTCACCGCTGCAGGAAATTTATTGGCAAATGGAAACACAACTCTTGGCGATGCCGCAACTGATGCACTCACATTTACTGGAGAAATTCGTGGGGCAACTCCGCTCGTTTTTGAAGGAGCTACAGATAACAACACCTACACAAATTTTGCCATTACCGATCCAACATCTGCACGCACAATCACTTTCCCGGATGCAACAGGGACCGTTTCTTTGGATACCATTTATCAAAATCAAACCATTAAAACTGCCCCAAAAATCTGGACAGGTTCCGCAACAACCACGACAGGAGTCGCAACGTTTTTCCCAACAAGTGACAACACCGGAACGGGAACTGCTCTTTTTACAAATATTTATAGTGTTCAAGTAACTGCCAACACAAATACTGCGAGTGCTATTGCCGTGCCAGTTGCATCTGTAAAACTCATTGCAGCAGATAAGAGAAGTATCACAGCAAACGCGATTACGGGCCAAAATGTTGGTATCCTTGGAGCAGCATCTGTTGCATTTGCTCCAAACGGTACGGTTTTAAATATGGTTATAGTTGGAGATTAATAATTGGAAAAAAAGCAGAAACTTTGGTACAATCAAACAACAAAAGTAGGATTAACTTCATCTATCACTATGAAAAAAACACTAACATCAATAACCACAATAATTCTTCTCACTGGATTTTTAGCGCCAATGGCAAACGCTTTAACGTCTACAGATTCAGCAATAACTACTTCAGCAACTCAGGCTTCAACAACAACCAGCGACACCCAGGCAACAACTGGTTCAACTCAACAAACAACAACACAATTTACTGATGTTCCACAAACACATGCAAACTATGTAGCAATCATGTATTTAAAAAGTCAGGGAATTTTAGGTGGATACAGCGACGGAACATTCAAGCCGGATCAACAAGTAAACCGCGCTGAAGCATTGAAAATTCTTTTGATCGGCAACAAAGTTACAATTCCTGATTCCGTATCAACAGCAAGTTTTTCCGATTACAAAGCCTCAGATTGGTTTGCAAGATATGTTGAACAAGCAAAAACCCTTGGAATCGTAAACGGAAATCCTGACGGAACATTCGCTCCATCAAGAAATGTTTCACGAGCTGAATTTTTAAAGATGCTATTAATTTTAAACGGATTGAAAACAGAAAAATGGGCTGGCCAAGAAATTTTTGCTGATGTGAAAAAAGATGATTGGTTCAATCCATACATGAACTATGCAGGACAAGCAGGACTCATTGCCAAAGACGATAAAAATAATGTTTATCCTGGCCAAGCACTTACTCGTGCCGATGTAGCGGAAATTCTTTATTTGATGATCGTTATCCGCAGCGATAAAAACACCCAATTTTTGATCGACCAGACAGAAGCACAAATGGGTCAGATCGAAGTTTATATTGGAGGAAATAATGTTGTTGCAGCAAAACGCGCATCTGAATTAGCAGTAGATTTTAGTCAGCAAGCGTACGTAAATCTTCCAACAAATAATGTTGTGCTCTCTGCAGCAAAACTTGCAAAAGCTTACAGCTATTTGATGAGTGGATTTATCGCTGCCATTCAAAAAGATTACACAGGCGCAACAAGTTGGGCTCAACAGGCCATCGCCAAAGCTTCTGATGCTTGGAACGTAAATCACGACATCCAACCGATCGCAAAACACATCAAAGATCGTGCCAACGAAATTCTTGCGCAGGTTGATAAAGCGGCAAGCCAGGGTTCAACTGCTACAAGTTCAACTCAAGCAACGCAACAATAAAGTTGAAGGCCCACAATTTCATGCTCAGAAAATGAACCATTTAAAAGTGCCAAAATCTATTCGTGCCATCGCAAATACAGCACTGTTCATCGCGCTTTTTTCACTTGGAGCCAATCAAATTTTTGCACAATCATTCAGTGATGTTCCGCCAACAAATCCAGATTACGCCGCAATTGAAAGTTTAAAAAATTTACAAATCATCAAAGGATATAGCGACGGAACATTTCGTCCAGCGCAGGCTGTAAACCGGGCGGAAGCCTTAAAAATGGTTCTTTTAAGCGCCAAAGTTCAAGTTGATCCTGGACTTTTTGACACTGGATTCCCTGATGTAAAAATCAGTGACTGGTTCAGCGGATACATTTTTGTGGGACAAAATTTAAAAATCGTAAACGGCAATGCTGACGGAACTTTTGCCCCGGCCCGCCAAGTAAACAAAGCCGAGTTTTTAAAAATGACTGAACAAGCTTTTAAAGTTGATCTCAGCAAATATCAAACCGCGGAATACGCTTTAGCCCGTGATATTGTGAATGTAAGTGATTGGTTCGTTCCATATCTCAACTATGCTAAAACCATGGGAATTATCTCTCCAACGATTGATGACAAACTTGAACCATCTAAAAATTTAACCCGCGCCGATTGCGCAGAAATTCTTTATAAAATGTACATCGTCCAAAACGGCGGAGAAACCCAACAATTTTTAAGTACAGCCGAAGCAAAACTCGTCGATTCCTTAGTGAAAATGAACAACAACGATCTTCCTGGAGCACTTTCAAGCGCACAAGATGCAGTTTTCTATACGGACAATGCGTTAAAAAACGAACCAGATTCCAACGTCACTCAAGGCGCCAGCCTCATTTCCAACGGATTTGAAAAACTTTTTGAAGCCTACAGTGCCGCAAATCAAAACGATGCCGCTCATGTTAAATCCCTGCTGCAAGAAGCCAATGATTACGCTGCACAGGCAACAGCAAAAGACGCTTCACTGCAAAACCTTAGTAATCAGCTTAAAACTCTAGCTGCGAAACTTTCCAATTAGCTTTTCTTTTTTGAAGAACGGCTGCCGGCATGACCATTCCCATTTTTTCGGCGTTTTTGATAAGCAGTGTAAACGTTATTTTCCAAAATACGTTCAGTCGCAACCGAACGCTGGCGTTCAACATATTCCGGATGCGAAGCTTCCTGCTCATTGGAAATTCTGGCATTTTTATCCACAAACTGGAGCTCGATCGGTAAAAATTGTCTGTTTCCGTTCACAGTAATAGGATAATCAACCGTAATATGAATTGCCCGGTAACTCTTTGAAGAATGTTTATTGTCAGTCCCAGTCATGGATTCATTAAGAACGTCCTGGTGGTCTTTGGTATCAATAGAAAGCTGACTGAAAAGTTCTTCCGCTTTGTGGGGATCTTTGAGTGCGGCCAATAAAATTTTTGGATCAACTAAACTCTGTTTCGTTTTATTGATACGAATATTGATAGAAGGAAGCACAGCTGATTTTCCAAAAAACATCTGCTGAATAAGTCTTAATGCATCCGAAGCATTTTCTGTCACGAAGCGATAACCAATATGGTCCAAAACTTCTGAGGTACTATTATTTGGTTTATGAAGAAGTTTCATAATAATACGATCGTTATCTTTGGTTCTTCCATCAGCAGCAATCAAACGAATCGGTTTTTCATTTTCATCGCCACTATGATATTCCAGCAAATTGCCATGTTTGCGCACATGACGTTTAACCGTACCATCCAATTCACCCTGAACCTGTGGAACAGAAGAAATCAAAGGATCTTTTTTCATAAAGTCGATAACCATCGCAATACGCAAAAGTGCACAAGCTTGCGGTGTGAGAATACGTTTGCCGTATCCTGATGCAGTTTTAAAAAGATTATAAATATCAGTATCTTCAGTAAATTTATCAAGATCACGGTGAATATGGCCTTCTTTGCCTTTAGCAATTTGACGATTAAAAAAGCCGACAGCTTCATTAAAAATGCCTAATGCATAAGGCAAATCAGACTCTTCCTTATCCAAACTAATTCCGTGTCTGTTTAAAAATCTGCGAATGCTTCGATCATCAGTAAGTCCAAGCGTAAGCTGATCCATCATAGAAATCTCCGGTTTTTCTTTTTGTAGCAACGGAGTGAGATCTTTTAAAAGCAAATCACGAAGTTTCATCACTTCATCATCATCTTTTCCTTGCTGTTTTAATGCCTCATGAAGAGGACGAAGAACTTTGTCTATTTTTTCAGCAGCCAAATCTCGGACCGTTTTAACTTTTTCATCTGCGGGTGCTTCTACATGCCCAAGGCTACGCAAAAAAGCCTTATCATCAGCTTCTTTATTTCGAGCATCTCGAAAACTTTCAAAAGTTTCATCACGCATTTCTCTGTCTTTTTTTCTCTCGTTTTCTCCAGCCATAAAGCAAAAATATAGATAAAACTTCTACATATATTATAAAATATATACTAAATTAGGTCAATAGTTTGACAATTCTAAAAATATACTTATACTAGGGTCAAATCTACCAAAATTATGACAAGAAATTCCTACAACCTCGCGATTACCCCAAAGTGCATTAAGCTCTGCGTGCTTAATGTCATGTTTTGCGGTGAGAGGTCACAAATGTAAATTTCTTGGTTGAATTGAAACTTACAAAGAAGCCTCTCCGCCCATAAAGCCCAGAGGCTTCTTTCTGTATTAGTTCCGTATTTGCTCCTTAACAATTAGACGTTTATCACACCTCCTAACTTGCTGGCATCCAATCATCGATGCCCGCGAGACCAGGGGTGTGGTTGACACTTCAACAAGATTTATCGAGACTCAAAACTCGGTAAATTCTAGATAAGGAAGGTAAGACAGTGGGGAACCCGAAAACCGTTACGCCGATTTTCACCGATGCGGACAAGAAGGCTGCTGAAGATCTGGGGATCCAGTTGACCTCTGAGCTCCTCACGAGCGTCAAGTCGACGCTCAAGGGGAAGGCGGCCATTGTGGTGGAGAGCGTGCAGTATTACGCCCTCCTCCGCGACGACATCTGGCAGGAGGATGAGCTTCGTTTGCGGCTCTATGGTGCTACGCGCTTGCTTCACGAATATTCTGGTCCAGCCGGGATTGGTGTTTCCGAACGCAATCTGCGGATCAAGAAGCTGGAGGATCTGATCTTCCAACTTACCCGCGGTAAGCTCGAGAACCTCCCGTTGGTCCAGAAGATCAAGGAGAGGCGGGGCCTGTAGTCTCAACAATCTAACTTAGAATAGAAACTTATTGAAGTAACATTCAGCCACAAGGCCATTTGTGCCTCATCGGTCGCCGCGCTCCTAGAGCCGGCGCAGTCGTACCTCATCAGTGATGACACTTGCGGGCGCGCGATTCAGGAGACTCAACAGAGTCGTCCAGAGTCGCCGCCCGCTGCAGTACCTTTCACTACCGATGCATCCTCAAATTTTCAAAACTACAAACCTCATCATGACAAACTCGCTCAACCAAAATCTCAAAAAAATCGCTACGTGTAGCATTATTTGTACATGTTGTTTTGTTGTGTCCTGTTATTCATGTTCAGGAGGTTTGGAAAATTGTCGTAAGCGCTAAATAAATAATGCCGAACGCAAACCCAACCTCTTGAAACCCAAAGAGGGTTTTTTGAAATATTGATCTTTAAAAACTAGCAATAAAAAGCCACATCCGGATTGGAAAATTTAAACCGCGACCTCATTATTTTTGCAAAATTATTTTTATAAATGTCGCTTTTCAATCCGGGTGTGGTTTCGAACCATCCCATTCAGTCCAACCCCAAACCTCTCAAGGAGAAAAAGCTATGTCGACGAAATTGCTCGGTGAATCGTGGCGTCTCGTGGGTCAGTACGCGCTTGTTGCTCAGGATCAGATCCTCGAGCTCCGCCCGCTGCTCACGGATGAGAAGAAGAACTACGGAGGCTCCCGTTTCGCCACTGTCATGGCTCGCCCTGGCGTACTCAAGACGGACAACCACAAGTTCCTGATCGCCCTCACGTTTCTTTTCGTGGAGTACACGCGTTACCTCCAGTGCCCGGAAAAGCTCATCCTGGTCCGAAAGGCCATCGAGGAGCTTCGTCCCAACCTGCCTGTCGATCTTCAGGTCGCCGAGATCTTCGGCCTCGCCAAGCAGAACCCTTATCAGGCGCGGAAGACTCTTTGTCCCTACGAGTCGATGCCTTCGCGCTAACCAGCGGCAAAAAGGACGGATCTGGAACGGGAATGTTCGAAACCACTGCAGCCGACCGACGTGCTGCGATGGCCCTCGCTCAGAACAACAGCGAAGTTGATCATCCCCGTTCCAGATCCGAACCGAACCGACCGCTACGGAAAAAGGCCCTTTGCATCACGCATCGGGCCTTCTTCGTTTATATTCAAATCGCAATAATACGAAGCACTTACAATTTCCTCATCTGAATTTCTTCAAACAAACTCATCATAAACTCTTCCGGACTCATGGAAGTTTGTTCTTTTGTTTTGCGGTTACGAACGCTCACTTTGTTTTCAGCAACCTCTTTTTCGCCAACAATGAGCATGTAAGGAATCTTAAACATTTCTGCTCCGCGGATTTTTTTACCCAAACTTTCATTACTGTCATCAAGTTTCACGCGAACACCTTTGTTCACAAGTTCATTCTTAATTTCCACTGCATAATCAGCAAATTTTTCAGAAACAGGAAGAACTGCAACTTGCGTAGGAGCAAGCCAAGTAGGGAACGCACCACCAAAATGTTCAATCAAAATTCCCAAAAATCTTTCGGTTGAACCCAAAATCGCACGATGAACCACCACTGGACGTTCAGGTTTTCCTTCGCCATTCGTATATTCCAATTCAAAACGTTGTGGCAAATTCATATCCAATTGAATCGTTGAAAGTTGCCAGTCGCGACCGATCACATCTTTAAAAATAAAGTCCAGTTTTGGTCCGTAGAAAGCCGCTTCTCCAACTCCAATTTCATGTTTCCAGCCACGTTTTTCAATCAAATCTTTCAAGGCAGCTTCACTTTCCGCCCAGATTTTTGGATCACCGATATATTTTTCTTTATTCGCAGGATCATGAGTCGAAATACGAACCCAGAAATCATCAAATCCAAAAGTTTTATAAACTTCGGAAATCATATCAAGCATCAAATTAATTTCCTGTTCGATTTGGTCCGGTCGCATAAACACGTGACAATCATCCTGTGTTAAAGCACGAACACGAGTTAAACCGGAAAGTTCTCCCGATTTTTCATAACGATAATTCGTAGTTGTACAAACATAACGAACCGGCAATTCACGATAAGAATGCGGTAAAGTCTTGTAGAGCATCATAAAATGCGGACAGTTCATCGGCTTCATATAATACGCATCCTCATCTTTCAAACTCATTGGCGGATACATCGCGTCATATTTATCCAAATGTCCGGAAATTTTATAAAGCTGGCCTTTGGTAATATGCGGAATCCAAATCGGAGTGTAACCACGACTTTCCTGAATATCTGTAATATAATTTTCAACCTGACGACGCAAAATCGCACCATTCGGATAAAAAAGTGGAAGGCCAGGACCGATTTCGTCAATGACAGTAAACAGTTCCAACTCTTTTCCAAGTTTGCGATGATCACGTTTTTTGGCTTCTTCAAGCAATTTAACATAAGTATCTAATTGCTCTTTTGTAGGAAAACAAAGTCCGTAAATACGCTGAAGCATTGGACGTTTTTCATCACCTCTCCAATACGCACCAGCAATTTTATTCAATTTAAATGCACCGGTTTTGCCAGTATTTTCGCTGTGCCCACCACGACACAAATCCACAAATTTCAATTCTCCGGTTGGCAAACGATTTTCATAAAACGAAACAATCGTTTCACCTTCATCTTTCAAATCTTGCGCAATTTCCATCTTAAAAATCTGACCGCTTTTTTTATAAAGTTCAATCGCTGAATCAATCGGTTCTTCCCGTCGCACAAACGTCTGGCGCTGCTTGGCAATATGTTCCATTTTTTTCTGAAGGATCGCCAAATCTTCCGGAATCAACGTTCGCGGAAGTTCAAAATCATAATAAAATCCGTTTTCAATGGTTGGACCAATGCCAAGTTTAGCCTCCGGAAACATTTCAAGAACGGCTTGAGCCAGCATATGAGCGCACGAATGGCGCATCCCATGAAGCTCTTCGTCTTCATTTTTAACAACTTCAACACGATCTTGTTTAGACATAAACGGTAAAACTGAAAGAATAATTGCCGCACTTCATACAACAAAGGCAGCAAAAATGAGTTTATCTCATCAAGCCACAATCGTCCATAAATCAGTGTGAGCTCTGTATATTGACAAAACATGAAAAATATAGTAATTTAGGCGCTACTAAATTTCATTTTTCATGACATTCGAAGAATTTTCTCAAGCTGAAAACGAACCGGATCTCAGTCCAGAAGCCGAGAAAAACCTGGGACAAATTAGACGTCTGGCTAGCCTAATGAGTGATACAACAAATGATACACAGTTATTTGCTGGCTATGTACAGCACCCACTTAATCAAAAGCCTGCAGGTCCTTTATTTAAAAAACTATTCCAACTTTTAGAAAAAGAGTGTCCCTTAACTCCACTTATTGAAGAATCAGCCGGATTCAGAGGAAAAATAGACAAACCTCCAGCTACGCCAGAATTCTGGGATCAAACAGATCTCATTGTTAAATTAGTAATGGGTATGGATGACGGAAGTTTGCCGAGTGAGCATCTTGAAGCTCTGAATACACTTGTAAATAAAGAATCCGAAACCTGGCTAGACGTAGCCTTTATTCGCGCAGCAGTTCTAAAAGAAATCACAGGCGTTGGAGCGATTGAATACACTACCAATGTTGCCAGATTCTTTGTTGGTGAAGACTCCCGAATCCAGAAAAATTTGGAAAGATATTTTGAGCAATTTTTTGCAAGAGACATAAAATCGATTCAACAATTCGGTATTGGAGCACTGGGTTGTGTAGCGGAAGCAGTTGGAGCAGCTATTCTTAACCACTATTATGAACATCACAAATTTGAATTAAATGCACAATTTTTTACAATTCTTCTCGTAAGTTTAGCCGCCATAGCAACGAGTGCTTGGGGAATTCGTGATGGGGTTAAACATTTTAATAATCCCAAGCCAAACACTTCCAGATATACCCGTAAACAATACGAAAAACTCGTTCCACCAAAAGAAGTCCAAAGATTTGTGGAGCTCGCTTTTGAAATCTACGAACTCAATAAAGAATTAGAAATAACCATAGACGTTGATGATAAAGCCTATCTCACAAAAGAACTTGAATCACTGACTGAAGAAGCCAAAAATTTAATTAAACAAAAAGAAACGCTATTTTCCGCAGTCGCCCGCCACGAAAACGAGAACCATAATAAGATTGAAGTTATCGAGGCCGAATTTGAGGATGAAGCTCCTGCAAAACAAAGAGTCGCAGTAGAAGATTCACAACAAACTGCAGTTCCTCAACCAATAGTTGACCACACTACAACCCCCGAAGCCGAACAAACAGCGATCGACGAACACCTCAGTGATGAGCAATCCATTTACGGCACACAAACCACTACAAAATCTCCATTGAGCCAATAAATCACGAACAACGAAAGAAACAACGCCAAAAGCAGCAGTGGGATTTTTTTCGCGTACGAATTATATTTTCCTTCAAGTGGAATTACATCAATAAGAAAAGCCAAAAACGCCGTCCAAATAATTCCGATATACGTTTGTGGTTGCTGAAAAAACCACAGCAAGCCGCCATTTGATAAATCCAATCCCCACGGACCGGCAAACAAACGATAGATATCCATTCCCGTGCAATTTTTTAACAGCACATAAAAAATTTTCCCAATCGTTGCAATCGGCCCAAAATAAAACGCCACGATTTCGCTGCGGCTATCGTTATGCACGCTGATAAATTGTTGCGCAAAAAGACTGAGCCCCACAAAAAACACGACCCCGATCAAAAGATACCAAGGAATCCGTTTCAAATATTTGTGATCTTTTTTCATAATAAAAATTTTAACTCAGTATTTGAATTGAGTCAAAAAACTCGGCTTGAGACTTGTGATTTCTTCGCAATTTCCGCTAATCTACAATCATGCGACTCACCAAACTCATTTTAGAACAGTTCCGCAACTACCAACATCTGGAACTTGATTTCAATCCCGACGAACCCATGACCTACATCGTGGGGCCAAACGCGCAGGGCAAAACCAATATTTTGGAATCCATTTATCTCCTCGCTCTCACCAAATCTTTCCGCACCACCAAACAACAAGACATGATCGGTTGGGACGCAGAATACACAAGAGTAAAAGGGTTTTTTGAAGTTGGGAACGCTGGCAATTCAAACTCACAAATCAATAGCACCGATTCTCGCCAGCCGAACAACCCGGCGCTCGCGCCCGAATCCCTCGTCCTCGAAGCCTTCCTCGGCAAACCGCCGAATCCGCAAAAATCTTTCAAAAAAAATGACGTCAAAATCAGTGCCACCAATTTTATCGGCAACTGCCAGGTCGTTTTCTTTCATCCCGAAGATCTCAACATGCTTTATCTGGGCCCAGATCTTCGCCGCAACTATTTAAACGTCCTCAGTGTCCAGGTCAATCGCAAATATTTCAGCGCGCTTCGTTCCTACCAAAAAATTCTCAAACAGCGCAACGCGCTCCTGCACGCCATCCGTGACCAGCGCGCCCACGAATACGAACTCGAAGTTTGGGATGAACAACTCGCTGAACATGGGGCCTATTTAATGTTCGAACGTGCGAACATGATTCAATATTTCCAACAAAATCTCACCCAAACCTATCAAAAAATTTCCCAAGGCGAAGAAAAAGTCCGCATCCATTATCGTCACACACTTCACGCGCTCAATGATGAATTCGCTCACGACGAATTCTCGGATTCAGCCAACACATTAGACGCACCAATGTATTCGCTTCTCGATTGGCATCGGCATTTTTCACAAGCACTGCTCAACACCCGCCCACGCGATCTTCAAGCATTAGTCACAACCGTTGGTCCGCACCGCGACGATCTTGATTTCACTTTAAACGGACTCAAACTTTCCGCATTGGCTTCCCGCGGAGAATATCGTTCACTTTTACTCGCACTCAAACTCATCGAACTCAAATTTTTCGAAGACATGAGCGGACAAAATCCGATTCTTCTTTTAGATGATGTTTTTTCCGAACTCGATCCACAGCGCCAAAATTTGCTTCTTCAAGCCATCGAAGGCCATCAAACCATCATCACCACAACCCACATTGCTGATCCTGATTCAAACTCTCCAACCGGAATCCAAACTCAACGCCATCACCAAAGTTTACGTCCGGGAAAATTCCTGGAAATCAGCCAAGGTACGATTTATGAGCCCAAAATGTCGTGATTCAGGCCAAAAATCGCCTAAAATAGCTCTCCAAAAACAAACCTTTAATATATAGAAATAACATAGAAAATATGTTATAATATATTAATAACCAAAAGCGCTCGCTTCGCTCGCGCCCCAAAAACAAAAACACATGCCACAAGAAATCATCAAAGCCGTTATTGCCTTTCTCCTCGCCATTGTTCCAGCGTTTGTCTGGGCAGCAATTTTCCGCAAAAAAGAAGGAGCAAAAAAATCAATGTCACTCAAAACCTTCATTGGTGGAGCCGTATTTGTTGCACCACTTTTAGCCTACAAATTTCTTTGGCAGTTTTTCCCATGGCTCAATGCTTTCGCTTACACACATCAATTCAGCGACGATTTTGTAGGTTTGGCCAACATCACATCAATCCCGCTCGATGTTTTACTCACATTTCTGATTGTTGGAGTAATTGAAGAAGTGACCAAATTTATGGCAGTAAAAGTCAGCGGTTCGGAAATTAATTCCATCGACGAGTCCATTGAAATGTTCATCACCGTTGCCCTTGGTTTTGCTTTTGTAGAAAACATTATTTACTTCTACAACATCATGGCTGATCGAGGAGCCGAAAACATTCTGTATCCGTTTGTTTTCCGTTCACTCTTCTCAACTTTTGCCCACATGATGTTTTCCGGAATGCTTGGGTATTATTACGGCCTTGCTCATTTTGCCGGCCCCATTTTGCAGGAAGAAAATGTTGAAAAACGTTTCCCATTCTTCAAAAAAATCGCTCAAATTTTCCATCTCAAAAACGAAATCAGTTTTAAAGAAGAAAAGCTGGTTCAGGGCTTTGTCACAGCCATCGGACTCCATGCGCTTTTCAACATCTTTTTAGAAATGAACTGGACCTTCTTGCTCGTTCCGTATTTAACTGCAGGCTTCATTATGCTCAACTATCTTTTGGAGAAAAAAGAAGACCGCAAAGTTACGCGCCAATTGCCATAGAAGTCCAAACTGACGTTGAAGCTGTCTTAAAGGATGCCGAAGAATAGCGAAAAACCAAACATCCAAATATTTCACTTGCAAAAATTTTATCGTTTGCTAAATTACGACTTGGCGGGATTTTGGCTCATTTTATTGCAGCCCTCTCATCCCGCCATTTTTTGTATCTGCCTAAATTCCTAATTCTTTTCTTTCACGTGCGGAAAGAACTTCAATTCCCGAAATCACAGAAGTCGTGAGCGGTTCTTTGGTCGTAATCAGAATTTCCTCCTCATCTTCTTCACCCAACTGAACATCGCCTTTGGTTAAAGCACTTTTATCAAAATAAAGCACAACGCCCTTATCTTTGAGCCATGAAGGTTTTATTCCTGGCATTTTTTTAACTTTTGTAACCAACGATTGGATTTTTCTTTTCTCTGCTGGCGAGATAATTTCCTTATAAGGATTTCCCAACGATCGCTCAGCAGTTTTTTCATACTCAGCAAACTCTTCTGGCCAGCAGTTGATGGTAACAGCTAAAACAGTATCCACATCAGTAGAAATCCCGGTAAGTTCGCGGAATTTTGCCATCATCGCATTCATTTTGGCATAAAAACGTCCTTTATCCCGAACATAAGGAGTTTTTAAATCTGGAGGAAGACCTTTTCGTTTTCGTTTTTGAAGATTTCCCGGAAGATTGATGGTATAAGCAATTTTTGACCCAATAAAACTCTGAATCGTAAAAGTTTCCGGATAAAGCTTGTCGATCATTTCTTCAACCAATTCAGGCCGAACCGCCTTAAGATTCTCCGGAATTCCAAGCGAATAATAAAGATGCTTTCCGCCTTTCACGAGCTCTTTTTGATAATCTAATGTCCTTTTTTCAGCTGGCATACCAGGCAATTTACCGGATTTCAAAATTTGCTTTAAAACAGCCACGCTTGTCCCATACATCGAAACTGCATCTGACGTATAACCCGTTTCTACCCATTCAGAAAGTAAATTTTCTCCCCCAGTTGTTTCAGGTTTTTTTGCCATAAAGAATAATAATCTTCGATTCATTCTATTATATCACAAAATCTCGTCCAAGACCCTTGATAATCCTCCCAGAGTATGCTAGCTTAATTATCTAGGGTAAATCGTAAATAACGTGAATCCTATGCTTTATAAAAAGTTAATTTTTTGACTATGTCCGCTGATAAAATCGTCGTTAAAGGAGCCCGAATCCACAATCTCAAAAACATCAACGTCGAAATCCCGAGAGGCCAACTCACGGTAATGACAGGACTTTCCGGTTCAGGAAAATCTTCGCTCGCGTTTGATACTATTTATGCTGAAGGCCAACGCCGCTATGTAGAAAGCCTTTCCACATACGCCCGTCAGTTTTTACAATTGATGGAAAAACCGGATGTGGATTCCATTGATGGTCTTTCACCAGCCATTTCTATTGATCAAAAAACCGCTAGTCGTAACCCACGTTCAACAGTTGGAACCGTGACAGAAATTTATGATTATTTGCGCTTATTATTCGCAAAAGTCGGTCATCCATTCTGTCCAAAATGTGGCAAAAAAATCAGCCGTCAAACCACCAGCCAAATCGTGGAAATCGTTGCAAATATGGAAGATGGCAAAAAAATCATGCTCATGTCTCCAGTCGTTCGCGATCGTAAAGGAAGCCACATTAAAGTATTCGAAAAAATCAAAAAAGACGGTTTCGTCCGTGTTCGAGTTGATGGTGAAATTATGAGCATTTTGAACATTCCAGAACTCGACGAAAACAAAAAACACACGATCGAAATCGTTGTTGATCGTTTGGTCGTTAAAGATTTTGGACGAAAAATCCAGAAACTTTCTTCTGGTGAAGAAATTGAACTTCCAAATCCAGATCGCACCCGTTTGGCCGATTCTATTGAAACAGCCATCAAATACGGCGAGGGGATTATGACCATCCTTGATGCTGACACCAACAAAGATCAGATTTTTTCTGAACATTTCGCCTGCATCGATTGTGGCATCAGCATACCGGAAATCAGTCCTCGTAGTTTTTCATTTAACAGTCCTCATGGCGCTTGTCCTGTGTGTCATGGTCTTGGAACAAAACTCGAAATCGATCCAAAACTTGTCATTCCAAACGATTCGTTAACTTTAGCCGAAGGCGCGATTATGCCTTGGTCCGCAACAACTTCACATTTAACCTGGTACAACCGCATTTTGGAACAAGTAGCCAAAGCCGAAGGTTTTAGCATGAACGCTCCTGTAAAAAAACTGAGCGAAACAGCAATGCAAACCGTTTTATTTGGAACAAAAGATGCCAAATACAGCGTAAAAGTCGGCAAAGAAGATCGTGAAGCTGGATTCAGCGGCAACTATATGACAACTTTTGAAGGTGTTATTCCAAATTTGGAACGTCGTTATTTGGAAACTGATTCCGATTATATCCGCAAGAAGATCGAAAAATTCATGCGTATCTTAAAATGTCCTTCTTGTAACGGAAATCGTCTCCGCCCAGAAGCTCTTGCTGTAAAAATCGATGACAAAAATATTATCGAAGTCACAGAATTTTCAGGCAAAAAAGCTATCGCGTTCTTCAACGGACTCAAACTTTCAAAAATGGAAGAACAGATCGCGCGTCTTATCTTAAAAGAAATCTGCAACCGCCTCATCTTTTTGCAAGACGTCGGACTTTCGTACTTAACATTGGATCGCGCGGCGAACACACTTTCAGGTGGAGAAGCCCAACGTATCCGTTTGGCGACCCAAATCGGTTCAAAACTTTCAGGCGTAGTTTACGTCTTGGATGAGCCATCAATCGGTCTTCACCAAAACGATAATGCCAAACTTATTAACACCCTCGTTTCACTTCGCGACCTTGGAAACACCGTGATCGTCGTTGAACATGACGTGGATACCATGCTCGCATCAGATTACATTTTGGATATCGGTCCGGGTGCTGGTAAAGACGGCGGACGTGTGATTGCTGCAGGGACACCTGCGGAAATCATGAAGAACCCAAATTCCATCACAGGCCAATATTTAAGCGGAAAAAAAGAGGTTCCAATTCCTAAAAAGCGTCGTAAAGGGAACGGCAAAGTTCTTAAAATCATCAACGCTTCTGAACATAATCTCAAAAAAGTTTCAGCAACTTTCCCATTGGGAACTTTTGTTGGAGTTACTGGTGTTTCCGGATCAGGAAAATCTACGCTTATTAACGATATCCTCGTAAAATCTGTTTCCCATGCCATTTACGGCAGCAAAAACCATCCTGGCAAACACGACAGAATCGAAGGAATCGAACATCTCGACAAAATTATTAACATCGATCAATCACCAATCGGACGAACACCACGTTCCAATCCGGCAACATATACTGGCGTTTTCACAGACATCCGTGATCTTTTCGCTGGTACACCAGAAGCCAAACTCCGTGGTTACAAATCAGGCCGTTTCAGCTTCAATGTGAAAGGTGGTCGTTGTGAAGCCTGCTCTGGTGATGGTATCAAGAAAATCGAAATGCATTTCCTTCCGGACATTTACGTTCCTTGTGAAGTGTGTAAAGGACGCCGTTATAACCGCGAAGCTTTGGAAATCACATATCGTGGCAAAAACATCGCTGATGTTTTGGACATGACGATTGCAGAAGCTTTGGAATTCTTCACAAACATCCCAAATATTAAGATCAAGCTTGAAACCTTATACGAAGTAGGTCTTTCTTACGTCAGTTTGGGCCAATCTGCGACGACCCTGTCCGGAGGTGAAGCACAACGTATTAAACTGGCCACAGAGCTTTCTAAACGTTCTACAGGCCAAACCTTGTACGTTTTGGATGAACCAACCACAGGTCTTCACTTTGCCGATGTTGAAAAACTCCTTGGCGTGTTACAAAAACTCGTTGATAAAGGCAACACCGTGCTCACAATTGAACACAACCTCGACGTTATCAAATCTGTTGATCATATTATTGATCTTGGACCCGATGGTGGCGAAGGCGGTGGTGAAGTTGTCGCATTTGGAACTCCGGAAGAAGTTGCCAAAGAAAAACGTTCATACACCGGTTTATGGCTTAAAAAAGTCCTCAAACCAACTAAATAAGCATTAGCTTTTTTCACACAAAATGCTCAAGCCCGTTTGGAATCCTTTTTCCAAGTATGCCGACAAGCTGGAAAAAAAAATCGACAATATTTTAAAAAAAGTCGCTTTCCTAGGCATTTTTGAAGCTCAAAGAAAAGTTGTGGAAATGATGGAAGCTGATCTAGTTATTTTAGATTTATGGCTTGAAGCAAGATTTAAAGGCTATAAATATCTTTCCAAATCCAATCGCAAAAGAATGTATCGCAACAGCGAAAAAATCGCTCACGAATTTTTGGAATATGCAGCAAACCTAAAAATCGATGATGCTTCAATCACCCGTAACCTCAAAGCACTTGGCTTAGGCTGGCCACCAAGCCCTCCGGACAACGAAAAACTCCGCTTCATCGTGGCGATCATGCTTTTCCTTGCACCTCACGCTGGTCGTTTTGAATATCTGGAAGGCGCATCGTTTGGCAAACTCCTGAGCGATCCAGAAAAAAAACAGAAAATGATTGGAGATTGTAACCAGATCGTAACCTTCTACACCTTCTTATTTTCGCTCAAATACGACCTCAAAGACCTCCAGATCAAAATGCTGCCCGAACACGTTTGTTTGCACTTTAAAGGCATCGACATCGAAGCCACAAACGGTTCATTCGCCAACTACAAAGACTATTTAAAAATTCTCCCGATCGTTGAACTCATTTCCACGAACTTACTAGACGTGTCCGATTTCCGTGACAAACAGATCCAGGTTCATCCCCGCGACTTCTTAAAAGCAGCCCAACTTGCCAATAATCTCTCCTCAGAAAAAGATTTAGTGACCAAAAACCTCAAAATTGCTTACCATAATGTGGCTGTAGAAAGCCTAAAACAAGACGATTTTGAAACCGCGCTCTTTTTTGTAAAAACAGCAGGCATCGACACTGAAGACGATCGCAAATTCGAAGCAAACATTGTTCATAACGCCGTGATATATTACGTCAAAAAACACGACTTCAAAAAAGCCCGTTTTTTCGCGGAAAAAAGTAAAGAAGAGGATTTGATCAAATACGTTGATGAACAAGAAGGTATGGACCTTTACAACAAAGGTTCCTTATCAGCTGCCCGTGAACTCTTCCAAAAAGCCGGAAACCAACAAATGATCAAAGCCACCTACGCCAAAGAATACAACCAAATCCAAAGCAGTCTTGCCGGACTTCGTCTTATTTCTGAAATGAAACCCCACAAAAACGAATATCGCAAAATGCTGGAATTAGCCCAAAAAATGGATGACCAAACCTTAGCTGAAAACATTCGCAATATTTTGAAGCAGCTGTAGTCTAAATTTATTCACCCCTTATCAGAAACATTAAGCCCTCAAATCGAGGGCTTTTTTAGTAAATAAAACATCGAAAAGTTTAATAAAGTTGAATGAACTATCGGAAAATTGAAAAATAGCTCATTTTAACCCAAATTTTGAGGGCGAAAGCGAGTTTACCGCAGCACAATGAGGAAGGGCGGGCTCGAATTTGAAAAAATTGACAAGGAAAGTTTTGAACAGTCTTTCGTCGTGCAAAGTTGACGATTTTTCAAAAAACTAGTAAAAAGTTTAATAAAGTTTAATAAAGTTGCTTAAAATTTAATAAAAGATAACAAAAGTTGAATTTAAGCAATGTTCAAAGTTTGTTCATGTAAAGTTTAATAGAATTGACTAGAATTAATTGAAGTTGCCAGAAGACTTGAAAAATGTTTTTTAATATGATATAACATCGCCGATAGATAAAAATAAATAAACAGAGGTGTATATCATTGTTCGTTGTTTGAAAATATGCTAAACTGAGATAAGGTGTAAAAAATAAAAGTACTTTATCTTAAGTTAAAAGAAATGGACGAAAAGATCCTAACTCCTGACCAAGTTGCACAAATTTTACAGGTGCATCCCTTCACTGTCTTAAAATTCATCAAACAAGGCAAATTGAGGGCAAGTAAGCTTGGACGGGTATATCGCATTCGGGAAAGTGACGTCATGAGGTTCCTTGACGAGGGGGAAGCTGCAGCTGCGAGTAAGTCGAATAAGACTACTCCTAAGGAAGCAGATTCGCAGACCACTCAACCAAAGAATCAAATGGCATTGCCTGACGAAAACGTTGTAACCGCACAAAAGGAAAAAGGATCCAAAACAGCTTTAAAAAAGGAAGAAGCAAAAACCGATTCATTAAAACCTCAATCTGAAGATTTAATGGAAGCGGAGGAGAGTCTTCCGGAACCAAGCAAAGAAAGCTTTGTCCAATCTGTTAGCAAAAAACAGGAGCAACAACAAACTCCTAACCAAACCAGGACAGACGAAATGGATCATTATATTTTAGATTAATTCCAAAAAACCTTACTTTAAACATGATATTTAATTGCACCAATTGCGGCATATCAGTTTCCAGCAAAAAGGTGAACTGCACATATTGCAGAGCATCCAACGCTGAACTCATTGAGATGATGGAAGGTCGTCAACACACCGCCATCAACTTCAAAGAAAAACTGCAATTGAAGGAAAAGACGAAAGGAACAATTTTCTCTTTCGTTCTCCGATAATCAATTAGGCAAATCTTATTTTTGTTCGAACTGTCGAACTACGGCGCTAAAAAAGATCAGCTCCGGAAGAATATAAACTGTGGCCCTAGAAAAGCACAAAAAATCCCCAAACGTCGTTTTGGGGATTTTTTTATGGTTGAAATTTTTACACTCAAAATATCGAACCTTTGATTTTATTCAGAATCAATTTTTATCCTGAACAAGTCTTATCAATAATGCCTTTCGCGCACGTTGCAGTTTTGTTCATATAATCGTAAGTTGCTTTGATCGTATTATCCAAATAATTGACGCGATCAATAATTTCTTTTGAAATACTTGAACTTGATGCTTGGTACGTTTGTTGATATTGCGCCAAATACTGAGCTCGTAATTTTTCCTGGTCATGAAGATCCGCATCCGAAGTTGTTGCTTGCAAGAAACTACTAAAACTAAACGCATAATTTCCGGTTGCTGCCGCAGCTTGACCTTGAGCTTGACTTACATTTGCACCAGTCGAAGGAGCGTTGGCTTTGAAAGCCGCAGCAATATCACCCCAACCAGTCGCCGGATCCAAACCATTAATTTTTGTATCAAGCAATCCTCCAAATAAATCTCCACTTCGTTTGAACGGAGTGTTGACAGCACTGTCCCAAGATTTTGAAATACTTTCAGCCGAATCTTGAATCGCACTGAACCCACCAGCAGTTGACTTAAACTCATTCCATTTTTGAATAAGATTTCCCCATGTTGGATCAGAACAATTGATATATGTACTTTGACGAGCTTGATATTTATTCAAAAGAGTTGTGAATAATGTTTCACCATCGGTTATATTAAAATAATGTTTTTGATTTACAACATATCCAATGAAATCCGAGTGAATGCTTGTATCACCTGTGAATGTAAGAAGTCCCTGACTTACATCAACATATTTTCTAATAAAATAAAGTTCTGCCTCAAGTTGATAATAAGTGGTCGCCAATTTAGGAGCACTCGAATCACAAGAGTAAAAAGCATTTCGAATCTGTTGTCTGGCTTTGTCAATTCTGTTCAAAAGATTATCAATGTCCAAAAACAAACACATGTTGGCATTGTATCGAACAATAATATCTTTCCAGTATTCTTTAAAACCATCATAACTAATAACTGCTGAAAGGAAATTTCCATAATCCCGGGCCCCGTTTCTACAAAAAACCGCACCACCGTTTCCGGAAACATCCCCAGTTTGAGCATGAACCGTCTGCACCGGTACTGAACTGAACGATTGAGTCATCGTCACAGCTATGAGCAAGATCCAAATTGTGAAATTTCTAAAGTTTTTCATAATTGGTTTAAGTACAAGCAGATTTATTATTCAAATCATCGCAAGCAGCAATATTTGTATCGCTGTTCACATTGATAGAAGTCAAAATCGAATTAAAACTATCAAAATAAAAATTCATCTGTTCAAGTTCATGTTTGATTGATTGATAAAAACTCGCATCTGTATCGGTTTTTACCGATGCATCATAAACCGCAGCATCTCGGGTAATATTTGTTTGAACACTTGTAACTTGTGCTTGAACTTGGGCATTGATCGTCGCCTGATTTGTATCAGCAGTTGAATATTGAAGCGCTGCTTTAGTTGCATCATCAATAACAGTTGGTACAAACGTGTCCTGTTTTGGATCTTTTGGATCAGGAATATTTTGTTCGTAGAATGGGAAAGGTTTATTAACATTTACAAATTTTTTCCATTCATCGCTCGCACTTGTTCCGTAAATAAGATCATCATTGGTTGGAGTAAGAATAGGTTTTGCCACAGCGTAAAAACGCATATTCACTGAAGACAAAAGATCAGCAGTCGCTTGTTTACAAATGCCCGGTTCAATCAAATTTCCCGTAGCTTTGCCCGGAATCAAGCTGTGACCAATTGTTTCTTTGAGTTTTTCATCAATTTTTTCAACATGGCAGGCGATACAATTATCCGCATCCACATAAGATGAAACTGGCTTTTTAACAAAATTTACCTGGATACAGAATACGTCAGTACATGGAACATCTGACAACCAATCCCCAGCTGGAGCCGCAACGGTAGGTGTTGTATCTGGCGGACTGTAGGTAAAAGGTGCTGGTTTATTATTCCCGTTGGAATCACCATTGGTTTTATTGCCATCACCATTTTTGTCCGATTCAGGATTTTTCGTTGGAGTTTCTTTAAAATTTGAATCTGTAGTTTTTTTCTTATCAAAATCACTCAAGGCTTGATCAAGCTGATTATCGCCAAAACAAATATTTGGATTTGCACTCGCATCAGGTTTTGGCGTAAGACCTGAACCATCGCCATTTCCATTGTTGTCAGAAGTTAACGGACTTGAAGTCGAACCAGTATTTGAAGCTGGAGGTCCATTTTGAGCTGTAGTTGGGCCAGTTTTTCCACCATTTGTTCCGGCACCTGGAGGAGAACCAACTCCGCCGCTTGAACTTGTGTCACTACTTCCACCAATATCAATCGGATCAATACGCTTAAAGAGAATGTTTTGAATGTTATCGAGGTCAGTAATAAGATCAAATTCTGAATCCGAGGTGTCCTCGTTTTCAAAAATTTCGTTTGGAGTCACCGCAGCATTAATATCACTCTGAATCGCAAAAATATCTTTTTCATCCTGATACTTTTTCTGAACTTCGGTCATTTTTTGAATGGCCTGAGCTTGCGTCAGATACGGACTTTTCGCAAGAATCGGACCATAATCATTATTCATCAAACGAACCATGTCGCCTTGAGGAGCTCCATAAGCAGTTGCGATTGTTCCCATCGCTTTTTGATCAGGTTCAACCGATAAATGCGCAAGAATTTTTTGATAAAGATCCTGTCCGATTTTTGTAGGATCCGAAGTTCCAGTGTCAGCAGTCCAGTCTTTGTCCGGAATATTCACCTGCATTTTGGAATCAAGATTACAATTCAAGTATGGGAAAGAACAACTGCTCGAACTGCTTGAAGAAGCAGGAGGAGTTGAGCTCTGACCATGCGCCGTTCTGCTTACCAAAGGGCTGAACAGGGCGGATGAAATCATCAGAAAGCCGATAATGTAGAGGAATTTTTTCATCATCTTACAAACAGGCGGTAGAGGTTAAATCAACAAATTTCTTCGGGAAAATATCAGTCTGATGGCGAATGCTCACCAGATTGTCACGATACGTTTCAAGATCTGCGTAAATTTGTACGTATTTCAAATGGATCGGCCATGCAAAAGTAAGTTGGTCATATGCAGATAAAGTCTGGTCCAAAGCCTGTTTCGCAAACGCAACCTGCTGATCGATCTCTTTTTTTCGATCATTAATTTTGCCAGTCAACGTATTGAAAGTTACTTTTGCGGGTTGTGCTGTTGAATTCACGGCTCCTTTAATGGGATCACCTAAATCATAAGAATCTTTTTCTGCCTGAGTATCAAAAACTGCTGTAGATCTTTTTTTAAGTGCAGCGATAAAATTCAAATAACCATTTAAAGGAACTCCACCGGTTCCAAGGCGGCAAAAAGCATCCAAGCCATCTGAAGGACTCAGAAGTTTTCCAGCACTATACGCAGCACAATCATCAGAATTGGCACCCAATAAATTCGCAGCAACACAGAAAGTGCTGTAATTCGTTGGATCTGCAAAACAATCTGAAACTGTTAAAGGAGTTCCGTCAGTCTTAAAAGCACTGCCAGGAGTTCCCGGATCACCAGGATATGGTGAAGGCGGAGCTTGCGTTGGATCAGTGGGAATCGATGTAACGAGCGCAGAAAAATAACCATTGAACGCCGTATTCATGTTGTTGTGATACAGCGAAATCATATCATCCAAACTCAAATCCGGATTATCGTATGGATTCAGATCTTCCACAGCCTGCGCTTTTGAATAAAGCACACAAACCGTCAGCGAGAAGAAGACGATCCCCAGGAAGATAAAGCTCAATGTAAGGTGACGATTTTTCATAAATTTTTATTTTTGTGTATGTATTTTTGAGAAAGCGATATTTGTTTTAACCCTTCACACAGCCACTTTTTTGATAACATGGCATTTTGGAAGCAAACGTATCCAAATAAGCTTTCATGTACATAAACTGTTGGAATAAATCCGCAAGTTGCGCATTGATCTGCTGATATTTTTCAATCAACGCTGAAGATTTTTTAACACCTGAAGTTCTGACAGCATGAGTTTTTAAAAGATTTTTTGCATCACTCAACGTTTGATCAATGATGTCTTGGCATTTGGTAAGTTGACCATTCGTAACTGTCGCATTCGCGCCATTGTTTGGAACATATTTCGTAAGCGCCGTATTTAATTCATTTTTCATATCGCGATATTTATTCATGGCAATAGCGAGCAAGGTTGTTGTGGAATCTTTACTTTGAAAATTTGTATCCAAAAACTGATTAAAATTTTGCATCTCTTTTGAAGCAAAATCTTTCATTCCAGGTTCACAAAGATTCGTCACCGCATCAGTTTGCTGTGAACTGAAAGGATATTGAAGTGTCCCATCAGCAGGAAGAGGAGCAGCAGATTGATCCTGAGCTTCCGTGAGCTTCAAAGAGTTCCCAAAAAGGAACATCACCGCAACGATCACTGTGAGGGTGAAAGGTTTAATTTTGAATTTTGAGTTGAGGTTTTTCATATCTATACATTATACCATAAATCGGGAGTTTCTGCCGTCCTGTTAAGGCTATTGAGATGTTGAAGTTCCGCCTGAAGGACCCGAAGTAACTACGTTGGCATTTTCAGGGTTTGTTTTTGGAATATCTGTGACTTCAACCACGTTACTCTTACTGAAAATAGTTGAATTATCATCGTTGGAAATTACGGCAAAGAGTTTATCTCCGGCAATAATATCCGCAGTATGATCAATTGAAGACGGACAAGGACACGTATTACATTCAGGTTGAATCACATAAATTCCTTCACCCAGATCTTTACGAGGATCGATCAAATCATCTTTCGGATCTAACGGATTGGTTCCACGTTTCACTTCAGTTCCATCATTAATTCCACCCGCATCAGTATCAGGATTAAACGGATCTGTGCCATAAACATTCTTTTCATCAAAGTCAGAAAGACCATCGCCATCAGTATCAAGATCATCACTTGGATTCAACGGATTTGTGTTATTGATGAGCACTTCTTCACCATCTTTAACACCGCCTTTATCCGTATCCGGATCATTTGGATCAGTATGATAAACATTAATTTCATCTTTATCTGACAAGCCATCGCCATCTGTATCGAGCGGATCATCAATCGGATCCAAAGGATTTGTGCCCTTCTTCACTTCTTCACCATCATGAACACCACCATTATCTGTATCTGGATCATGTGGATCAGTGCCATGTTTGTATTCATCAATATTCAACAAACCATCTTTATCCGGATCTTGGTCAGCATCACCTGCATTATGAGGATTCAAACCATGTTGTAATTCCCAATAACTTGGCATACCGTCATGATCATCATCATCCAGTGAACAATCGTAAGCAATAAGCACACGATCAGCCATCGCAATGAACGAACCACGAGTCAAAACTTCATCAGGTTTGGAAGCTTCGTCCGGAGTAATAATGTAAGCCTGTTTGATCTTTGATTTGTCCTTTAAGTACGGCGTCAAATCTTGACCAATTTGCATGTATGGCAAATAGTAAGGTTCAGTCACAGGAATTTGGCCCATGTCGATAATGCCTTTTTGTTGCAACGCTTCAAGAATAACTTTAACGGCTTCCGCTCTGGTGATATTCGCATTTGGTTTGAATGGAGTTTTGCCAGTGGCAGGATCAAGTTCAGCTTTATAACCTGTCACAAATCCTTGGAAAGCAGCTTCTTTGGTGATCGCGTAATACCATGGAAGTTTGCCTGATGCATCTTTTGCAAATGGAATATCTGTAAACATCGAAGGTTCTTGATACGCTTCCGGTCGTGGAATAATACAGAAAATCTTCAACATAATATCCGCAAACTCATCACGAGGAATTGGATTATTTTGACCCAAAATTAATGAGTTACCGCTCGGAATTCCTTCCAAAATATGACGCTGGAACATGTTGTAAATACTCTTGAAATAAGGATTATCCTTTGTGACATCCGTAAATGGTAACGATTGAGCCTTGCTCGGATCACGACCCAAGGAAAGTTGTAAACCATCAGGAATACCATCGCCGTTGGAATCCGGATTCAAAGGATTTGTACCAGCTCTGTACTCTTCAAGATTGGTCAAACCATCCTTGTCATTATCTTTTGGCGCATCGGTAGCATCATTTGGGTCCAAACTATAAATAATTTCCCATTCATCAGGAATGCCATCATGATCACTGTCATAAAGCGGTCCTTTGGTTTTTTCACTGCTCACAAACGTCTTAAATTTATCTTCAGGCAAAATCTGAACGCCTTTTTCACTGTGAACTGCGATCACAAATTCACCGATCACAGCAGATGGAGTTGAAGCATCTTTGGTGTACACAATCTGAATCACCAGCGGGTCAGTTAAGTCCGAAGCATCTTTCAATTTCAAACTCAAACGTTCATCATAGTTGTAGAAATTTCCACCAGTATCCAAAATCGCTGCACGTTTTTTTGTTGATGTATCAATAATTTCCGTTGCTCCCGGGAAGTTTTTATCATCCGTCGGAATCTTATCAAACGTAAATTCATCAAATCCATTATCATCTTTACTGTGAACGCCTTTAAACACAGCAGTCGTATTTTTGTTGTAATCAAGCGTTGGATCATCAATTGTCGTATCCGTATTTAAATCCGGAACAAGGAACAAAGTAGAAATAATTTTGCCATCGCTCTTTTGTTTCACAACCACACGTGTTGGAAGAAGCGGTTGTTGAGCCGGCAAAACATCAATTTCATAATTCGGATCTTTCAAAACCACACGGCCGGTCTTTGGATCAATTTCACCAATGACTTCACCTTTTTCATTTTTGATCACGATCGTATCATCCAAATTCATGTCCGGAACTTGGTAACCACCCTGATCATCAGTGAAATATTTGCCATGAGAATTTGCCGATTTCGTCGTAATTGGAGTAATCACGCCACCACGATCACGAATCAAACTCACAGGAATTTCGTTTTCTTTTACATCAATATTTCCTTTTGCAATGCCTGTTGTAGCCACATCTGCATCAAGCTTAATGCCTGGAACAACCACATGAATCGTAATTTCTTGTTGTGAGCGATTCAAAGATTCATCAAGCACATTCAACATCACCTTTCGATCATTTAAATCTTGGTAAGGACCAAGTTTGAAGACCGGATCATCCAAATCATTATTCGTATTTCCATCGCCGTCCGAATCCACATTCACATCAAGATCATGACCCAGATTCTTATCATCAGTAGGATCACCATCTTTATCTGAATCAGTATCCAAATCAGTATCAATCGAATAAGAAATAATTTTTCCGTTCGTATCAAAAGATTTAGAAGCATCAATTGTTAATGCTTTAAAGATGTATGTTGTACGTTCCGAAGGTCCGCCATTTGGCAAAGGACTTTCTTTGTCCGCACAAATTGAAGGCGCCATTAAAGCCAAATTGGAATCCGTACTCAATGCTCCGGCATGATTAAACGACTGGATTTTTGCATAGTAGAAGCCGTTCGCAATCGAGAAATGAATCGAAGGTTGTGCCGGTTGATCAAGTTTTTTGAGTAGCAAATCTTCACCCGGGTTCAAACGAACATATGAACCATCGCTGAGCGCAATCTTCGCATCGCCTCCGTTTGAAGTTAATAACGTATCAAAATCCATCATCAAACCTTCCACAACTTTTTGGTGTTTGACCATTTTTTCCGGATTGATGATTTCAACATCACCATTAGAAACAGCTACATTTACAGATCCTTTAATATCTGCTGGAACCGTGAAGATCGTATTTGCAGCAATATCATACTGTCCAAGAGGGCCGTCAGCAGAAGTAAGAGTGAACGAAGCAGCATTTAAACTATGAACCATTTCTCCTGCTTTCACATCTAATTTGCCGTTCGGAAGAATAATCGTTCGTTCCGATCCATCAAAGAAAATATCGCCTTCAGAATTTTGAATTGTCATCAGACTTGGTTCAAGATCCGGAATTTTTGCCGAAGCATTTTGAGGAACAGTAATTTTTCCTGTGGCACCAAAATCAACAGTAATAGCTGAATTTGTTGGAGCAGTAATACTTGAACCCGCAGGAACCTGATCATCTTTTGGATCTTGTCCGTTGAGTTTATAGCCCGTTTGGCCCGTACCAACTTTTCCAATAGCCGTAGCGGTTGTCGCGTTTTGAATAATCGTCGCAACTTTATGAATAACCGGACTTAAATTTTCCACAAACGCATCCGGCATCAATTTATAAATAATCTGATAACCAGAAACATCACCTTCTAGCGGAGCTTTCCAGCTCATATCCACACTTTGATTATTGGCAACCGTGGAAACAAAACTGTTAATAGCCGGAGCTGCAGGAAGCAAATCAATGAGGTTTTTTGTTGGAGGAATGAACCCAAGATAAGTTGACGGCGGATTTTTTATATAATTTTCCTTCATATAAATGTTCGTTCCATAGCTGTAAATCACATCATCATCACCATCATTATCAATATCCATAAACATCAATTGTGATGGAGCTGAAGTTTCAGCCGTATAATTAATCAAACGTTCATTGATATTCTTATCAGGATTCACGATATAAATTCCTTTTGGAACAACCGTTGCGTTTTCTGTTCCAGGAGTCACAGGAACATCAGGCAAACTATTCGCATCAGCAAGCAATTTTAATTGATCACTTGTGTCGCTCTTAATTTCATCAACAGTTGTTTGGAAATTTTCATTCACCAAACTTGCACCCACAGTAAACGGATTACCATTGTCCGCACTGTCGCTTGCGCTGGCTTCAGCATAAAAATGTGAAGCATCTTCCATCGCATTTGAAGGCAAATAATCGTTCAAGCTGCGAGCCTGTGCCAACACCCGAACCGTTTGATCAAGATCCGGAGAATCGCCCAATTCAGCTGATAAATTTGTACTTTGATCAGCATAAGCAATGAGAGAATTTCTAAGTTGAGCCAAACGTTTGGTGCTTTGATATTCAGGTTTGCCTTCCATTGCGATATTCACTTTCAACTGTTCAGGACTGATATTCAAAAGTGGATCAGTTGAAGCCAACAATCTTTGTGTCGCTTTCAAATGAACATCTTTGCCAATGAGTTCATTATTTTTAGCCCATTCTTTTGCTGTTACTTGAAGATCCTGGCTCGCTTTTTGATATTTCGCCAAATAACTTCCAAGCAACGGATCAGTTTTTTCCAGATCAGCTAACATCGATTTCAATTGAGTTGGAGAAAGACTATTTACATCCAAACTTCCAACATCGGAAAGTGTTTGTGAATTTTCAGCCAACAAATCTACAGCTTTATTTTGACCATTATTTTGAGCAACAGAACCTGTACCAGTACCTGAAATTTGTTGTTGCATAGCCGCTACAGCGTCATACATTGTTCCGCCTTTTGGTTGTTGAGCATCAACTTTTGAAGATGTAATAACAGCGCTGGTTGTTTTTCCGATCGTCATTCCAGCCGCAGCAATACTTGCAATGTTCGCATTCATCGCACCAATATTGCCAATCATTTTGTTTGCACTTGCGATCAAAGCAGTCGAAGCATCAGCACGCAAACTGTCACGTTTTGCACCAACATTAATATTTCCACCACCAATTTGTCCTGGAGATTCAGTCACAGCTGAAGCAGCTGCGGCAGCATCTTGAAGACTCTTGTTGAGTTTTTCTACCAAGTCCGAAGCCAAATTATTCCAAACATCAGCAATTCCTTGAACAAAGTCATAGATCGGACTGAAATCCAATTGAAGATTAAGAATAGTTTTAATTTCAATATGATCAACATAATCGTACTGGATCGGAGGAAGTTGCAACATTGCTGCAAGATCAAACGGAAGCAGAGGAGTAAGTGAACGTTCAGTTAATGTTTCAATTTGAGATTTAAGATTAAGTTCCGGAATCGGGATCAAACCTTTACGAATCAAACACAAAATTGTAAGAATCGTTTTAAGAATGTCGATCACGATTTTAATTTCCACAGGAAGTCCCGGAATTTTTGGTGGAGGAGGAATATCCGGAAGCGTAGGCAACGGTAATGGTGGAAGATCAGGCAATTCTGGCAAATCTGGTGGATCCGGCAAAATTGGGATCGCAGGCAAATTCAACGTTAACGTTGGAAGATCCGGCAAAAGAATACGAGGAATTTTTGGTAAAATTAAACGTTCAGGAACGAATTTCAAATCCGGCCAAACAATCTTCAAGCCAGTTTCAATGTCCGAAACATCCAGATAGAAATCCGGGAATTTAGGGAACGGTATAACGGGCGGCGACGGAATCGCGGCAAAAAGTGACAAAATAAGTTGGAGCAATGAGAAGCGGGACGAACTACATCGATCACACGTCGCTTGATAATTCACCACCAGATCAATAATCGCTTTCCATGTTTCAAGCAATTGTCGGATCTGCTTAATCATATTGATCCAAGCCAAAATACGAGTGGTCTGCTTTTTAATATAACCACCGGTAAACTGCATGATCGTATCCAGATAACAAATGATCTGATACAAATATTTACCTGCAATATTTTTCCAAGCCAGAATTTTACGTGGAAGTTCAAGATACTTTTGAATCGCATCAAGGTTCTTTTCAACACTATCTTTGAGCGCACTCATATTCACAACCAGTTTGTCACACGCAGTCGCGTATTGAGAATTTGCTCCAATACCAGCACCGGCCTGGCCTTTTTGAAGTGTCCAGTTTTGATCAAGCTGTTCATATCCACAACTCCAGACCTGTAAGGTTCGGTTCACTTCGTTACGTTCATCTTCAACCCATTGTTCAGCATCAGCTTTCAATTTCGCAATTTCTGCTGCAGTCAAAGACGGAATTTTAATTTCAACTTCCTGAGACTGAATTTGGATCAACGGAATACTATTGAAGAAAGCCAAAATCTTACCCGGAGAAGAAAGAACAGTTTTAAACGTAGCTTTGCCATTTGGATCCTGCAAAGGTTTTGTGCTGAACGAAGGCAAACTAAACGCAGCATTTTGTCCGGCTGTTCCAGATTGCATTGCTCCTTGTTGCGGCACAAATGCACCAACAACAGAAGTAGGATCAGGATAAATAAAATAGAAATCCGGAAGATCAGTAAGTTTATTGATAATTTCATTTGTTTGATCTTCAAGCCATTTGGTAATCACGGAAGGGAAGCTCGGTATCCTAAAATTCGTCGAGACATTTCCACTGAACGAGTAATTCCCCAGACTTGTACTGCCCGACATACCGCCGGTTGACTGTCTTCCCGTTGAATCAGCAGTTTGTCCGCTCGCCATCATGGCAGAAGCACCGCCGCCAACTGAACTTGTAAAATTATTCGCAGTTGCCAATGCAGAATCCACATTGCCCTGAATCGCAGCACAAATTCCTGCAGGAATCATGTCGATCGGCAATTTAATCGCCCAACAAACACCTCCTAAATATGGACCAATACAAATTCCCAAACCAAGACTTGCCGTCAAAGTAGGAGAAAGATAAATACGTCCGCCCACAGAACCTTGGTAAGGCATTGGAGGCCAGATCGGAATAATACTTGGAACACCCCAACCAAAAATTGGAAGACCGGGATCAAAACCTGCTGGGAAACCCATCACATTAATAAGTCCAGGTGCCAAGAACGCATAGTTGATCGGCATTGGAATACAACCCTGAGAACATGTTAAGAACGCAAGAACTGCCTGTGTTGCACCCGCAATCGCTTGTAAACCACCATCAAGATCATCATAAAGATCAGGCAAACCATCACCGTCGGTATCACCGGTTGTAAGTGCCTGTTCAAGATTTTGAATATTATCCGGAACACCATCGCCATTCAAATCCACGAAATCACTATTTTTTGGAGGGAAATTCGCGCCGATTTTTTTTGCTTTTGGATCCGTTGGAGGAGGAAGTGGAGTTGGTTGTGGAGGAGAAGTTGTAAAATTCTGATACGTTACTTTTTTCGTTGTACTATCAAGACCAGTTGCGTAGTAGTACGTCATACGTCCGCTTGAATTGCGGTCTGGAGACGCACCGATCATTGGCAAACTGTTGTTTGGGATACTCTTTGTTAAATTATTTCCCAACGTAATTTTTACTTTTGGAGTATCACCAACCGTTGCGCTGTAGGTAATCGTTCTGCTTTTTCCTTGAGGAATATCAAATCCAGAAATCACATATGGACGAGCACTTTGGCCTGTTTCATCAAGTTTAATTTTTTGAGATCCACAATCAGAACAAGCAATATTTGCTTTATCAATCGTCATATTTCCTGGGAACGCATCATTGAACATGAAGTTCTTCAAATCATGATTCGCAGTATTTTTAAGCGTGATGGAGTATTGAACCACATCACCTTGTTGTAAAACATTCAAAGGTTCAGTCGTATCTTTTGCTTTTTTCTCAGAGGTAAGAAGTGAAGGGGATGCATCCAAGAAGATAAATGGTTCTTCAACCGTAGCAGTTGGAGCATCAGGTTTCGTAACAGTTACATTCTTGCCAGCATCTTTGCCAATCGCATCAATTTCGGCTTTCTGCTTATCAGTCAAAACCGGTGAATTGTCTGGAGAACTTGGATTAACACCCAATTTCTTTTTATCTTCATCTGTAAGATCAGACTGTTTTTTAGTAACTGGAACATCTTCAAAATAACCATCATCATCAGTTTTATCCGGATCATCTTTTGGCATGCCATCATAAGCCACCAAAACTTCACTCTTTAAATTCGCACCATTATCAATATGAAGGCCCAATGAACCAACATACTGACCAACATTATTAAATCCACCTTGTTGATTATTATAGAAAACGCGAATCGTTCCACCGTCATCAGAAGTCACCAAATCATCATAACCATCGTTATTCATATCCGCAGAACGGATCATGTACACGCGGTTCTTGCTGCTGAAAGGTTCAAGCGGTAAATATTTTAAAATAAAATTCCCATGATGATTTTCGTATTCGTTAATACAAACTTCACCCTGACGACAACTATTTGCAGTGGCAACCACAATGTCTTGTAAGCCGTCTTTATTAAAATCACCCGCAGTCATGCTGATAATCCCATTTGGGAAATCAAACAAAATTCCACGGTCTTCAAACTTCGGATTCGCTTTATTATTTTGAAGCAAACGAACTTTTCCATCGGTATATTCAACTAAAATATCTTGTAAACCATCACCGTTATAATCAATTTTTGTAATTTCCTGAATCGATTCCTGACCAAAATAAATCTCATTTCCAATATCAGCCGTGAACCCAGTTGCAGAAACATTCAATTTATTATTCAACCGAATTGTTGGATCACCAAGCACCACGCCGATTTCTGAAGCATAAGGAAGTGCAGATTCACCAACAGAATTTCCTGCAGCAAACAACAACATGAATTTACTGTCGTTTTGATAGCCAATACCTGGTTGACCAGGGCTCGCTTCCAAAGAAATATAACCAAGCCCAGGAGCCTGTGATTTGGACATATCTTGAGTTGTATCTACCAAAGCCATTCCTTTTGGATTTGCTGATGAATTTCCACTAAACGTTTTTTGACTTTGATACTGTTGATTGTCAGTCAAAATATGGAAATACGTTCCACTTTGTAAACTCACTGCAGTACCAAAATCAAAGTTACTATCAACCTGAGCAACATCTTTCGTTAAATTCGCGACAGCTGTCACCTGAGCAACATCTTCGCCTTTGTCTGTAATTTTAAATGTTAAAAATTGCTGGTTTTCTGCTGAGAACACATCAACCTGGAAATCATTATCAACCACTTTGAACGAACCAGAATTGTAAATATGAACAGCTTCATTCCCAGTCTTCAAAAGGGCTACACCATCGGCAGTTTGCTGAAGTGAGTAGTCAGAATTTGAAGCGATATTTTGAACCACCATGCCTTCTTGAGTTGTTGGAATCGGTTGATCTTTATCAGCAATGGTTGTCTTCGTTTGAGCAGTAGGTTTAAAGATCGTAAACACTTCTGCCAAATCAATATTTGTGTCTGGATTACTTAAAACCACACGGTTTGGAATGTTGGAAGCATTACCAGGAATCACGCGAGTATCCAAAGATCCCGGATCAAAAATCTGAATCTTGCCGTTTGCTTGTGTTTCAAAAATTTTGGAATGAGGTTTTGGTGCGCTCAATAAAGAAAGCGCGCTTTCAGTTTTTCCACTGAACACAAACCAACCTCCCATGTAATTATCATCAAAAATATTTCCATAATCACTTCCAAGCAGTGCAGCAAAAAGTGTTTGTGGAGGAGAATTTTTTAACTGTTCCGAAGTGAACATGCGAATCGCTTCAAGACTTTTTGCACCAGTAATAAGATTATTTCCTTTCGCTACCAAATTAATCGGACCGCTAGTGTCAGTTCCACGAATCGTAATATGTGCTTCCCCATTTTTAGCTTTCACCGTTGTTGAACCGTCAAACGTTGCATATGCTTTGGTGTCAGCAGTAAGTTTGAACGTAATTTGAGTTGAAGAATCTGTTGAAACAAAGTTGTCGTCAGTATCATAAAGTTTCGCAATAATATCCGCAGTTGAATTCGGATTTCCTTCGATCGAATCGCGTGAACTTTCCAAGACGATTTTCTTCGCAGCTTTTGGCAAGGATTGAATCGTTGTTGTCACAGGATCAAATCCCGCAACAGTAACGGTGACATTTGCTTTGCCCGCAATATTTGAAGATTGGAAAACAGTTTTTGTAATTCCATTCAAAACCGCCGGCTGATCCGAAGAAGCAAACTGACCAAGTGAAGGATTTTCCACCACAAACTTCGCAGTTCCATTAAATCCGCTCATCAAATTATTATTAGCATCAACAACATTCACATCAATCGGATCCAATGTTGAATAATCCGAAGGAATGCTACCTTTTTGAGGTTTAATCAAAATCTTTAAATCACTGCGAGAATCAATATCAAGGTCGCTGGAAACTGGAGGTGCCGTAACCTGCTGTGTTGCTTGTTGAGTTGAACCAGGCGTGCTTGAGGCCGCATCAGAACCTCCCAAAAGATCCGTATCCGGAAGGTACGTTGCATGAATCGTAATTTTTCCTGGGTCCGCAGCAGAGGTCAACAAAAGATCATAAATGCCGGTCGGACTTGTCATTTGAATGCCCTCAGTTTTCGTATCTTCATCTTTTGAAGCATCCAAAGTTCCTGGGCCATCAACAGTAAATTGAACACGATAAGCACTGTCATTATTTAAATTGCCATGAACATCCATTAATTTTGCGTGGATGTATGTATTGGAAAGCCCACCATTTTTAAGCACTGGAGAATCTGCAGTCAGTTGAATATGCGCAGGATCAAGCGGAGTTACAAAAACCGAATGATCTTCCGTTGGAATCGTAACACCTTGTAATTCCGCAGAAATAATATATTCCCCGGCTTTCGTAGTGGACGTAATTTGTGTTTCAGCCACACCATTTTTTATTTTCACATCAGTTGGATCGATCGTTGCATAATCGCCGCCATTATCTTTGGAAGGCTTAAATTTCATCGTTAAACCATTCACTGTTTTATCAACATTGCCTTTATCATCAATAACTTCACCACGTAGATAAAGCATACTCTTGCCATCTGCCGGCATATCATCAACGAAATTGACACTTGAAGATCCGGCAACCACAGAATCATCCGGAGCACCAAAAATATAATTATCAAAAATTTTATCACCAACAGCATAACCACCTTCATCACCAGGAGTGTTGCCTTTCAAAAGCTTATTATCATCTGCTGGATTTAACGGGTCGGTTCCACGGATCACTTCATCTCCATCACTCACGCCACCTTTATCCGTATCATAAACATGTGGATCAGTGCCGTATTGATATTCCTGAAGATTCGTTAACCCATCACCATCCGGATCTTCATTGGCATCTGGAGGATAATGCGGATTCAATTGATGAGCTGTTTCCCATTCGTCAGGCATGCCATCATTGTCGCCGCCATCAGAAGTATGATCATCTTTTGGATCCAAAGGATTGGTATGATTTTGCAACACTTCAACGCCGTCACCCACGCCGCCATGATCAGTATCCGGATCATGTGGGTTCGTTCCATACTTCGCTTCTTCAGCATCAGTAAGACCATCTTTATCACTATCAATTAAATTTTTATCATCTGCGGGGTTCAATGGATTCATGCCACTGCCAACTTCATCACCATCATGAACACCACCGTTGTCGGTATCAGGATTGCCTGGGTCAGTTCCAAAGAAATATTTTTCATAATTATCTGGAAGACCATCGCCATCCTTATCATTCAAATAACAATCAGCTTTATCCAACAAACGTGAAGTCATTTCCGCAAATTCCACACGAGGAATACTGCGGTTCAACCAAGCCACAAACGTGCTCGCAGGATTTTTAATTTCATTGTCGAACCAAGCCTTAAACGCAATAGGAGGCAATGAATCAACTTCCAAAGATTTTCCTGGCGGGAATAATTTTTCACTTTGCGCTGTGAGTACATAATTATAAAACCAAGGTTTTCCATCAGTCGGCTCATTGGAGAAAACGATTCTTGTATTGTCTTGCTGACGCGCAGTTTCCAAAAGATCCTTGATCGCTTCAACGCGGCTCACATCTTCTTGAGGAACAAAATATCCAGCCTGTGGACCGTTTGAATAACCGGAAATAATATTACGATTTTTAGATTCTTCAACACAGTATAAAAGATCTGGCGTAATATTTTTATCCGGGAACGGACTCGCATTATAAATTTTACCTACCGATTGTTTCACAGAATCAGGGAACTGTTCACACACGATACAAATACTTCCCAAATCAATTTTCGTGAACTCTTCACGAGTCATTAATCTGTCAGGGCGGAACGTGCCGTCTGGATAACCCTGTAAAATTCCACGTTTATACAATTTAATAATATCGCTGAAACCCGGTGTGCTTGGATTAATATCATTAAAAATACGAACATTTCCCGCTTTAATCGGATCAATATCTTTCGTAATATCCTGGCCATCCAATGTTTTATTGCCATTCGTATCAGGATTTTTATAAGCAGTATGCAAAATAATTTCTTCCATATTGTTCAAACCATCATGATCCGTATCCGGAACCATATATTGAACTTGCTGCGAAGAACTCATTTGTGTTGAACCCGCAACCAAAGCCGCTTGAATTCCAGCATTTGCATCACCGGCACTCACTTGTTGTGAACCCGTTTGTTGAGAACTTGGAACATCCGCAGCATGAGCTGAAGTTCCAACAAAACTCAAAAATTTATCTTTTAAAGTATTGGCAAAAGCCACCACATTAAAGCTTTCAAAATCTCCTTTTGGAGAAAGAATCGTAATCTTTGGATATTTTGCCGCAAGATAAATATTCATGAGTTCTGCACCCTGACCATCCGTAATTTGGAAAACCACAGGACTTACCACATTTGGATTCGCAGCTTTAACCTGGAAACCATAATCTGAAGTAATGAAAATATTTCCCATCGGATCAATCACGCCAACTTTTTGTTTTGTTGAACCTTTTTGATCATACAAATAAACACCGTTCGGATCAGAAGTATTGCTTGCATCAACTTTTTCAGCAGTAAATCCGTCACCCGCATTCACATCCTGAACATGAACCCCTTCTAATGTTTTATACGTTGCAAAATAATCCACGCTCGTATCATCAAGCGTAATTGGTTTCACCTTATCAACAACAAAGAACACACTTCCCACAATCGTTCCCGTTGCTTTTTCCTGAACCGAAAGTCTTGCTGCTTTATCCGCTTTTGAAGGGAAAGCAACTAATTGGTAAGCATCATCTTTAATCGTAATCATGCCGGTTGAACCGTCAACTTCAGCCACAGCTTTCGCTTTTTCATTTTCAATAATAAATCCATTTCCACCAACTTTACCCAAATCCAAACTCTGAGTTTTTGTATACGTTAACAAACGAATATAATCTTTTGTTGAAGTCAAAGAAACCGTATTTGAAGTTAAACTTGGTTTGGATGGACTCACCGCTTTCACCGTAAAATTTCCAATATTATTCGTAGATTGAAGTCTGATTTTTGCAGTACCGGCACGAAGCGAAATCGGATGAGTTGAAATCGGAACAGCAATATCTTGGCCGTTTACTTTTTGAATTGTGAGATCAACCATCGTTGAATTATCGCCATTTTGAAGCACATTGGATGAAGAAACACCGTCGATAATAATATCAACCGTGTCAGCAGTTCCTGTCTTCAAAGCATTTTTACTCGCAGTCACACGAAG
>Ga0070667_100000192_pt1 | contig 72961 bp, 68 predicted proteins | sample KBSS33metaG_FD_64659 | JGI IMG/M metagenome (GOLD analysis project Ga0070667, IMG submission 64659) | Switchgrass rhizosphere microbial communities from Kellogg Biological Station, Michigan, USA - KBS S3-3 metaG | ecosystem: Host-associated > Plants > Roots > Rhizosphere > Soil ...
CGCTGTGCCGTATCGGACGACGGCCATTCCGGATAACGGAATGGCGGGTTTTAAGTTGGGAATGACTCTGATATTCCCTTGTCGGGGCCGTGGTGGGCGATTGGACCGGTGTCAGCCCTGACCGACTTGAACAATTACGGGAGTGGGAAGGGAAAGCGATGGGAACGCCAAGCGAAATGGGGATTGAGGGCGATGGCGCTTGAGCTGGGCACCCTGGAGCGGGTCGAGGTCCGCGGCTTCGAGGGCCTCGCCATCATCGATTGCGACGTCCATAACGAGGTGATCGGAGGGATTCCCCCTCGTCTCGCGGTCCGGTGGCGTAGCTACTTGGAGCAAACCGGCCTGCGCACCTGGCCGTTTGAGGCTCCTCTGCGTGTCGCGATGCGCCCGTTCGCCGCCCGGATCGATGCAGTGCCGCCTTCTGGCGGACCGCCAGGGAGCGATCCCGATTTCGCCCGCGAGCAGCTCTTGGATGAGTATGGAATTTCCGCCGCGATCCTCAATTACATAGGCCTTGGTACTGGCAACGTGCCGCTACAGCTCGAGCGGGAAATGGTACGCGCCGCAAACGATTGCAACGCGACTTGGCTTGAGGCCGACGATCGCTGGCTTGCCTCGATCGTCTGCTGTCAGTCCGATCCAAGTTGGAGCGTCGGCGAGATTGACCGCTGTTGTGATTCCAGCGGGCGCTACGTGCAGGTCATGCTCGATACGCACGGCGAGCGACCGCTAGGCAACCCGATGTACTGGCCGATTTACGAGGCTGCGGTGCGACGCGGCATACCGGTCGCCTTCCACATCACCGGCCGAGGGAAAGCCCGCCTCAGCACCGGTGTGGGCGCGACGACTTATTACTGTGAGCAGCGCACCTCACTCGACATCCTCGCGCAGCCGTTGGTCGCCAGCATGATCTTCGAAGGCGTCTTTGATCGTTGGCCGGATTTGCGCGTTGCCTTGATCGAGACGGATTGGACCTGGGTAGTTCCGCTGGCTTGGCGGCTTGATTCCGCCTGGAAGGTGCTGGGCTCCGAGGTCCCGGATCTTCAGCGTCGCCCCTCCGAATACCTCCGCGATCACTTCTGGTTCTCCACCCAACCGGGGGTTGAAACCGAGCGCCCAGCGCAGCTCTTGGCCGTCCACGAGCAGTTCGAGCGCGCCGGCTTCGGCGAGAAGCTGATGTTCGCAAGCGATTATCCCCACTGGGATATGGACTCGCCGTTCGAAGCCATCTCGCGTCGTTTGCCTCGCGACTCCAAGGAGCGGATACTGGCGGGAAATGCCGCGGCTCTTTACGGCTTGGAGCTGACCAATGGAAGCTGATGCACTGGCACCGCCGGTCCTCAATTCGAACTCGAGGGCTAGCACTTGGCGAGGGCCAATCATCGACGTTGACATTCACGCTGTGGTACCCGGTCTTGGCGCACTAACGCCGTACCTTGATCAGGTGTGGATCCAATACATAGGCGAACGAGAGTGGACGACCCCTCCGACCGCGCTGATTTATCCGCCGAACTTGGCTGCGAGCGCTCGGCCAGAGTGGCGACCCGACGATGGACGCCCCCCCGCCTCCGATGTGGGAATGATCCAGGACGATCTCCTCGATCCATTCGACATTGAGTGCGGAGTCCTCAACTGTGTGTATGCAATCGATGGCGGGCCACCCGACTTCTCAATGGCGATCGCAAGGGCCGTGAACGACTGGCTGATCGCTGAGTGGCTGGAGGCAGACTCCCGACTCAGGGCCTCGATCGTGTTGCCTACCCGGGATGACCCAGTCGCGATTGCGGCGGAGATCGATCGCGTCGGCCGCCACCCAGGGTTTGTTCAGGCGCTGCTGCCGGCGCGGAGTGGTGGGATGTATGGAAAACGCCTGTATTGGCCGGTCTTCGAGGCGATCGTCAGGAACGGCCTTGTGGCGGGAATCCACTGGGGTGGATCCAACAATGGTTTACCTCCCACCCCGTCGGGCTGGCCCTCCACGTACATAGAGGAGTATGTGAGTGAGGTCCAAGTCTTTGAGTCGCAATTGATCAGCCTACTCGCGGAGGGTACCTTCCAACGCTTCCCGGAGCTCAGGGTCTCCTTCTTGGAGATCGGTTTTACCTGGGTTCCGATGTGGATGTGGGACCTTGATCGCAACTGGAAGGGGATGCGACGCGAGGTCCCGTGGTTGAAACGACCGCCATTCGAGATCATGAGGGAGCATGTGCGTTTTTCGACGGCGCCACTTGACGCTCCCTCGGCCGAGGAGCTGGCCCCAGTGATTGAGTGGCTTGGGCCGCAAAACCTCCTGTTGTTCGGGACGGATTACCCCCATATGCATGATGATGACCTCGCGACGCTCTTGGGCGCCCTACCGGAGGATAAACACGCGCAAGTCATGGCTGAGAGTGCCCGGGAGTGGTACAGGCTTGGGCCCGGTGACTCGGGAATCTGATGGCTGAGGCAGGCGCGAAGGCCGGGGAGCAGGTCCGACCTAGCAAGTTTGTCGTCGCCCGAGCCAGCGACGTACCGGAGGGGTCTCGGCTTCTGGTCCGGGTACTCGGCCGCGAAATCGGCATCTTCAACGTAGGCGGCCGGCTCCACGCGATCCTGAATCGGTGCCCACATCGGGGCGCCGAGCTGTGTAAGGGAGACATCATCGGTCGAGTCGACTCGGATCGTCCGGGAGAGATGCGGTTGGATCCAAGTCAAAAATTTCTCGTATGCCCGTGGCACGCCTGGGAGTTCGATATCGAGACGGGGGAGTCCTGGCGTGATATGAACGACGAGCGGAGTTCCCGGATATATCCCGACGCCCGCTCCTACGGTTTGGGCCTGAGCAGTGGCAAGAGGCTCGCAGCCGGACTCTCGCGGGGTGATACTGAGCTCAGCACGGAGAATGCCGAGTATGTTGACCCTGTTACCCATCGGGTCAAGGGACCCTACGAGGCTGCGATTCTACCTGTGAGTATCGACGACGAGTACATCGTCATATCACTCACCACCGCACTCACCACAGAGTCCGACGAATCCGACGATTAGGGAGTTTGACGATGCCTTTCAATGCACCCAAGGGCTTCAAGCGAGAACTGCAGGAGGGTCGAGTCAAGATCGGAATGTTCCTGGGTAGCAGCAGCATCCAGCTCGCCGAGGTCGCCGCTTTTCAAAGGATCGACTTCCTACTCGTCGACCTCGAGCACGGGGAGCTCAATGATACCCGGTCGGCAGGCGAGCTGATCCGCGTAGGTGACGTCGCCCGCAAGCCGGTGATCGTCCGCGTTCCTACCAACTCGGCCGACACGATCGGTCAAATCCTCGACGCTGGTGCCGTTGGGATCTGCGTTCCTCATATCCGCAGCCGCCGGGATGCCGAAGCCGCAGTGTCACATGCCAAGTATTCCCCGGAAGGGGTTCGCGCGATGTCGCCGCTGGTGAGAGCGACCCGCTATTCCGCCGAGGACTGGAATGCTTCGTGGCGAACTGCTAACGAAGAGGTGATCGTGATGGCGATTGTTGAGGACGAGGAAGGGATCGAAAATCTCGAGGAGATTGCCATGGTTCCGGGTCTCGATGTGATTTGGATCGGGGTCGGTGATCTTTCCCAAGACCTCGGAGTCTATGGTGAGCTTGGCCACCCCCGCGTAGCGGCGGCAGTTGAGCGAGGGCTGCGCGTTACCATTGAGCACGGAAAGATCGCCTTCTCTGGACTAGGCGGGCTGAGTGCGGACGGGGATCTCCGTAGAGAGTTACAGGCGGCGGTCGGCGCCGGGTTTCGTATGTTTGCGTGGGTCGACACGGTGCTGGTTGCGGCTGCGATTAGGCAGGCGCTAGAGGCCGTTGGCGGGGTCCGCGATGAGACGAGACTGGCGAACACATCGAGTTTGCCGTGAACCGAAAGATGGAGATTCCGGCAATGAGAGAGCAGAACATCGTACCAAGTGTGGAGGTTCGCGAATTGCTTTCGGTAGAGCGGAAAGCGGTTCCGGGACGCTGTCCGAAATGCGGAGGGGAGGAACTCAGTCAGTATCCGGTACTTGCAGAGCACGGCTGGTTCGTCGTCGTCAAGTGTCCGAGCTGCCTTACGTCAGTTAGCCGTGAGCGGTGGCGGCGACTAGGTTGGCTGAGCTTGCATGAGGACAGGGTATGACACGTATGGTCGGGGTCGACGTAGGGGGCACATTCACTGACGTGATTGCATTCCAGAACGGCACGATAAAGCTCGCAAAGGTTCCCACCAAAGCGGAGGAGGTCCATGGCGCAGTCCTCGCAGGAGCGGCCGAGGTCGGCGTCGAGGGAGCCACGGTCTTCAATCATGCAAGTACTCACGGTCTCAATGCCGTGATTACCCGGTCCCTTCCGAAGGTGGCTTTCCTGACAACAGCCGGCCACCGTGATCTTCTCGACTTCGGTCGAATCTGGCGTCCGGCTGACGCAATTACCAATCCGCACTGGCGCCGCCCGTTTGGCGACGTGACGGCTCCCCTGATTCCGCGTTACCTTCGCCGTGGCATAACCGAGCGCCTTCGGGCCAGTGGGGAGGTTCATTTTCCGCTCGACGAGGCGCAGGCAAGAGCCGAGCTCGCCCTGCTAAAGCGGTGCAATCCCGACGGCGTCGCGATTTGCCTTCTACATGCCTATGCGAATAACTCTCATGAGACACGGTTACGCGAACTAGCTCAGGACGTGCTGGGCCCCTCAATCGTTTGCTCCATATCGAGTGACGTTTCGCCGCTGGCGCGGGAGTACCCACGTGCCTCGACAACCGTTATCGACGTATTCATGAAGTTGATAAATGAAGATTACACAAGCCGACTAGTGGACGGCTTGGCCGCCTTGGGTTTTGAGGGGCAGTTAAATTTTGCTGACTCTGCAGCGACCCTGGTTCCAGCAAAGCAGGCGATGGAAAGACCGCATCGTATCGTCTTCGCGGGGCCAGCCGCCGGGGCAAGCTCTAGTGCTTACTTCGGTCCCATGGTGGGCGAGTCGAACCTAGTATGTGCAGACGTTGGCGGCACATCATGTGACATCAGCATTATCACGAATAGCGAACCTTATCGTAACACGAGTTTTGAGATTGAACATGATCTCATCGTTAACTCGCTTGCGACCGACATCGTTTCGATCGGGGCTGGCGGAGGCAGTGTGGTGTCCGTCGACCCGACCGGGGATATTCGGGTCGGACCCGAGAGTGCTGGTGGGAGCCCCGGCCCGGCGTGCTATCCGGATGGCGGCTCACAGGCGACGGTGACTGACCTGGCTCTGCTGATCGGGATACTGGATCCTGGGCGCTTTCTAAGCGGAGAGATGCTCCTTGACCATGCCGCCGCCCTGCGCTCCTTTCAAGAGCTGAAAAGCGTCGCCACCGTGAGTGAAAAGATCCGCTCTGCGTGGCAAATCACTCTCAACAACATCGCAGATGGAATCGTGAATGTAGCAATTAGCCACGGAGTCGACATTCGCGACTACGCGTTGATGGCCTACGGGGCCGCGGGGCCTATGCTGATTCCTGCCGCGCTCGAGTTCGTACCCGCTAAACGTGTTGTCGTTCCTCCCCATCCCGGATTTTTCAGTGCTGCGGGACTGCTTAGCGCGGATCTAGTGTTTTCGGACAGCCGTAGTTCATACACGCTACTTACGGAAGAGTCAATTGACGGGGTCGCGGAAGTTTTTCAGACGATGGAAGACGACCTTATGCAGCACGTCCCGGACGAGTATCGGTCCTTCCCGATCAATCGTACCTTCGATGGGCGGTTGGTTGGGCAGTCGTGGGACACCCCGTCTGTGCCGGTCTCGGGAGGAGCGGTCAACGGGTCGACTATTGCTGCGATGGTCGAGGCGTTTCATGATGCATACCAGGAGCGGAGCGGGAATCGTTTCGAAGCTTTCGGGGTGGAAGCAGTGACCTTCCGGATCCAGCTCGTGGTGCCGCAGGTTCGGCCGGATTATGGGGAGGTGGAGGAGCGGCCGAGTGGCGCGCCGGAACCGTTTGCCATCGGGGCATTGAAATACATCGAGGAGACGGAGGTGTCGTGTCCTGAATTCCTCCGGGAGGCCTTGCTCGCTGGAGACCGCATCGCCGGCCCAGCGATCGTCCGCGAGCCAAGTTCCACGACTTTCGTTCCGACAGGGCGAAGCCTCTCAGTGGGCACGAAGGGACATCTGGTAATCGAATGAGCTTTAAAGCAACCAATAGTGGCCGCCTGCGCGACCTCGGTCCTAGGGAATTCCTGGATGCTTATGATTGCGAGCGGATCACGGCCAACATCGTCAAGGGGCGTTTCCAATATGTGCTCGAGCACACGTGTTCCAGCCTCATGACTAACGCATTTTCGCCGATCCTACGTGACTACCACGACTTCTCCGCAACGCTATCTGGACCTCCTGAGCTCGATTACGCTAACTTCGCCGTGGCGAAGGCCTTGCCGGTATTTTGGGGCGCTATGCGAGATGGGGTCGCGAACGCGGTCGAAGAGTTCGGCCCAGATAAGCTCTCAGAGGGGGACATTCTCGTTTGCAACGACCCGTTTCGTATGGGAACACACGTTAACGATATGTGTTTCATCAGGCCTCTGATTCGGAGCAAGCGTCTTTTCGGCTTTGTCACCATCCGTGCTCACATGATCGACATCGGCGGTTCGGTCGCCGGGGGGATGAGCGGGACAAAGCGAACGGTTTATGAAAACGGCTTGGTGATACCCCCGATGCTTCTATTTCATGCCGATGAACTCGTGAAGCCGACGCTCAGTTTGATCTTGGATAACTCGCGTTTTGGCGAGTTGCTTTTGCCAGATTTCTTGACGATTCAGAAGGCGCTCTTGATTGGTGAAACCCTCATGCTCGACATCATTGACCGTTACGGGCCAGATGCATATCAGGGCTGCATTCGCTACACCTGTGATTCCTCAGCCGAGACCGTGCGGGAGGCGCTGGAACAACTCCCTGACGGAACATTCGAGGCGGAGGATAAGCTTGATTGCGACGCGATCGACGACCAGATCGAGTATCGGATCTCCTGCAAAGTGGTGAAGGTCGGGGGTCACTGCGAGATCGACTTCAGCGACACCTCGGCACAGGCCCGCACATCAATCAACGCGGCATGGCCCGACGTGAAGACGGCGGTCGGTGTGGCTCTCACTTACTTGCTTAGCCCAAACAGCGCTTTCACCTCAGCGGTCATGCGCGATATAGACATCGTCGTGCCCTCAGGAACGGTTTTGTCGGCTGAGCCACCCGCCGCGGTGTTCCTATATTGGGAGGCCATGCTCTGCGCTGTGTCGTGCCTATTTAGAATTTTCAACACGCTACTCGGAGAGGACGCGGTTGCCGGTGACTGCGGTGGTTCTACGCTACACCTAGCGAACGGATTCCGAGGGGATGGCTCGCCTTGGATGGACTTCGCGAGCGCAAGTGGTGACAAAGGTGGTTGGGGGGGCACTCGAGTCGGCGATGGTGATGGCGGTCAAATTGCGTACACGAACAATATGCTTGAGCCTGCCACAGAGTCAATTGAGATCGAAAATCCCGTGATGATCATGCGCAAGGAGTATCGGCCTGACAGCGGCGGAGCGGGCCGCCACCGCGGTGGACCGGGCATAATCAAGGACAGTTTGTGGCTAACGGCAGGTGAACATTACACCAGCTCAGTACGTCAAAAGACGCCGAGTGGCTTTGGAACATATGGGGGCGAGGATGGTGATCTGGGCGGTGTATGGGTGTGGCCTGGCGATGGGATGGACTCGCGTCGACCACTTCCGGATCTGAGCGATGTGGCATATGCGGACAGTGTGCCTGTTACTGGGCTCCTGGACCCTAAAACACTTATGCCTAGTGTGGATGGCGTCTATTTCTACTGGGGGAGACAGCCAGTGTGGGCCTGGCCGGAAAACACCGTCTACCGCTATGCGTCCGGTGGGGCAGGCGGCTGGGGTATACCCCTTGAGCGAGATCCGGACCTGGTGTTACGCGATGTGCGGGACGGTTACGTGACAGCGTCGGGTGCTGAGCGCGTCTACGGAGTCGCAATTATCGGTGATCCCGACGAGGATCCAGAGGGCCTCATGATCGACGAGAGGCGAACGGCCCATCTGAGGCGGCAACGGTGATCTCAAAACCACTTGCGCGTAGTTGGCGTTGCGGACCGCGATCTGGACGGCTCGATCTGGCCCGGCGTTCGGCGTGGCTTGTGAGGGATGAGTGTTGTGTCGTCAGCTGAGGTGTTCGCGGTAGGCTGTGGTCATCTAAGGCTTCCGCCTAACGGGGATATGCTTCGCGACCACGACTCGCTGGGCTTGGCGCTGCCGGGCGGCCTTTGCCTGTCGCCACTCGCAGTGGCTCCCGTGTCGACCCCTCAACTGGCTCCACCTCATGGCAGTCGGTCGGTTCATCGTTACCTATTCGTCCCTTCCTCGCGGTGACGGGCGCTCGTCGCCTCTCTCGTGTCACCCTCCCTTCGGGGTGCTGCGAAGCTCGAGCCTGTGGCGGAAGCGCCCGGACTCGGTGCCGGTCTCGATGAGATGGGCGTTGTGGATGAGACGGACGAGGACCGCCTTGGAGAGGCGGGCGCCGGTGAAGACCTTGGTCCACTCACCGAAGCCGAGATTGCTGGAGACAAAAGGAGATCCAGGCTCGTCGCGCTCGGAGATCCCCTGGAAGACGAGCTCGGCCCGCCCGTCGGGCAATGCAAGGTATCCCAGCTCGTCGAGGACCACCAACTTGGTCCACGCGTTGCCGCCGACCGCACTGTCCAGCTCCGCCGGGACTCGGCTTCGTGCAGCTCGGTGGCGAGTCCGGCGAGGGTGATGAAGCGCACCCGGCGGCCCTGCCGGCAAAGCAAGGACCGCGAGGGCCGGCGCCGGAGAGGCGGATGACGACGAATCGATCGGAGGCGACTTAGTAGTCGACCCGGCGCCCGGAGACGGTGGCACTGTGCCCCTCGACCAGCCACTGGTGGACGCGGCGAGCGGTATGGCGCTGCTTTCGCGGTGCCTCGGCATCCGCCTCGAGCCCACCGTCGATGATCACCCGGCAGTTCAAGCGTTGATCATGAGCCCATTTGAGATGTCGTAGCCCACCTTTTCACTGCCGAGGTTGCGGGAACCGTGGCGAGGTGCTCGTTCGCGCCGGAGTGCTGGCCCTGCTCCCACAGTCCACGGTCAGAGCAAAGCCGCGATGCGCCGGGCGCCGATCCGCGCGGCATGATCTGGATCCGGGGCCGACGGGCCGCCACCCACTGTCTCGGGATCTCGACCTGAGCAGCTACGGCCGCCCCGCGGCCCAGGATTCGGACCGGCTAATCCTGCACAGAGCCGCTCCCGGGGAGGATCCCCAAACGCATCGCCAAAGCAGCGACCTCCACGTATCGCGGTTCAGGTAACTGCCGATCCGCGGGTCGAAGCATCGGGAGCGGATAGTCGAAGAGCCATTAGCACCCCCGAGCGCCAAGTGGCTTAACGCTCGGGGGTGCCTTGTAGCTAGAGAATAAGTCTCTCTATTCGCCGTTCGGTTCGAACTGTTCGACCGTAGCCTTAGTGTAGGCGGGCGGCCATGGTTCGACACCCGCCTTCGTGATTTCACCGGTGGTGCTGGGTACGATCACACGAGGGACTGACTTCCCTTCGGCCGCCATGATGATCGCTTCGAACGCATTCTTAGTGGTCCAAACATAGTTGACGTAAGTGTCTACCGCCAGTTCGCCGGATCGTACAAGGTTAAGCATGTTTTCCGTGCCGCCCGTGAAGCTACACAGTTTGACATCCTTACCTGGAGTCTTGCCTGCGGACTTTAGCGCGACTATTGCGCCTTCAGTCAACGGCGGATAGGTGGACATGATGAGATGGGCTCCGGGGTGTGCCAACAGCCCGGCCGAGGTTTTTTCTAACGCTTCTTCGCGCGTATAATTAGTCGCGTAATTGGCGACAATGTCCACCTTCGATCCATTTTCAATTCCTTTGGTCAAAGCCTGATTGTTCGGGGTTCCGGCGGTTCCGTTTAGAACAATCGCTTCTCCTCCGCCGGTTTCCTTTTCGCAGGCGCTCGCCCAGGCTTCGAGGCCCTGGAGATTGGTACTGACACCCGATGTCACAAGAGTTCCGGGCGACCATAGCCCGTTGCCCGCTGGAGATTCGAATTCACGTCCACAGATCGAGTTTACGGTGACGGCCACTACTATCCCCTTCGCTGGGGCCTTTTCGGAAAGGATCTGACAGTCCTGTTCGCCACCCAGCGGTAAAGTGATGATCGCATTGTAGTTACCGCTGTCGACCACCGTTTCATAGAGCTGGAACTGGCGCGCGGGATCTAGCTGGGGGTCGAAAGTCTTCAAGCTGATGCCATATTCTGCCGTTAGTTCTTCGAGCAGTTCTTTCGAGAGCACACCTAACGGCACGTTCAGACCAGCTGCGACATAGGCCAACTTGATGTCTTCGACCTTGAGCGGAATAGGGCTGCCGGTTCCAACGTCGACCGCTCCGGCTTTGGCATTATTGGTGCTGCCTTCCTTGGCTTCGGTCGATGCGCCACCTTCCTTTGGAGCTTCCGATGCGGTGGAAGACGTTGAATTGTCGGATCCGCCGCAGGCTGCGGCGAGCATCCCGAACGCGACGACCGCCAGAATGATCAGCCCAGCACGGCGATTCAGTTTGCAGGACGGACTTTCCTTCATTTATCTGGTTCCTCCTGAGTAGAGCGTCCCCATCAGCACCATTAGTGGCGCAGGACATCAAGCGACGGTCTTCCCGACCGACGAGGCCCGAGCCTAGTCGCCGCACCGGCATAATGCAATGCCCGGTTATATACAGCTTTGTTGACCTATTCGAGCTCACGAGAGGCGCTGAGTATTCGGCCCTCCCGACCTGTCATATGTTGGATGGACCGGGTCGGCATCTGGCTGAAGAGCGATGAGCTGCCCGATGCGCGGCTTCCTGACAGCTGCAGACGCAGCAGTTACCGGGGAGTAGTGAGGAAGGCTGGCGAGTTAGTCGCGCGGTGCCTGGTCGGGGTGGGGGCGAGCTATGGGGAAGGAGGCCGAGCGGGTAGCCCTCGCCGGCGACTTGAGGCCGCGGTGGTCGACCGTCTGGTCTGCGTCCAGGGCCGGGACCCCGCGCTGGACGAGTGATTGGGTGAGGCCGACCACCGCCATTCCGAGCGTCCGGTCAGGCTGTTAGCGGCCAGGGCGCTTTACGGCTTCGCCGTTCCAGGCGTCCCCGAAGAGGCGTGGGTGACCTCGTCGGCGCCCGCGAGAACCTTTCGAGGCGAACGTTGGGCTGACCTTCGCGCGACGTCCCGGTCGACAACCAAAAAGGCCTGGATTTTGCGGGCCACGCGTCGTTCGGGAGGCAAAGCCGTGCCGCGCTAACTCAGTACCACAGCTCGCCGCGAGCCATATCGGCGATTTCCCAGGAGACAGTCTCTCGTTGATCGTTCCAGATCGCGGGGCGGCGCAATCTTCGCCGCCCGCCATTAGGGCCTTCGATGCTTCGTCCACAGCTGGTCCGGCAGCCTCGTACGGACGCTTCGACTCAGGAACCACGCGCTCTACCGAACTCGCAGCTTTCGAGCCAACGGCGCTTTGCCAATCCCCTCAAGCCGGGGAGCCACCTCCGTACCGAGCAATCGAATGTGTTCTTGGACAAGATCGTCGGGCATTCCCGCAATCGAGTCGAAGAACATCACATCGGTCACCGGCATGTCTGCCACCCAAGCTTCGATCTTGTCAACAACCTGATCGGGCGTCAGGGTCTCGTAGGTCGGCGCGGCCGCCGACGGGAAATCAAGACCCTGGACGCGCTCTCCTTCAGCCAGCTGTCCCATCCGCTCCCCCGCGGACTTCGCACTGGTGGCGTGTTCATAGGTCTGGCGCTGGTAATCGACATGAGGAGCTATGGTCGCCGCCGCTCGCTCAGGGTCTTTGCTGACAACGATGGTTGCGATCCCGGCCATCCGGGCCGAGCTAGGATCGTGACCTCCTTCCTCGAGTCCCTCCTTATATGGGGAGAGCAGGTCGGCGCTGATCCAGAGGAGCCCGGATCCGGTGCGCCCAGCTGCACGGGCGCCCTTCGGCCCGAAAGCACCCAACCAGATCGGTAGGCTCTCCTGCACAGGACCCGGAGTCACGACGCCATCCTCGAGCAGCCGCCTGATCTCTTTCGCCAGAGCTTCGGTTCTCGCCGCTCGCTTTGATCGATTGACCCCGAATGCATCGAACTCGCGGGCTACGTATCCGGCTCCCAGCCCGAGCTCAAGCCGCCCCCCGCTGAGCTGATCAACAACTGCAGCCTGCTCTGCCAGCTCGATTGGATGGTGGAGCGGAGCGACGATCAATGCGGTCCCGATGGCAATTCGACTCGTCCTGGCTGCTACCGCCGCGCACCAAGTCAAGGGCTGGGGCAAGTAGCCGTCGTCGAAGAAGTGGTGCTCGGTGCACCAAACGGCCCCGATGCCAAGCCGCTCGGCCTCTTCGATGCGCTCCAGTGCTGCAGCTGCACCCCTCCCCCAACCTCTTTGCCATCTAGGCGGGTCCCGAAGATCCTGGTAGATGCCTACGCGCACCTCAATACCGTCCACACGATTTTGGACTCAATCACTACTTTCGCCTCGCTTTCGGAACAGGAGAGAACCGTTGAAAACAGTTGAAAAACCCTGGATTCAAATAGCTCTTGGCCATGAACGTGCCGAGCGACCCTATGATAACATGGCGCCGGGTTTTGGCGGACCGTTGCCCGCATAGGTCTCGGTCTTGGAGGTGAGGAGTTGGAGACGACGTGAACGACCAGATCAAGGTGATGTATTTCGGACCCATCCCGGAGCGGACGTCTTGCGCCGAATTCCGACAGCGCTGGCGTCAGCACGCGCGCCACGCGATGGCGATGCCATTTTGGCGGTTCATCAATCGGTATCAGCACTTTGACGCTCTGGCCCCGGGTGAGCGGGGGATTTCCGAAGAGCTCTACGCAGCGGTGAATGCCGACCGCAAGTGCGGAGGAGTAGGATGCACCTGGTATCCCGATCGTGAGGCGCTCGATGCCAACCTCGAGCTGTACGACGAACTACAACCCCTCCTCGAAGATGAGGAAGAGACGTTTGGTCGGCAACTCGGTAGCGATGTGGTGCCGGTGGTCGAGAACCGCGTGATCGACCGCGGGCCTGCAACGCTTACGCTTCTGTCCGGGCTTTGGGCGAAGCCGGACGTGGGTCGCGCATCGTTCTCGCAGCAGTGGCGCGACATGGCCGCAAGCCTGAGTGAATACGGCGGGGTCGAACGTCATCTCGTCACCTATGTGCAGAATCACTCGCTGGAGGGTTTCGAGGGCAGGGACGGGCTAGCCGAGTACGGCTTCGCATCGGCCGAGGCACTTTCCGCCTTTCTCGCCGAGCCGAAGCTGGCGGACTGGCTGGCCTCCGGTCAGACAGACCTCGTCGTCTCGACGCGGAAGCAGACGATCATCGGAGCCGAGCACACCCTCTTCGATTGCCCCTGACGGGAGCGGACACGCCTTCGGGCTTCTCGGCCGCGCGTCCGTCGCCTCTTCAGTTGTGCCCCTAAAAGCAGATGAACCAGTACTTCGAGAGGAGGTGACTGTGGAGGGATTCGTTGACAAGGTCATTCTCGTCACCGGTGCCAACTCCGGTATCGGCCGAGCCACTGCCGTTAAACTTGCCAAACTTGGCGCCAGTGTTGTCTGCGTTGGACGACGACGGGAGCGGGGGGAGGAGGTTCTCACGGAAGTTCGTGAGCATTCTTCGGGAAGAGGCCATTTTATCCAATGTGATATCTCAGACGTAGACGCCGTTGATCAACTCTTCGCTTTTATCTCAGGCGAGTTCGGCGTCCTGGACGGAGCCTTCAATAACGCAGGCATTGAGGCACCTCTGGCATTGCTTCCTGAAATCAGCATCGAGACATTTGATTCCGTCCACTCAGTCAATCTTCGAGGAACGTTTCTCTGTATGCGCCACGAGCTGGCGATGATGATGGACAGAGGGTGCGGATCCGTCGTCAATACCTCTTCTGAGGGCGGCGTTCGCGGGATCGGCTCCGCGGCGGCATACACGGCAAGTAAGCACGGGGTGGTAGGTATGACCAAGGCGGCCGCTCTCGACATGGGAATCTACGGCGTTCGGGTGAACTGCATATGTCCCGGGGCCACCGACACGGAGATGATGGATAAGTGGACTAGCGGTGATCCTCTGGCACGGAGAGCCCTGGAAGATTCGTCACCGCTGAAGCGTGTTGGCAGCCCTGGGGAGATCGCAGATGCCGTGCTTTGGCTGCTCTCGTCTCAATCCAGCTTCCTGACCGGGCAAGCCATATCTGTCGATGGTGGCTCGACAGCAGGCGTTCAGGCCGGGGGAATCGCAACTGAAGGCTCTGAGTGACATCGTCCTGGGTCCGTCTGCATGGTTCGGCGGGCAGTCCGGGTCGGACACCTTCCGAAGCAATTGTCCTAAGGGAACGGAGAAAGGATGTTTTCACTGGCAGCAAAGTCGGCCCTAGTAGTCGGCGCAGGGCAGGGCATCGGACGCGAGTGCGCGTTGACCCTTGCAAGGGCGGGTGCCGGCGTGGGCGTTGTGGACCTGGTGGCTGATCGCGCTCGTTCGGTCGCGGACGAGATCGGGGAGCTCGGCTGTCCGGCGAGCGTCCATGTCGCGGACGTACGCGATACGTCGACCGGAGGACGCCTTGTCAGTGAGTTCGTCGAAGCGCATCATGCTCTGGACATCGTCGTTACGGTTGTGGGCGGACACAGCGCATTCGCGCCGTTCGTGCCCACCGATGAGACGACGGACGAGACGATCGACTTAGTACTGGATTTGAACCTGCGCTACATCTTGTTCCTCTTGCGTGATGTCCTCGGCTACATGAAGGAGAGTGGAAGCGGCGGATCGATCGTAAGCATCGGATCCATCAGCGGTCTGGCCGGCTCGCCGAACCACTCCACTTACGGGGCGGCCAAGGCTGGGGTCAACCAGCTGGCACGCAGCGTGTCAGCTGAGTACGGCCGCTTCGGTATTAGAATGAACGTCGTCAACCCGGGCATCATCGTCACCGATGTCACCGCTGGTCAGTTAACGGAGGAGACCCGCGCGTTGGCGGAGGGCATCCCTGCTCAGCGCCTTGGCCGCACAACGGACATCGCCAATGCCGTTGCCTTCTTCGCATCCCCGCTCTCGGAGTACGTGGCGGGACAGGAGATATTGGTGGACGGAGGCCTATCGGCGAAATGGCCGGTCCCCCTCTATTCGAGGCATCCCAGCGAGGCTTGACTCCAGCAGAGCGAGGCGGCAGTACTTCGATAAGTGGGGCGATTGGCTTGTAGGGTACGACGGTCGACGATCGCATTCGGGCCCTTGGAGGGCATGGCACATGGCACTAGCGCTATCGGCCAACAGGTGACGTGGACCGGGCGAATCACCTCATGCACTGAAGGTAAGCACTCTCAGCCCGGCAGCCGGAGCGTCATCGTTGATCGTCCTCCCATTCGACTAAGTGCATCCGCCTGACTTACGCCCACTGCTCTACATCCAGCACGCCCTTCCTCCCGTTCGTACCTCTTCGTCGAGCAAGGGTCCAAGGCCAAGCAACGCTCTCGTCGCCTCCGCGGGGAGCAAGTTCCAGGCGCGCCCACAGCCGGAGAGGGACTGGATGAGTGATTCCACGGCCCCAGGCGACGTAGTCGAGGAGAGCGCGGCTCGGACGCCCGAGTCTGTGATTGAGGGCGATGCCACCGGCGAACGCCATGAAGCGTTTGGCAATGCGCACCCTGAGGTCGTGCAGCGTGCGGGCGCCGTGGCGCTCCAGGGTGAGGATGTCCTAGCAGGTCCAGAAGATCGACTCGGTCCGCTGGCGGATCGGGGCGAGGCGAAGGCCGTTGGCTGGCTCGTCCTTGTGGGCCGGCCTGAGGAGAGGAGAAGCTTACCCCGATTCTCGGTGCGTGGGCGGATCCACGCCTGCAAGGACGCCTCCGGCTCCTTTGTTACGCACCGCTGCGGCCTGAGGACCTGAAGCGGATTCGAAAACCTCCCGCGTCGTCAACTCCCTCGCGGGAGGTTCCGGACGAGCTACGAACAGTCCGAGGAACTCATCCGATTGGAACGTTGGAGCTCGATGGCGTCTACCTGGGGCAAGACCAGGTGCTCGGTGATGTCTGTGGATTCGCCGTCGCGATGGAGACGCTCGGGCTGTTTCGCCCAAGCGTCGGGGCCTTCGCAGCGGGCATGGCCCAGAGCGCACCAGATGCCGCGGTCGAGCACCTGCGCAACCGCGAGGACTTCGGACACCCCCTGCGTAGATGCACGCGATCGCCCACCGACTTGCCGGTCTCGCGACCCAACTCGAAGGAGCGCGGCTGCTGGTCTATCACGCAGCATCGAAAGCAGATGCGGAAGGAGCAGATGCACTCACGGCCGCGATGGCGAAGTTGTTCGCAACCGAGACTGCGCAAGCGGTGATCGACGCTGCCTTGCAGTTCCAAGGGCGCCAGGGCGCTTGTCGCAGGTCACCCGTGGGAGCATCTCTTCTATGAGGGCGCGTCGGAGATCCAGCGCGAGATCATCGGGCTGGCGCTCCTGCGGGAGGACCCTGACTGCGCAGATCAAGGGAGGACCCGGCGACGCAATCCGGGTTCGGCGACGATACCCCCCAGCTGGCTCTGCTCGGAGCGCCAAAGCTCTTCGGGCCGGCGGGATCAGCACCGGCACGGCCGATGTCGTAATCTGGCCCCGGGTTTTCCCCTTCGATAGGAGAGCAAGAATGAAATATGGCCAGTTCATGATGCCGAGCCATCCGCCTGAGCGAGCGATGTACGACGCGATTGCCCAGGACCTGAAAGAGATTGAATGGCTTGACGAACTTGGCTACTCCGAGGTCTGGATCGGGGAGCACCTGACCGCCCCGTGGGAGCCCTTGCCGGCTGGTGACCTGCTCATTTCTCAGGCCTTGGCGCGAACCGAACAGATCAAGGTCTGCTCAGGTGGCTACATTCCTTCCTTCTATCACCCAGCGGCCCTGGCGCTCCGAATCTGTCAGTTGGATCACATGGCCCAAGGCCGCTACATCTGTGGAATTGCAGCCGGCTCCCAGCCACCGGACTGGGCATTGACCAACCTCGACGGCTTCAAGGGAGAGAATCGCGATGCCGCCTATGAGGCGGTCGAGATCATGATCAAACTGTGGACCGAGCACGTCGACCAGCTTTGGGAGTTCGAGGGTGAGCACTGGACGGTAAAGAACATCGGTCCTGTGGGCGCCTTTCGTTCCCACATCGAACCGTTCCAAAAGCCCCATCCGCCGCTGGCTATCGCTGGTCTGTCACCTAGCAGCGGGTCGCTGGCTTACGCGGGCGCCCATGGATTCATTCCGCTCAGCGTCTTCTTCAACGCCGACGTCCTCAGATCTCATTGGCAGGTCTACAGCGACGCGGCGTCCGCCGCGGGCTTGGAGCCCGACCGCACCCAGTGGCGGGTGAATCGTGAGATTTTCGTTGGTGAAACTGATCAAGAGGCGCGCGACTACGTACGGAAGAGCAACAATCAGATACGGGTCTGGAAAGAGAACAATTTCCCGCTCCTCAAGGACTTCGACTGGATTGGCAATCTCAAGCACGACCCCTCTGTTCCAGACGAGGACGTAGATATCGACTATCTGATGGAGCACCTCTGGATTGTTGGGTCCCCCGAGACCGTCGTTGAAAAGATCAGCAACCTGAGTGATGAAGTGGGTGGATTTGGTCATCTCTTGGGTACTCATTTCGATTGGGGTACCCCTGTGGATCCGTTCGCATATGAAGATGAGTTCAGGCTGAATCTGGAACTGCTTGCCAAAGAGGTGATGCCGAGGGTTGACGTTGGCCCAGGATCAAGTGCGGTGGTCACCGAGTCCTCTGCGCCCTGAAGGCCCGCGGCCATCGAACGTAGCCCATCCGTTGGCAGCCCCCACCGTCGTTAGGCCGCGACCACCTGTGTGGGCCCAGCCCGACGGCCGCGTGGTTCTCTCACCCTCGGTGGCTCATGCTCGGAACCACACGGAGGCGTGTATGTTTTATGGCCCCCTAAGTGGGCTAGAGCCAGCCACACGGAGTTCCGCAAAATTCGATGATGCCCTCTCACCACGCAAGGCCATGGTGCTTGCGCTTGGGACCTGTCAGATTACTCGCTTCATCTTTGCCAGTCCATAACGCGACGTTGCATTATCGACCAGCCGAGAGTATCTTCAACCCTTAGTTGGGGAAGTCCCGCGGAGGCTCGGCGCAATCCCGAGCTCACACGCACCTGAAATAGGCGACTCGAAGAAAACGATGGGACGGAGGGGCTTCTTGAAGTACAAATCGATATCAATCCACCGGGCCGGCGGGATCTCCGAGATCCGCTTCGAATCGGACGGGGGGCCGCTGCGATGGAACCCCGATGCCCATCGTGAGGCCGGCTACGCCTTTGCAGAGGTGGCCGGCGATACAGAGACGAAGGTGGTGATCGTTACCGGCACCGGCGACGCCTGGTGCACCGAAGTAGACGCCGCTGATTGGGAACCTGGCGAGATGTCCTGGGACCGGATCTGGTGGGAGGGGAAGCGCCTGATCACGAACCTGCTGAACATCGACGTCCCGGTCATTGGAGCCGTCAACGGACCGGCATTTATCCACGCTGAGATCCCGCTGTTGGCGGATTTTGTGATTGCTGCGGACACCGCCGCAGTCGCCGACAGGGCCCACATGCCGTACGGCACGATACCTGGCGACGGAGTTCATCTGGTGTGGCCATATCTGATCGGGCCGCGTCGCGCGAAGGCATTCCTCCTTTTCTCTGAAGAGCTCTCCCCCCAGGAAGCGTTTGAGCTCGGGGTCTTCAACGAGCTGGTTCCACCGGACCAGGTCGGGCAGCGCGCCTGGGAGATCGCGGAACAGTTGTCCCAGAAGCCCCTGTTGTGGTTACGATATCTTCGCGAGACTCTCAACATGCATGAGCGACCTCGGATGCTAAATGGACTCAGCCACGGTCTCGTCTTGGAGGGCGCGGCGGCTCCCTGGGAGTTGCCGTCGGAGGCCGAGCGATCGGGGATTGACGAGTGACCCCCGAGGGTCTCCGGTGCTGATCTCGGTTTCACCTAACGAGAAGCCGGCGGCGAGCCTTTCGCCACAGCTAATGCTCAGACCGTAGGAACGGACATCGGTATATATCCGGGAGCCACCCTGCTCGCTCCGGTCACGCGAGATTCGCCCGTTTCGATCGAACGCCCAGGTGTGCCACGGACAGACGAAGAATTTCTGGCTCGAGTCCGGCCGCATCTCTCCCGGACGATCTGAGTCCACCCGACCGATGACGTCTCCCTGACAGAGCTCGGCGCCCCGATGAGGGCAGCGGATCAGGTTGGCATGGAACCGCCCGCCAACGTTGTAGTCGCGAGCCTTCCGGGACGTCTGCGGCGCGTTCCGGCCAACGGTCGAAAACGCCTTCGAAGATCATGCTGGCGACGAGCGGCTGGGCGAGGATGTCGAGGGAGGTGCGTTGCTCACAGGACTAAGTGGTCGCGCCTATGCCAGTACCGAGGCGCGTTTTCCCCTCGGCCGGTAATGTGGAAGGCGACCGGTATCCCGCGCCCCACCGCTGTTTCCTAGATCGGCCAGTACGTCGGGTTTCGAGCGGCCGCTCACCGTGGGTGTCGAGCATGACTTGCCCGTCGCGCTCGTTGGAATTACGACAACGATCGATCTCCCGATGCTCCAGTCTGGATCGGACTGACAGCAGGCAATCGACGCCAGCCACCGATCGTCGACCTCGAGCCAGTTCGCGTTGCACTCATTTGCCGCGTAGGCCAGTTCTCGCTCGAGCTGCAGCGGCACGTTCCCGCTGCCCAGCCCGATGAAATTGAGGATGGCGGCGGATTCCTCATTCGTCCAGAAGCTGCTCGCGGGCGAACTCGGGATCGCTCCCAGGCAGTCCGCCCGAGGGCGGCACCGCATCGATCCGGGCGGCGAAGGGACGCATCGCGACACGCAGCGGCGACTCGAGCGTCCAGGTGCGCAGCCCGAGCTTCTCCAAGTATCCGCGCCATCGGGGAGCGAGATGAGCGGGAATCCCCGCGATCACCTCGTTAAGCGCTATCGCCCTGGCTGCTCATCCCGGTTGAAGTTCCCATCGCTCCTCCAATCTGTATCGCGGCGACCACGAGAGCGGCCACCGCGATGCCCGGTTCGATCCGATTGCCGCTGGAAGCGAGGAATGTCAAAGGGAGAGCCATGATCATAACTTGCCATTCCGTTACAGAGAATGAGCCGGTGGCAAACGCGGGCCAGAGCTTCTGCGCTTAGCAGTGGAGGAAGTGCAGGATAAATAATCTGGCATTCCGTTACACGGAACGCGCCGGCGTCTATACGGGATCTCTCAGTGTACGATCTCCGCGCTGCCGGGGTCAGCCCGCCGGTGGTCGCAGCGCCAGACGAAGCGTCAATGGATTCGAGGTGGTCGATGGGTATGCATGCCAAGCCGCTACGCGGCGGACCTGGAGTCGAGATCGAGCCCCCCCTGCACGAGTCCGAGACCTTCGAGGACGTCCTCTCGCCTGATGTGCTCGCATTCCTGAAGGAACTCGACGGTCGGTTCGACCCTCGGCGTCGCGACCTCCTGACGGACAGGATGCAGCGGCGAAGGGAGCTTGCATCAGGGGCGATGCTGAACTTACTGCCGGCGACTCGGGAGATTCGCGAGGAGAAGTGGTCCGTCGCTCGGCCCCGGGCCGACTACCTCGATCGTCGGGTCGAGATCACCGGCCCGTGCGAGCGCAAGATGATGATCAACGCTCTCAATTCTGGTGCGCGGGGATTCATGGTCGACTTCGAGGACGCGACCTCGCCGACGTGGTCGAACCTTCTGACGGGCCAGCGCAATGTCCGTGACGCTGTCTTCGCTGACATCGCCTTCACGGGCGCCGACGGGCGGCGCTACGAGCTGGGACCCAACCCCGCGACGCTCCTGATGCGCCCACGTGGCCTGCACCTCCCCGAGCGCCATCTGCTGGTTGAAGACAGGCGCATGTCGGGCGCCCTGGTCGACTTCGGCCTGTTCGTATATCACTGTGGACAGGAGCTGGTGCGCAGCGCGAAGGGTTGCTACGTGTATCTGCCAAAGCTCGAGCACTACCTCGAGGCTCGTCTCTGGGACGAGATCTTCAGTTTCTCCGAGGAGTCGCTAGGAATGCCGAGGGGCTCTATCCGGGCGACGGTGTTGATCGAGACCTACCCAGCCGCATTCCAGATGCAGGAGATCCTCTGGGAGCTACGCGACCATATGTATGGGCTCAACGCAGGACGATGGGACTACATCTTCTCGGTGATCAAGTCATTTCGCGAGCGCCCCGAGTTCCTGCTACCACAGCGCAGCGAGGTGACGATGACGGTCCCGTTCATGCGCGCCTATACCGAGGCACTGGTGAAGGTCTGTCACCTCCGTGGCACCTTCGCGATGGGCGGTATGTCCGCATTGATCCCATCTCGGACGAACTCGGCCGTGACCGATCGAGCAACGCGAGCGGTGGAAGCCGACAAGCGCCGTGAGGCCGCGGACGGATTCGACGGGACCTGGGTCGCGCACCCGGACACGGTGGGTGTCGCGACCCGAGAGTTCGACAAGGTGTTGGGAGCGAGGCCGAATCAGATCTCTAGGCAGCGCGACGACGTAACGCTGGATCCGGAGCGGTTGCTCGATGTTCCCGCCACGGGGGGGACGATCACCGAGGATGGCCTGCGTAACAACGTCAACGTAGGATTTCAGTACCTCTCGTACTGGCTGCGCGGCCGCGGAGCCGCTGCGGTCGACAACTTGATGGAGGACGCGGCAACCGCTGAGATCTGCCGAATGCAGATCTGGCAATGGATTCGCCATTCGGCCACCCTTGACGATGGACGAACGGTCACCCGGGAGCTCGTGCGCGAGATTCTCGACCAAGAGATGGTGAGAATCGCGGAGGAGGTCGGAGATGAGACATGGATGCACTCCTTTCCACGGAAGTCGAGGCTGCATTTCGAAACCGCAGCCTTCAGTGAGGAACCGCCGGAGTTCCTGACCTTGGACGCCTACGAGGATCTGGAACGCGGGTCGTGAGTGATTCGGAAACCATCGGCGCGGTCACCCGCACCCTGAAGCTGATGGAGGCGCTCTCCGGGGAGCACGAGCTGGGTGTCTCGGAGCTTGCCCGGCGGACCAAGCAGCGCCCCAGCACGGTGCACCGCCAACTCAGCACGCTGGTAGAGCGGGGCTACGTCCAGCGCAACCCCGATGCCGGGACGTACATGCTCGGCTACCGGCTGCTCTATTTGGCGCGCCTAGTCGAACGGCGCGACTCCCACCTACGCGCCGTGTGTCGACCCTTTATGCGCCGGATCCAGCGCGTCTGCCGCGAGACTACGAACCTCGTCGTCCTCGACGGATCCGAGATCGTCTACGTCGAGCAGCTGCCGGGGGCCGGAGCGGTTCGGATGTTTGCCGTACCAGGCAGGCGCGTAGCCGCTCATGCGACCGCGGCAGGCAAGGCGATGATGGCGTGGATGGCGCCGAACGAGGTCCTCGATCTCCTCGGCACCGGAAGGTTGCAGAGATTTACCACCAGCACGATCACCGACAAGAAAGCCCTGCTCGCAGCACTACCTCGGGTTCGCGAACAAGGATACGCGGTCGATATCGAAGAATTTGAACCTGCTGTCGGGTGTATAGCCGCCGCGATCCTCGATGCGAGTGGCGAAGTCGTAGGGGCGCTCAGCATCTCAGGCCCGATGGCGCGCCTCGGCGACGCCGACGATCGCCGAGAGCTGGGCGAGCTGATCGGCGCGACGGCGATCGACGCGTCGCGAGAGCTCGGATACCACGCTGAGCACGTCGTGAACATACCCCACGCCACCTGACCTCTAACCGACGTCCAGGTCCCGTTAGGCCGCCGTGCAACTACCTACTCGATTACACCCAATGATGGTCACGAATCGCCGGGAAGCGATCGTAGTTGAAACCAGCGCTGGAGTCCCTCAGCGCCTGATTGAGGAGAGTGTGTATTGATGCGAACTGTCCGCAAGTCGAGGATTCTCATTTGCCTGCTATCCCTGTTTGCCATTGGTTTGGCGCTGACCGCCTGTGGTGGGTCTGGGTCGTCTTCGTCGTCAACCTCAGCCTCGACGCAGGCCCCGAGTCCGTCGGAAAATGGACCCGAAGACGGGGTTGACGTCGGAACCGGCAAGCCGATTCCGGTCACCATGGAAAACCTGAAGATCGCCTACGTCGCCCCCGGTCTCGAGACCGGGGCGAGCAATGCGCAGAAGAGAGGGATTGAAAAGGTCGCAGCCAAATACGGCATCCCGGTCGAAAGCCTGGACGGTGAACTTGATCTGAACCGCCAGTACTCGCTCTACCAGACCACCGTCGACAGCGGTAAAGCCAATGCCATCGTCACATTACCGCTCGGCGGGGACCAAGACTGCGACATCTTGTCCAAAACGGCACCCGACAAAGGCATAATCGTGAGTATCATGAATCTGCCGATCTGCGGTCGTGAATTCGAATCGGCCAAAGGTGAAGGACTGTGGCAGCCCGGAACCCTCGACAGCGTCGGCGTGGTGACGACGACGGAAAGCATGCAGGAATTGGCGCAAGCGTGTGAAAAAGAGACCGGCGGTGGCGAAATGCTACTGATCAACGGAGCTTCTGGAATAGCCGCCACCACGCTGATGAGTAAGGCATACGGGGAGAGCAAGATGAAGGTCGCAGCCGACTATGCCACCAACTATGCCACCGCCGAAGCCGCGGCCAAAACGTCGGCCGGACTTCTGGCACATCCTGACATTAAGGTGATCGCCACCCAGTACACCACGCTGACCGAAGGCGCGATTCAGGCCCTCAAGTCGGCCGGCAAGAAGCCGGGAGTCGACGTCAAGCTGTGCAGCAATGACGGCGGGGGTACGCATATGGTTGAATTGCTCGAATCAGGTGAAGTCACGGTCGACAACTATGTGAACAATGAATGGATGGGCATGGCCGCGACGCAGAGCATCATCGATGCCGTAGAAGGTAAGTCGGTTCCCAGGGTCATTGATCCCGGTGAAGAAGGCGAAATCATCAAGTCCGGCCTCAAGCCTTGGCCACCGGTAATCACTAAAGCGACCGTCGGCCAGTACCCGCCCGTGGAACAATGAACGCCATTTTGAGCCTCGGCTGATCATCAACTAGGGCCCCCTCGGTGCGGCTGACCTTGCTTCACCGAGAGGGTCCCTTTCGTTCTTAATTCGTGGTCGGGGACGGTGGACGCGGGTTTGGCCTGCACTCTGCGTGCGACCGACGATTACGGGTTCTGCGCCTCGGTGGCGATTCACTTCGCGCCCAGAACCCCGGTGCCGCTGCTCGAGATGTACACGAAAGGTGTGACCTTCCATGTCTCCCGCTCGGACTCACGACTGCTCCTTCCCGAGCTACTCGATCTGGTTGTCTCCGAACGGCTCGATCCGAATGCTGTGCCCGCGACAGTGGTGTCTTGGGAGGAGCGACAACGGCTTGGCTGGAGCTCGCGGTCAAGCTTGTGGTTAGCCGCAAACCACCAGACGTTTGACCCGCCACCCCATAACCCGAAGGTCGCGGGTTCGAATCCCGCCCACGCTATAGGAGGAAGGCCAGCATATGCGGGCCCTATTTCGTTCTAGGACAAGTTGGGCGGATCTTGAGTTGCCGTCAATTCGCGAGAAGCACCGTCAATTCGGGCGTCTATTCCTTAAGTGATTGCGGCTCGAAAATGCCTGCTACGGTGGCCGCGCCCGTTGTCAAGAACCAGCAGCCCAGGTTCAGGAATACGCACTCCTCCTTCGAGGCGCGGGCGGTCATAGGGCACGGGAGCGGTAGGCGTACCGCGCTCCAGATCGACGGCGCGCGGCGCCGGAAATGGGGTGCAACTTGAACGTGGCAGAAGGAATCAGCGCTCGCGATGGAGTTGGTCGAGATCGACTGCTCCAAGGATGGGATCGGAACGCCGCTAAGGGCAGTTCCACGGCAAGGCGGTCCGCCTCTTGTCCCCAAGGTGGGTAGGCGAGGCAAAGGGCTCTCTTGTCGCCGCGGTCCTTGAGATCGACCCGGAGGAGAAGCAGTGCCGGCGAGAATTCGTCTTGCATCTGGAAATTGCAGACGACGGTGAAGACGGGACCGGGGGAGCAACTCGTCCCTCCGCACCGGGTGGGCGCGAGCACGGATGTTGTTCCGCCACGATGGAACCGGACGGGTCGCTTCACCTCTCGCTCAACACCGGGGACGTGACGATCACGCCCCTATAGGCGAAGCGGGATCGGAGGGCGGTCATCGCGACCGCTCTCCGGTTCGCTCGATTTGATCGGATGACAACCACACAAAAACAAACAGGCGATCGTCAATGCCAAGGATCCCAAGACTGGCCGCGTGCGCTACCAGGGGAGCACCGAACGGACGGTCGATGACGCCTGGCGGCTGTCGATGCTGCAGCCGGCCGACAAGACCGAGGACGTCAGATACGAGACGCAGAAGCCCCTGACCCTCGCAAGGCGCGTGATCGCCGCCGCAACTAACGAGGGGGATCTTGCGGCGGACTTCTCCACGGGATCGGGGACCGCGCTAGTCGCAGCCTAGGAACTCGGCGGCCGCTGGATCGGCTCCGACCTGGGTCGATTCTCGATCCACACCACCCGTAAGCGTAAGCGACTCCTGAACATCGCGAACTGCCGGCCCTTCAAGATAAAGAACCTCGGCGCCTATGAGCGACAGCGCTGGCAACGAGAGTCGGGAAACGACCGACTTGTCGCCTACCTCGACACCATTCTTTCCTTCTTCCGTGCAGAGCCGGTTGACGGGTTCACCACCCTTCACGGCAAAAAGGCGGGAAGGATGGTCCATGTCGGCGCGACGGACTCCCGGGTGACGATCACGAGGTCGAGGAAGTCATGGATGAGATGGCCGACAATCGGATCGAGTCCTGCGATGTCCTCGGGTGGGAGTGGGAGATGGGTCTCCACGACACGATCGGGGAGACAGCTCGCCGCCGTGGCCTCGATCTCCGCCGGCTGCAAATCCCGAGGGAGATAATCGACCCCGCGGTCCGTGAAGTCGACGCGGTTCGTTTCTTCAAGTTGGCGCACGTCGACCTCGCTCACGCGACCTGGAAATTAGCCGCTCGCCGCGCCTCCGGCCGTGGCTACACTCGTATCCTGGGTCGAGCTACGCCGGGATATATGTGACATCGAGACGCACCGGGTGACGGAGGATTAGGCCCTCTTCGGGTGCGGGATCCTGACCGTAGAACTGTAAGTCCCTCATGGATTCGATGATCTTGCCGACGCCAATTAGGACCTCAAGTCGCGAGAGCCATGCGCCCACGCAAAAGTGACGGCCGTCCCCGAACGCCAGGTGATCGGCAGATCCGCGGAATGCCCGCTCGATCGAGTTGTCCTCGCGACCGATTATGAACTCCTCTGGGTCACGGAACTTGGCCGGATCGCGATTAGCCGCGGCCAACATTACTACGACTTCCGATCCGGCCGGGATGGTCTTGCCCGCAATTTTCGTGTCCTCTTCGACGGAACGAGGGAGGAAATGTGCTGCGGGCGAAAATCGAAGGGTCTCGACAAAGGCTGCTTCGATCAGATCCGGAGACTCGTACACCGCGGCAAGCTGATCTGGATTGGAAAGGAGATTCTTGATCACGCTTGCAATAGAGCTGCTGGTGGTCTCACCGCCAGCCTGCAGCAGCAGCGTGAACCAACCTCTCAGCTCTTCGATCGTCAAGGGGACGCCATCGACCTCGGCGCGACAAAGCACAGAAAGAAGGTCATCGGCATGGCCCGCCATTCTTTCCTCCACAATCGGCGAGATGTATTCCTCGATTTCGAGTTTGGTCGACATACCGGCGGCTAGGAGATCTTCGTCGCGTGCGAAATTCGTCGCAGCGTCGGCGAGCTCGCGGTACCAACGGCCAAAGATCGCCCAATCATCGCGAGGCAGGTCCATTACCTCGGCGATGGCCCGGACCGGGAAGTCATGGACGAAGTGCCCGACCAAGTCGATCTGGGCCCGGGGCTTTCCAGCGTCGATTTCTTCCCGCCCCCGCGCGACGACAGAATCGAGCATGCTCGCCGCCAAGGAGGTGATCTTTTCGCGACTTTTCTCGACGCCGACGGCTCCGAAGAACGGGTTGACCAGCCGCCGATGCTTCGTGTGTTCGGAGCCATACATCTGAAGGATGGTTCTGCCATGGATCGGCTCGTTGCTCCACTCATACGGTTTACAGCCAAACGTCTTTGAGTCATGAAGGATGGATCGCACGTCCTCATACCGACTGACAACGTAGGCGTTCATCACGTCGTCCCAATGCACTGGGTCATCTCTAAGCGCCTGGTAGTACGAAAAGGGATCCCTTTCGAAGTCGGGAGAAAGGATGCTCGGGATTGTCGAATGGGTCGACGTCACTGTTCCTCCTCTGTGCCGCTGCCTCGGAGCGGGCGCGGTGTCACCAAAAAACTCCCAGATCCCTCCACGTCGACCCGCTTCATTAACGGTGAGCGAAAGTATCAGCAGCGGGCGACAGTGTCAATCGACGTTCCGCGGGCCGGAAGAGGGGAGGGGTAGGGATCCGTCGGTCGGTCAGGGGGCATCGGTTTGGCTGTGAGTTGTTCATGCCCTGGCTCTAGCAGACCTCCCCCGGCTGGCAGGGCCGGCTTCCTCCGGCCCGCTCCGCCGTCGGCATGACCAACTCACAGCCACACCTCAACGGACCCACCAAACCCCAGATAAAGCTCCTACGTGAACGCGTCGAGGAGACCGGTGGGACGTTCGTCTATCCGGCGAGTGCCGCCGCGGCGAGGAACAGATCGAAGACCCGAAGGGCCGGAGGAAGACCAGCCGTGCCGACCGTCGGCGCGAGACCCTGCCATCGTCCCGAGGAGTGCCAGCTTGCGCTCGCCGGGCGACGTCGGGCCCGGTCAGCTCAGCACCTAGCTGCGCCGCCAATTCAGATGGTGACTAGCGCACGCCTCATCTACGTGATCGGGAAAATCGAAATAGGTGTCCGGATAAGGCTCGTCTTCCAGCGTGTAATGCCACCACTCGCGGTCGTAGGAGCTGAAGCCACAGGCCTCCATGATCGAGCGAAGGCACTGGCGGTTCCTTGCTTCGACCGGCGTGATCCCTCGTGCTTCATGGTAGGAGATCGCATCCATCAGGTCATAGTCACCGCCCATCGGAGCACGATCGCCGCTGGCCAGGTGATAGAGCGTCAAGTCCACGGTGCTGCCTCGACTGTGGCCGGACCTGGCGGCCACGTACCCCCTTTCGAACATCTCTGCCCTGTCGATGTTCGGATAGTGCCGTCGCTTGGTCCGCCCATCCTCGGGCTGCTTCGCCCAGCGCATGAAGCAATCCACCGCGCGCTGAGGGCGGTACCCGTCCCAGATGAGGAGGCCGAGGCCGAGGGACGCGGCCTCTGCTTGCGCCCTGTCCAAGGCCGCGCACATGGGCTTGGTGCCGACGATCCGGTTTGCCACATATCCGTCGACCGGCCTGCCGGTGAAGTTGTCCCAGGTCGCATACTTAGAGTCCCAACGGATCCCGGGCACGTACTCGTCGAGATAGACGAACATGTCGCTCATCGTCCTAGCGCCGTCAACGCCAGGGACACCAGCCGGTCGATCACCTCTGCCAAAGCTGTGGCGGAGATCGTGAAAGCGGCGCACCCGCACCCCGGCCCCTTCCTGGGCGCGGATAAAGCGGGTCCGTACCGCTGATCGATCGAGCGGACCGCCATCCGGCCTGCAGAAGACGTAGTCGGTTCAACCGGTGAATGATCCGGGTCGCTTTAGGCGCACTAGCTCGGAGGCAGCCTGGCCGGTCATCGGAACAGAGCGCGACCGTCTCGACCTGGTGCTCGACTCCTCGCCGGCCGACATCGAGCGCGACACCGAGAGGATGCGACGCTCGAGGTCGACATCGCTCAGGTGCAGCGCCAGCAGCTCGGCGAGCCGTAGGCCGGTGAATCCGGCGAGGAGGAAGAGTGCCGCGTCCTGCTCGTTGATCCGCCTCCACTCCGCGTCGGTCCCCTCGGAGAAGACCGAATGTTTGTAGCCGCCACGGGCCTCGGTGGAGCCCCGACATCGCGGCCTCGGCGATAGCGCGGATCTCGTGCGGCTCGAAGGTTTTCGACAGGGCGGCACCCTCTTCTGGGCGCTTGGCGGTGTCGGCGACGGGATTGAAGCGCAGGCCGAAGGTGTCCTTGCGCCGTGCGTGCTCGAAGATCGAGTGCAGAACCTGGCGATGCACATTCACGGTCCGGGCGCTGACGTCCTCGCGGTCCAATCTGGCCAGGAAGCGGCGGATGTCCGTCGTGATCGAGGTGAGTTTGCGCCCGCCGAACTCGCGCATGATCCGACGCCCCGTTGCTTTGCAAGGCCTGGCCTCGGGTTTGGCGAGCATCGTTCGGTGACGGTCGAGGGTCGAAGGCTTCACTCGCTTCTCGAACTCCAGGTGTTCCATCCACAGCTCGGCCGCGTCCTCGAAACGCGCCTCGCGCATCCTCAGGGTGACTTTCTGTTCGACTTCGACTTGGTCGATCATCTGGCTCATCTCTCGATAGGCCCGCCGCTCGTCGAGGAAGCCGTCGCGGAGCCGGCCGCGCCGCTTCCTCCAGCCGCCGCCAGGCTCCGGTTCAGCCACGCCCGGCCGAGCCGGCGCTTGCGCTGCCGCCCGGTGCCGTCCCGCCACTACGCCTCATAGAAGGGCACGCCCTTGTTGGCCCTGACGATCAGGGCTCCGTTCTCTCGCCGATCGACTTCCATCTCAAACCTCCCGTGGCCGGAGATCTCTCTCGGGCCCCTTGTCAAAGGAGGGCGTCCTGCGTACCGGGTGACCTCGATTGCCAGCGGATGGGTACCGCGGTGGGTACCAACCCAGCCGATCCGAGACTGGTCGAGGCCTACGCTCCCAGAGCCAAAAGACGCCTATAAGTACCGAATTTGCAGGGAAAAGGCATCGTGTCACGCCGGAGGTCGCGGGTTCGAGTCCCGTCGCTCCCGCTGCGTCGATCCGCATTCCAGAGCGGAACGGCCATCCCGTTCCGGCCCGGAGACCCTGGTGTCATGGGTACCCATCGCCGAGAGAAGGTCATCAGGAGGCGGCCCGTTTCTAATGGCAGTCATCGGATCCTCGAGTCAAGGCTCGAGAGGGTTTCCGATCTGCGCGGCGCGATGAGGGGCGCCGGGCGCTCGATCGCGCCGTCTCAAATATGCGTGCCCAAAATGGCGGGATCGGCGGTTTGCTCATAGGTGCGGCTCCTGGACCGAAAACGGACTCGAATCAGGAGGGACGCGCGACGAGACCGAGGCCGGCTCGGGCATGCCGACCCGCTCGCTCGGCGTCGGCGCCGGCGGGGCGCCGCGGCCGAGCGCTTTCGGCACGAACAGCCCGGCACCGAAGGAGAGCGCGAGGAAGATCGTCGCCATCCAGTAGGACTCGGTGAACCCGGTCGCGGTCGGCAGGCCGTCGGCGGCTACGTTGGAGGCGATGAAGGTCGCCGAGAGCTGGCCACCGAGGGCGCCGCCGAGCGTCCGCATCACGGTGTTGACTCCGGTTGCGACGCCGGTCTGCTCCGGGGGAACCGCCTGCACGACGAGGTTGCCGAGAGCCGCAAAGGCGAGTCCGATCCCGATCCCGAGCAGCGCAGACGAAACCAGCATCTCCCAGGGAGCGTCGTGGGCCACGGCGAGAAACAAGAAGGCGGCAAAGGTAAAGGCGGTTCCGGCGAGGAGTGCCCAGCGCGAACCGAAGCGAGCAGAGATCCGGCCCGCGCCGACGCCGAGCAGCACGATTCCGATCGTCGTCGGCAGCATGTAAAGGCCGGAGACCACCACCGAGGCGCCGAAGCCGAAGCCGGTCGACTCCGGCAGCTGCGCGAACTGGGGAAAGACCACGAACGACGCGTACAGTCCGGCGCCGAGAAGGAAAGCGGCGGCGTTGGCGGTCCATACGCCCCGGATCCGCATCATCGTCATGTCGATCAGCGGGCTGGCGCTGCGCACCTCGACCGCGATCCAGATCGCGATCACGAGAAAGCCGAAGGCCGCGAGCAGCAGCGTTCTCGCTCCGCCCCAGCCCCACTCGGTCGTCTCGCTGATGGCTACCAGAACAGCCGAGAGCCCGATCGTCATCAGGATGCCAGCCAGCCAGTTGACCCTCCCCGGGACCCTTATCGGTGACTCCGGCACCAGTTTCCAGGTGAGCAGCGCAGCCGCCACGGTGGTCCCGAGCGGGAACCAGAACAGCCAGTGGTAGTCGAGGTTCTCGACAATGACGCCGGCGAGAACCACCCCCAACCCGCCGCCGACGCCGAGGATCGCCGAGAGCAGACCGATGCCGCCCGCCACCCTCTCTCGTGGGAACTCGTCGCGGACGATGCCGAAGGCGAGCGGAAAGATGCCGCCGGCAGCGCCCTGCACGAACCGTCCAGCGATCTGCAAGGGGAGCGTCGAGGCGAGTGCTGAGATCAGCGTGCCGAAGGAAAGGATGACGAGGGTCCACATCAACAACCTCTCCTTGCCGTACATGTCCCCGAGGCGGCCGATGATGGCGGTGCCCACCGAGGCTGCGAGCAGGTAGCCGGTAAGCAACCAGGTGATCCCGGTCTCATCGGTGCCGAGCTCATGCATCATCGTCGGCAATGCCGGCACCACCAGTGAGCTGAGCATCGAGTAGGAGAGCCCCGCGAGAGCGAGCACCGCGAGGGTGACGTTCGGATGGGTCCGTTGGGGATTTTTGAGCGGCATGTTTTCGGTGGCCGGTTGAGGGCGCAGCTAGAATATCGGAATGCACATTCCGATTGAGCCTCGGTCTCAGGCCGCCTCGGAGGGCAAGCTCCAGGGTGCATGGGGCAAATTGGATCGAGAGGCCAAACGAGCGCGGCTCTTGGCGGTGAGCCACGAAGTTTTCGCCCGCGATGGCCTCGACGCGCCGATGCCGGCGCTCGCTGCCGCCGCCGGCATCGGGGTGGGCAGCCTCTATCGCCAGTTCGCTTCCAAGCACGAGCTTCTGAGCGCGCTGGTGATCGAGCGACTGGAGGAGGTGATCGTCGAAGCTGAGGCGGCGCTCACATGGGACGCCTCTCCCTGGGCGGCGCTTGAGGCTTTCCTCTGGAAGCATTCCGAGCGTGTGGTCGCCGACGAGGTGCTCGCTGCAGCTATCGCGGCGACTCACGTAGATCCGGAGGTACAGCGAGCGCGTGTCCGATCAAATGCGGCGCTGGAAAAAATGCTGGATGCGGCCAAGCGGACCGGCGAGCTTCGGCGTGACGCCGCGGTCATGGACCTGCGAATCATTTTCGCCGCCGCGCGAGCGGCTGAGACAGTCATGCCTGGGTCCTGGCGCCGCTCGCTCGAACTCAGCATCGACGCCTTGGCGTGCCGCAGTCAGTCGCCTTAACTCCTGGGCCGTAACATCGCGAGCAGCGGGGCGGCAGCCAGCGGGGAGTTGGACGTGGTCAACCCCGGCACCCAGGCGCCGCCGATGTAGTTGTCGAGTAAACGAGTTGCGGTAGTCAAGGTCACGCGATCACCGCAGCACATGCTTGCTGCAGATCACCGCGCCGTCGCCTCATCGGCCTCGGCGAGCGCGGCTTTCAGCTCGCGCTTGGCGACCTTGCCGAGCGAGATCAGGGGGAGCTCGTTCACATACTCGATCCGCTCGGGCCACTTGTATCGCGCGAGGCCACTCTTTGCCAACCAATCCTGCAACTCCTTCATGGTTAGCCGCTCGGCTCCGGGCTGAGCCACCATCACCGCACACGCCATTTCCCCGCGGACAACGTCGGGGAGACCAATCAGTGCGACCCCAGCGACCGAGGGATGCGTCGCAATGATCCGCTCCACCTCCTGGGCGGAGATGTTCTCCCCTTTGCGAATGATGATGTCCTTGTCGCGTCCGGTCAGAAATAGATATCCCTGCTCGTCGATATAGCCCCTGTCGCCGGTGACGAAGTACCCCTCGTCGTCAAACGCTTCCTCGTTCAGGTCCTCGTCGAGGTAACCCAGGAAGAGATGCGGCGCCCGGACGTGGACCGAGCCTTCTTCTCCAACGGCAGCTCGGCTTCCGTCCGCTGTCACGATCACGACGTCGGCGGTTGGGACAGGGCGGCCGACCGACCGCGTGCGCATCTCGCGCGAGTCCGCGGGGTCATGACCGGCCACCATGGCACACTCCGACATCCCGTAGGACAGGACAACCGGAAGCCCGAGCACCGATTCGATGTCGGCTGCCAATTGTGGCGAGCAGGCTGCACCACCCCCGTAGGCCATGCGGGCGTGGGGAAAGAGCCGCTTTTCCGGCATTGCGCGCTGCGCGTCGACGTACATCTGATGGAATGCCGGGCCGGAGCCGAGCAGCGTCACGCCCTTCTCGCCAACCATCGGAATGTGGGTCTCCGGTTCAAAACGTTCGATCATCAGCATCCGCCCACCGGTATGCAGCAGCACGGCGGTGTTGAGCATGCCGCCGACGTGTGCGAAGGGGAAGGCGAGGAGCTGTACGTCGGTTTCGATGATGCCCGAGGAGTCGATCATCGCGGCGGCACCCGAAATCAAGGTCCGATCCGAATGCTGTGCGCCCTTCGGCTCCGCGGTCGTCCCCGACGTGTAGATGACCCAGGATGGTGAGTCGGGAGAATGGCTGGGCGCATCTGACACCTCACCACTTGCCCCACTGGCCTCTGGTAGCTCCTCGAGGGCGATCACCTCGGCCTCGATCCCGATCTCGCGGTGCGCCTCCTCGATTTCAGAGGTATCGGCACCCGCCGCGACCAAGATCAAGCTTGGACGGACTTGTCGGAAGACGGTCTTCAGCTCCCGCGCCCGGTATTGGGGCATCAGCGGGATCTGCACCGCTCCCAACTGGGATAGGCCACCCATCAGAACTGCAGTCTCGATCCTAGTCGGAAGCTGCCAGACCACCCGGTCGCCACGAGCGACTCCTTGCTCGAGCAATCTTTGGGCCATCGCGGTACAGGCGTCTCGATACTCACCATACGTTATTGACCGTTCGCGGTCATCGGTGAACATGACCCGATTCGGGGTCGCCGCTGCTCGGGCTCGGATCAGCTCTGGGAACGTCCAGTGGGTTCCCTCTCCCACCAACATGGCGTCACGTTATCAGGTAAATCGGAATCGGGAGGTCGTTTCCGAGCGGTCGTTGAACGTCTGCCGCGCCTCGCCGTTGGGGCGAGAACGCGGCAAGGCTAGCGTTCGAGTGCCGGGGGGAGCGGTGCCTTCCCGAGCCCCCGCAGGCGCGGTGCGACGTCTGTCGCCAATAGCTCGAGATGCTCGTCGACGAGATCGTCGGGCATACCCGCAATCGAGTCCCAGAAGAATACGTCGGTCACCGGCAAATCGCCGATCCAGGTGGTAACCCGCCGCACCGCCTCATCCGGTGTCACCGCGTCGTAGATCCGTGGTAGCACCGATCGCACCCGGGAACGCTCGACCTTGCCATCATTCTCGAGAACTTCGGCCATCCGTGCCTCTGGAGTCTTGGCTAGTGCCGAGTGATCGTAGGACTCTCGCTGATAGCGGATGTGGGGGGTGAGGGCCGACCAGGCTCGCTCGGGGTCCCTCGACAGGATCAGCGACGCGATCCCTGCCATCCTGGCGTCCGCGGCGCTGCGACCAGCTGCTTTGAGACCCTGCTGGTAAGGAGCCAGCAAATCCGGATCTACCCACAGCAGGCCGGCTCCATGGCGGCCTGCGAGGCGGGCGCCGCGGGGGCCAAATCCCCCAAACCAGAGCGGCAATTCCTTTTGCAGCGGACCAGGGGTGATGATCCCTTGATCGAACAAGCGCCTAAGCTCGGTGAGGCAGGTGTCGGTCAGCTCGAAACGCCTGGCGCGATCGGCCCCGAACGCTGCGAACTCACGACGGACGTAGCCAGCCCCCAGGCCGAGTTGCAGACGGCCGCCGCTCAGCTGATCGACCACTGCTGCCTGCTCGGCGATCTCGAGCGGGTCGTGTAGGGGTGCGACGACGATCGCTGTCCCGATCGCAACCCGGTTCGTTCGCGCCGCAACCGCGGCGCACCAGGTGAGCGCCTGCGGTAGGTAGCCGTCATCGAAGAAATGATGCTCGGTGCACCAAACAGCGCCGATGCCCGCCTGCTCGGCCGCTTCTATGCGCTCCAGAGCGGCACCTGCGTTGGCACTCCATCCTCGCTTCCATCTCGGCGGATCACGAAGGTCTTGGTAGATCCCCACACGCATCCCGAGCCCCCAGGTTCTCCTAGCCGCAAAACAAAGCTGCGGACCGTTCACAAGCTGACGGCATCTTATCGGGAGAGCAGTTGCCGCCGCCAGGCGAGGAGCGCCCAACGCTGTCGCCGCCCAGTTTGAGGGCACAACCGAACGACACCGGCGCCCCGTTTGCCTTCATGGCAACGGCGAGGGAACGACCCAGGACTCAGAAGCCTTCGGCGAGAATTTTCTGTGAGCCGTCGTTACCGATCATCATCGACTCACGCTCGGCAATCTCCCACCTGTCACCCCGGCGCTCGAACAGCCAACGACTGCTCGATACCCTCCGCACCAGAAAACCCTCACCGTCGCGGACATAGAGTTGCACATAGCCGCTTGCGGTCGCACGGTCTCCATCGACACGGATCACCATCGGCCCGATGAGGTGCGCGCAATTGGGCAGAATCGCCTGATGGTAGTCGCCAGTGACGATAGTGCGTGCCTCGTCCCGCCCGCACATCACATTGGTTCCGTCGATCACGATCGAGGTGTCCTCGGTATACAGTTCGACCATTCGGTCGGCATCTCCGGCATCGACGGCGAATCCATAGCGTACGAGCACTCTGTGAATCTCAAGCTCATCCTCGAGCGTGCTGACACGCTCTGCTAGGTGGGCCAATTTTTCCTCGAGATCGACCATTTCACCCTCCCTGTTTTTTGAGTTGAAACGCGCGATTCAGAAAGGCGCCGTGCTCCACTTCGCCAAGAATCCAGCCGAGCATCGCACCGGTCGGCGCCGTTACATCGTGACGCCATGTTACAATAAGCTCAACGCTCAGGCCGAGCGATTGGCGGATTGGGAAACGGGACGGAGATGAGAGTGGGAGATCTGTCGGACAAGGTAGCGATCGTCACTGGCGCCAGCCAGGGAATCGGTAAGGGAATCTCCATCGCGTTCGGCGAGGCCGGAGCGTCCGTCGTCTGTGCGGCACGGAACGTCGAGAAGTTGGCGGAGACTAGGGCTGGGGTCGAGGCAGCTGGGGGCAAGGCAGTCATTGCCGAGTGCGATGTACGGAAGCTGGAGGACGTGAATGCATGCGTCGATAGGGCGATTGAGGAGTTCGGCCAGATCGACATCGTCACCAACAATGCGCAGACCATCCAGTATGTATTTCTTACCGACGCCTCCGACCAGACGATGGTCGACACCTTGGAGTCGGGTCCCTTGGCCAGTTATCGCTTCATGCAGGCGGCCTACCCCCACCTCAAGGGGCGCGGCGGCGGAGTCATCGTAAATGTTGGCTCCCCGGCGCAGCACCTACCGGTCACCGCTCGTTACGCCTGCTACAACGCCGCTAAGTTCGGTATCCAAGGGCTCACCCGAGCTGCCTCTGATGAGTGGAGTCAGGATGGCATTTACAGCTTCATGCTCTACCCGATGGCAGAGACCGCGATGGTTTTGGGCATGAAAGCACGTGAGCCGGAACGCTACGCCAACATTGTGAAGGACTTTCCAAAGGGCCGCATGGGCGATCCGCTGGAGGATATTGGCCGTCCTCTGGTCCGCCTGGTGACCAACGCGAAGCACTTCAGCGGGAAAACGATCCGCATCAACTCCCTCGGGGTCGGCGAGATCACTGAGACGATTGCCGACGAACCGTTCACGCTCCCGTAGATCAGCTTCGGCTTGCGTGCCGGCCGGGGCCGCAGAGCCGGCCGCCTAACGCCCCGCTCAGCGGAAATGAGGGATCACCTCTTCAGCAAGCAATCGAAGCGTTGCTTCTTTGCCCCTGTCGAAGATGAAGAACACGAATAGGCTTATCCCCCGCTCCACCTGTTCAGCAATCCGGTCCGCTACGGCTGATGGCGTGCCGACGAAGCCTCCCTCTCGCATGCCGAATTCCGGCTGGCCGTAGTGGTGCTCGGCAGTACGCGTCGCAGCTGCCACCCCGGCTTGGTCCGGGGCAAGCACAAGCACCGCCTGCTGAGACCACCGCAGGGTGCTCGGCTCCCGCCCGAACTTTTCGCACTCGGCTTCGAGCACGGCCGCCGCCTTCTCCCATCGCCCGAGTCCGTATGCCGGGACATTCCACACGTCGGCGTAGCGGGCGACAAGGGGGAGAGTGTGGCGCAGGCCCATACCGCCGATGTGGATGGGTGGCCGGGGCTGCTGGATTGGCCGGGGCAGGTTGGGGACATCCCGGACCTGATAGTGGTGCCCCTCGAAGCTGGTTCGCTCCTCCGCGAACATCCGGGTCACGATCTCAAGCGCCTCCCCGAGGCGCCCTGACCTTTCGCGGAAGGACCCCCAGAGAAAGCCGCCCTCGTGATGCTCCGCCTCATACGACCCGCTACCCATTCCCAGTTCCAGCCGACCGCCGGATATCACGTCCAAGGTCGTCGCCATCTTGGCCAGTAGAACTGGGTTCCGAAGGTTGTTATTGACTACTAGGTGCCCGACTCGCAGCTGTGTCGTCTGAACCAGTAGAGCCGTAGCCAAGATCCAGCCCTCGAGCCCACCAAATTGTGGAAGCCCCGGCGCATAAAGGTGGTCGTAGAGCCAGAACGAATCCATCCCCAGCTCGTCGCACAAACGAGCCCGGGCGAGCATCTCGTCGAACCCTAGGGACACTTGCGGGATGTAGACGCCGAATTCCACACTCCCTGTCGTGGCCACTCTTATTGCTCCCTTCCCCTGCGGCCGGCGACGAGCACCAGCGCCCTGTCTGGGCGCTGGTGCTCGTCTTCGCGGCCAGCCCGATCAGCCGGCGGACCGGGTCGGGGCGTACTGGCTGGCGTCTTCTTTGGTGTAGACGGGCGGCCAGACGACGGTGCCCGACTTGACGACCGTTCCGTCTTCTCCAGGAACGATGACATGGGGGGTCGGTTTTCCTTGAGCGGCGTCGATGACGCTCTGTGTTGCGGCCATCGCGATCCATTCGCTGTTCGAGTAGTTGTCGACTGCCAATTCGCCCGATTCGACTGCAGCGATCATCTTTTCGGTGCCTCCGGTCTGCGAGCAGAGCTTGATGTCGACGCCCGGTTCCTTGCCGGCCGACTTCAGTGCCTGGAGCGCGCCTTCGGTTAGCTCCGCATATGTCGAGGCGATCACCTTCAGGTTCGGATGGGCGCTCAGTGCCGCCGTGGTTTTTTCCAGCGCTTCGTCGGAGGCGTAGCTCGTCGCGTAGTTGGCGACGATGTCGAACGCCCCAGCATCCTCGTAGGCTTTCGTCATTGCTTGGTAGTTGGGCGATCCTGGAAATCCATTGAGCAGAATCGTTTCCCCACCGCCGGTTTCCTTCGCGCAAGCCTTCGCCAACGCTTCCTGGGCTTCGCTGTTGGCGGCGTTGCCGACGACGCTGAGCGTCCCCGGTGCCCACATGCCGTCGCCCTTGGCCGAAGCGAATTCTCGGCCGCAGAGCGGTGCCAGGATCACGCTCACCACGATTTCCTTCGAAGGTGCCGTCTTGGAGAGAATGTCGCACTCCTGATTTCCGCTCAGGGGCTGAGTGATGATGGCGTTGTACTTGCCGCTATCGATGACCGTCTGGTAAAGGGCAAACTGACGGGCGACATCGAACTGACTGTCGAAGGTGGTCACCGGGACGCCGTACTTCGCCGCTACCCGTTCGACACCTTCCTTCTGTTCGACGGCTCCTGGTAAGGACTGCGCTGAGGCAACGAATGCGATCCTGAGATCTTCCAACGTCAGCGGTATCGGCTTGCCGATACCGACATCGACACCGTCGCCTTCAGGTTCGCCGCCCTGCGGCTTTTCGGCGCTGGTCGACGTTCCGACTGAGCTCGCCGCAGAACTGGTATCGCCCGAACCTCCACAGCCGCTGAGTCCGAGCGCTGTGCCTACCAACAGCGTGCTCAGCGGAATGACCATTAGGAATTTGCAAGCCAGACCCTTCTTCATGTACCACTCTCCTCGGTTGTGACGCCTGCTTGAATGCTGGGCGTCGGCTGTCCTTCTGCAGGAACCCAAGTGCACAAAAGCGTCGATCTAATGGTTCGGGTGGCAGTGATTTGGAGGCGGGTGGCGGATCGGGTGCAGGGAGTATCGCTGGTCGGTCCTTCCGCCATGACCGCAAGTCACGAAAGGTAGGTAACGTCTGGGCGGCGCCCGGAGATCTCACGCATGACCGAAGCGGCGCCGCGCAGGAGAACACTTGAGAGCTCGGGGACGTCACTCACACCATAATTCGCGCCGGGGAGCAGGGTAATGTTACAGACGAGACGAGCAACGGCGTCGAATACCGGCACCGCCAAGTAGTTAATACGTCGTTCTTTCTGGGAGTCGGCGTCGATGTAGCGTTCGCGCTCCAGAGCCGAGAAGATCTCCGCAAGCTTGCGCCTCGGGATGCTGGTGTGGAGCTCGACGTTCGAGTTCCTGTAGAGGTCATTCAAGTCCTCGACGGCATCCACCATATAGCCGAGTGCGTAGCCGCGTTCGCGGATGCGATCGAGTTCGGCGAGGTAGCCACTGGCGTCGAGCCGGCGGTCGTCACCCTCGACCCGACCAAGCCAGGCCGAGACCTCCTCACGACTTCGCCAAGCCATGAAGACACCGCCCATCGGCGGCACCAGCGGCAGTCGCTGGCCTACCTCGGCGGTGATGCCACGCGCGCGTTGGACGCCGGAGTGGTGGACGATAAGGATCTCCTCACCAGCGGGAGCGGCGACGACGCACTCGACGTCATATTCCTCGGTGATTCGGTCGGCCTCACGAGATGCTGCGGCGATCGCTGGGTTCGTCTTCGAGGCGACCGTCCCGAGCGGCACGAGGCCGGGGCCGAGGGTGAATCCCCGGCCACCTGCCTCACGCGCTACGTACCCCTTGGCCTCGAGGCTCGAGAGGATCGCGTGCATGGTGGCCTTGCTGAGGTCGAGCCGACGCGATAGCTCGGAGAGCGTCAAACGCTGCCCCGGACGAACCGCGAGGAAATCAAGCACCCTGATCGCCCGATCTACAGCCGGAGCGCCGATGGTTGGGCTCCATTCGAGTAGCTCAGCCTCATTCGTCGTCCTCGCGGTTGTCGACTCCGGAGATTCCGCCTGGGGTGAATTTGACGCCGCTCTCGGCAAAGAATGCCGACGTGGGCGCCAAGCTCGACGCCAGGGCGGTGTCCGGGAGTGCCGCCGTCACGTCGATCCCCCGCCGCTCGAGCTCCGGCATCACCTTGGTACCGAGCAGCTCGATGCTGCGCATCACCGCCTCGTGATCAAGGCCGCCGAAGCTGCTGTAGCAGATCAACTGATCGACACCGAGTGCCGCATACCGTGCGATCTTCTCCACACAGGAGTCGACGTCTCCGATGATGACCATGTCGGAGTCGTTGAAGTCCTGAACGTCGAATTCGCCATCAGCCTGCTTTTTCAGGATCGGGAACATTTTGTCTTTGTCCTCTTGGGGAAGCTCGCGAAAGTCCCACTCGAGGGCCGTCTCGGCAATATTTTGATACCACCACCAGACAGCGTCCCAGGCACCGTTGGCAGTCACTTCCTCTGCGGACTCCGCACAATGCACGAGCGTGTAGGCAGCGACGCGGTTCGTGTGCACCTTGGTGATCGGCTTCGCTCTTTCCTGGGCCGCCCGGTACACCTCGATCTGCTCGGCCATCGCTGAGAGCGGCTGCATGATCGAGAACGACAGCAGTCCCAGCCCGGATTCGCCGACGACCTCGGCGCTTTTCGTCGAGACCGCCGCCGACCAGGCCGGCGGGTGCGGCAGCTGCTGGGGCTTGGGTACGATCGAGCGCGTCGGATGATGTTCAGGGCGAGCCGGGAACTCGAGATTCTCACTGTTCCATGAGAACGAATCGCCCTCTGATTCCCAGGCGGCGACGACGGTCTCGATCGCCTCCCGCCATTGGCCGCGGTTACCCTCCCCGGGGGGCACCCCGAAGCCGGCTTGCTCCATCGGCGTTGATCTGCCCGTGCCCCATTCCACCCTGCCATGGCTGAGGATGTCGGCGGTCGCCACCTTCTCGGCTACTCGGATCGGATGGCTGAAACGGTGGGGCATCAGCACCACCCCGAACCCGAGGCGGATGTTCTCGGTCACCTGCGAGAGCGCGCCGATCAAGACCTCCGGCGCCGATAGGTGGGACCGCTGTTCGCGGAAGTGGTGCTCAACGCACCAAACCGTCCGAAATCCCATCTTGTCGGCGAGCTTGACCTCCTCAATGCAGTGATCAAACGCCCTTACCTCCGCTGCGCGTTGGCCGCCATTCCACGGCTTCGGCACGTCGACCTCATAAAGTAGATCTAGTTCCATGCTTCTCTCCCTTGCTAGCTGACGTCGGTGGGGATCAGGCTGCTTACCCTGGCGGCGACCGCCGCGGCCATCGCCGCATGTCCTTCGTCTCCAGGGTGGATCCCGTCGGGCAATTGCTCCGGGCTCACGAGCTCGAGCCCGCCCAGGAGCTCAACGCCCGACGCCCTGACGGCGATCGCCTCGATCGCCGCCCTTAGATCCTGCAAGGTCGCGCCTAGAAGATTGGGGGATTCCTCGGCGTCAGGGCGCAGGATCGGGCTGATCAGGAGGATCGGGATATCGCGGCCGCCGCTTCGAAGGATCTGCAGAAACGCCTCCAGGTCGGCCTTGACCTGGGCGACGCTCTTCGGCAGCCGATTCCAGCAGTTAGTGCCGTAGGCGAGGGCGATCAAATCCAGATCCGGTACCTGAACGATCTGCTCGGCGAGGACTCCCTCGCCTCTGGCGGCACCGGCGAATCCGAGGTTGAGGAGGTCGAGGCCGAGCTCACGAGCGACGCGTGCCGGCCAAGTCAGCGCCGGGCTCGAGGCAACCCAACCCGAGGTGATCGAGTCTCCGTATACCAGCCACCTTGGCTTGGCCTGAGCGGGTTGCAGAGCGCCGTCGAGCGGGCGCAGGCTCTTCACTTCAGGCCCCATGCCCTCAGGCAGATAGACAACGTTCTCGCCCGGTGCCAGCTCGATCGTAACGACCGAGAAGCCTGCGCCCACCGGCCGCGAATCGATCTTACTGCCACCGAACCAAACCTCGACCTCTACCCCCGCTGCTTCTTTGCGCAGGTCGACCCGACTGGGATCGCAGTCGAAGCCGAGCTCGACGCGGCCGCCGTCCGCGTCGAGCTCGAGCCGCACTCCCGCCGCGGTCTGCGATGCCTCGTAAGTGTCGACCGCCACCCTCGAGTCGCCGGGAAGCAGTCGTGGATAGGGAATTTTCGCGCCCAGCTTCCCCTGGGTTATCTCGCCTACGGGTTGGCGGTCGGTTTCGGTCGCTGCCCAAGGGACGCCGCGAAGGAAGTCATCCGGCGCCAACCAGTGAGGTTTACTGCTCTCGCTCAACATCGTTCTATATCCCGAACACTTGATCCGTAAAGCAAACGCAACCTATGTCGCCTCTGCCCCCCTGTCAAGAGTCACCACCGCCCATCCCCTCACGAATTGCATGCGCCGGGTCCCCAGTGCGGCGCCAGCTGTGGTTCGAACCCAGACCAGTGACGGGTTCGATCACCATGGCATCGCGAGGCCGCCGTTCGCCCGCATTATCTGACCGGTTACGAAGCGCGAAGCCTCGGAGGCCAGGTAGAGCACCAGAAGCGCTTGATCGAAGGGCTCCCCGAGCACGGGCAATGCCTGCGCTTGTGCCATTTCCTTTCGCACTTCTTCTCGGCGCTGCTCATCAACCTCGCCGTTCGCCTTCAGCCAGTGACGTGAAGTCATCCGCGAGGGGAAAAAGCCAGGAGCAAGTGCGTTGACCCGGACCCCTTGGGGAGAGACCTCCATCGCCAGGTTCTTCGTCAGCTGGGCGACGGCAGCCTTGGTCAGGGAGTAGGGAGCACGGCTCGCGGTGGGAAAATCGATCGCGCCCGAGGCGAGATTGATGATGCTGCCCTGTTCGCGGGCCAGCATATGAGGCAAGACCGCCTGGCAGCTAATGAAGGTACCGGTCACGTTCACCGCGATGATCTTCTCGAGGTCGGCGATATCGACATCGGCGACGTTGTCGTTCTTGCCGATGATCCCCGCAGCATTTACCAAGATGTCGATCTGGTGCGTCTCGGCCAAAACCGAGCTGATCGCATCGTTCATCTGGACCGCATTGGTCACGTCAGCGGTTACACCTCGCACCTCGTGACCGGCCGCGCTCAGCTCGGCCACCAGGCTGTCGACATCGCTTTGCTCGAGCTCGATGACCGCCAATGACGCCCCCGCCTCGCCGAGCACGAAGGCTGACTCGCGCCCGAGGCCGCCGCCCGCGCCGGTGATCACAGCGGTGCGACCGCTGAGATCGATCGCTGTACTGATCCGCTCGGAAAGCTGCGTTGAGACTGGCATTGTGTCCTCCCTTGTTTTCTGATCCGCTTGTGAGTGTTGCTGCCGCGGGTGTGGTCTCAGTTCACCCGATCGCGATCGGGTTAACCGGGCTTGCGGTGGCCCCGGTGATGAGGAGCGGCGCGGTAATCAGGAGGAACTCGCGACAGCGTTCGCGGGCAAGCTCCTCGGTGACGACGTGCTCTATTAGGTGGATTCCTCGCTTTACCAGCAGCTCGATGTGCACGCCGAGGAACTTGCCACGGTCGAATGGAAGTGCCTCAACCGCGGTGTTGTCGGCAGCGACTACCGCGACGTCTGCCTCGTGCAGGAGCTCGGCGACCTCGAATCCAATCCCCGGCTCGTTGGACATGTCGATCTCAGGTCCGCCGCCGCTGGCGAAGAAGTACTCGAGCCAGCCGGTTCGGATGATCACCGCGTCACCCGCCCGCAACTCCGTGCCCTGGGCGGCAAGCGTTGCCTTGAACTCCTCTCCGGTGATCACATGCCCCAGCTCGAGGGATGCCACTTCGCGGTATCCAGCGACGTCGACGAGAACTCCTCTGGTCGCGAACCCTCCAGCCTTCTCGATCCCGCACCGCGCCGCTCCAGCGTAGGCCTGCATGCCATCATGAGGGAACCCGTTGTAGATCGACTGATCCGCGTACACGTGGCAGAGGCTGTCGATATGGGTGGTGGTGTGGGAGGCGAAAACGAGGAGGTCCTCGTTGGCACCGACGCCAGGGTCGGCGCCAAATTTCTCGTACATCGCCTCATCGGAGTGATTGACCATCGTCAGCCGCATCGGCGTCCCTCGGTACTCGGTGCTGTTGGGCACACCGGCCCGCTGGATCGGTACGCCGAGGTTGTAGACCTTTCCGGTACGGCACCCTTTTAGGGCCTCGAGCACTAGGTCATCGCTGAGGAGGTTGAGCGCTCCGCGCTCATCATCCTCTCCCCAGCGACCCCAATTTCCGCGAGTGTCATGAGCGTCGGTCACTTGGTTCTCCTTCCAGTTGAGCGGCACAGCGCGAACGCTCCGACCGGGAGCTGGCGCGGCGCGGCTTCCCGGGCACCGCAATCGACTGCTCCGGTGCCGCCCGTGAGAGTCGATGTGCCGGCCGAGCACCGCCGGGCCCCCATCAGGCGGCCTCGACTCGTGCGACCGTGGAGGAGTCAAACGGCAGCGCCGCACGTTCACGGTCGGCCGAGATCTCCTCCGCCCGGGCGCCGTAGCGCATGCGATCGCTGCGGTGCACGGGGTCGGTGTCAAAATGTGGCAGGACCTCCTCACCGAAGCATCGGACGACCTCCATCGCCACCTCGTGCGGAAGTCCAATCGGTAGTCCAAAGGCCACTTGGTCGGCGCCGATAGTCCTGTAAGCCTCGATCCGTTGCCGCACCTCCTCAGGGGTGCCGGCGACATAGTGCCCAGCCTCGATCAGCTGCTCGATTTCGCGCAACGATGGCCGCGGTGGAACCTCAGGCCAAACGTAGTGGAAGGTTTCGGGACGTGGGAAGGTGTCATGGTAGTAGTACACGAGCGACTGCAGGTACTCCGCGCCGGCTTTGGTGGCCCACTCTCGGGCTTCGCGCCCGTCCGGTAGGCAGAGCATCATCCCCGCCAGCATCACGTTGTCGTTCACGTAGTGACCGACCGGCTCGGCGCTCTGGATCCCTTCGCGATAGGCCTCGACGTGGGAGCGCATTTCCTCGACCGGGCTGAAGTTGAAGCCCAGCACGCCCAGTCCCATCCGCCCCGCCCGCTCATAGCTCGGCGGAGTTCCGGCCGCCAGCCACATTGGCGGATGAGTCTTTGGTCCCCCCAACGGCTTCGGCAGAATGTTGTGTGGCTTTGAGGGGTAGTTGAAAGCCTCCCCGCTGTGGGTATAGTCGCTCACCTCCCACATCTTCTTGAACTCGCGTATTACCTCCTCGTAGTTTGAGCGGGTTTCGTTGTGGTCGAGATCGAAGGTCTCGATCTCGTGCGTCCCGGCCCCCCTGCCGGTCCCCATCTCGAAACGCCCGTTGGTCAAGTGATCGAGCATCGCCGCCGCCTCGGCTCGACGAATTGGACTGTTCGTCACCGGGTTCAGCGGCCAGATCCCCGAACCGACGTGGATACGCTTGGTCAGCGCTCCAACGGCTGCGAGGAACGGCTCGCTCGACGATAGGTGGGAGTACTCGAGCAGCGCGTGGTGCTCGGCCGCCCAGATGTACTTGAAGCCGACTTCGTCGGCACGAACGCAGAGCTCCACGTCGTTCATGATCTGACGGTGCTCCTCGAGCGGATCTTCCGCCCGCTCTCTGAACAGTGGGGTCTGAACGAAGACCGCGAACTCCAATCCCATTATGTCCTCCTTGCCTTCCTTAAGAATCCAGTGCGAGCGGTGGGCTGGCCGATCCCGAGAAGTACTCCCGGCTCTTCCATGGACCCGCGAATGATCTCTTGCGTTCTGCAGACCGCGATCAGCTATTCACCGGTAGGCACGAACTGCGCAGCGCTGGCTTTCGTGTAGATCGGTGGCCAGACGACCGTCCCCCCCGTGACGATCTTGCCTTCCTCGCCGGGTACGATCACTCGAGGCACCGATTTGCCTTCGATGGCATTGATGATGCTCTGGGTCGCCGCCATCGCCACCCATTCGCTGTTGAGATAGGCATCGACTGCGATTTCGCCTGATTCGACGGCGTTCAGCATCGATTCGCGGCCACCGGAGTAGCTGCACAGTTCGACATCGACCCCGGGCTTCTTACCGGCGGACTTGAGTGCTTGGATCGCGCCTTCGGTGAGTGGCGGATACATGCTCGCGATCAGCTTGAGATTCGGATGGGCGAGGAGGGCCGCCGAGGTTTTCGCGAGGCCGTCTTCGGGCGAGTAGTTGGTCGAGTAGTTCTCAACGATTTCTACGCCGGCCTTTTCGTAGGCTGCGGTCATCGCTTTGAAGCCGGACCACCCCGCGAACCCGTTGAGGAGAATGGCTTCCCCTCCATCGGTTTCTTTCGCGCATACCTTGGCCCAGGCCTCCAGACTTTCCGGATTCACCGCGTCTCCCACGGTGTTGAGGGTTCCAGGTGACCACAGACCGTCCCCTTTGACCGGTTCTGATTCGCGATTGCAGAGCGGGGTGGTGATGATGCTCACGACAATCCCCTTGGCCGGTGCGCTCTTTGAGAGCACCTGGCAGGCTTGCTGTGCGCCAATCGGAAGGGTGACGATTGCAGTGAACTCACCGCCGTCGACGATGTTTTGGTAAAGACCGAGCTGCCGGGTGAGGTTTTCTTCGCCGTCGAAGGTCGTGACGGGAACCCCGTACTTGTCCGCCACCTTTTCGACGCCTTCTTTCTCCTTTACGCCGAGCGACGAGTTAAGTCCGCCTGCAACGAAGGCGATCTTTAGGTCTTCGAGCGTCAGCGGGATCGGTTTACCGACACCCACGTCGACCCCTTCGCCGTTCGATCCGCTACCGTCCGCCTGCTGCTCTTCGGCGGTCGATGCTTCGGTCGAGCTCGTGGACGAACTTGAATCCCCCGAGCCGCCGCAGGCGGCGATCACGAGGCCGAACGCGGCGATCGAGATCGCTAGCGCGACGGATACTCCGAGCTTGCCTAACCAAACCCTTCCCATATTCTCTCTCCTCACGGTGGCGTCCCTCGACTGCAACGCCGCCTTCTAGTTCCTCACGGTCAAACCGACCAATCGCGAACTCCCACCCAAGGACGTTCGCGGATGCAATGAGTGCGCTGCCGGTATCAAGGCGGGCGCGACCGGACTCGGCGGAGCGATTGGTTCCTACCTTCGCGGGAGCTAGCGCGCCGCCGGACGGGATCACGATCCGAATTCAGCCGGTAGGGGGACATTGGGGTCGGGCTGCCTGAGATTTCCTCTTGCGATGACTTCGGGGCCGAACGCGTTGTTCGCGGCCGGTCGCCGCAGAACGCGAACCAGCCGGTTTTCGACCAGGGCCGCCTTCGTTGCTGACTGCGCGGCGGGACTAGTCTCTCTAGCATTGTTCGATATCTAGAACGGTTGATCCCTGAGACAAACCCGAACCTAAGCTTGCGATAACCCGATGTCAAGAAATATCTTCCGGGCCGCCTGGGACGGGGCAGAGGTCTCCCCGCAAGCCCGCAGCGATCAGCACTTGCTCGGTGCTCGGACCCCCGTGGAGCTTGCTTCGGCCTGCCGTGAGGTGATGGCGCGTGGAGTCGGCAAGCCAGGCGACCGGCTCCGCGCTCGGGTAGCGGGAGCGGTCGTCGCCGTTCTCGGCACTCCTCTGCGCGCCTCGGACTCGAGCGCCTCCGCCCGACCCTCGGGCGCCGAGCGCAGTCGCGCCAAGAGCTCGGCGGCGGAACGACGCCCCGAATAGCGGCGCCGGGCAAGGAAGCCCTCGAGGCGCTTGACCCCGAGACCACTGCGCGCAGCGCGATTCCGAGTTGCACCCTGGCGGCGACGAGGTCCTCGCCGGCACGGGTCAGCGCCCGAAGCGCCTTGGTCTCATCGCTGTCGGGGCAAAGCGCCCGCAGCCGATGGGCCTCGGTTTGGGCGAAGAGCTCTCCATCTAGATCTCAGGAGAACGAGCGGGAGGTTCTCCTAAGCGTCCCGACCGACCCCTTCTGGAGCGGAGGTCCACGGGGAGCTTGCGGCCCGAGCTGAGGCTGGCTCTGCGATTTCCACAGGACCTGGTGCGGGCGGAGTGGGGCGGCCGAGCGCCTCCGGGACCAGTAGGCCCGCGCCGAAGCAGCCGCATCCTGCCTCACGATAGCGGAACGTCAGTTCCGGTAAGACTCGGTCTTATGCGAAAGCCGCCGTAGCGGTCGGCCCGGCCCACTTGCGGCGCTTGACGCAGGGGCTAAACGGGCCGCGCCTACTCGCGGTCGGCCACGAGTTCTTCGCCCGTCACGCCCTCCATGCACCGATGCCCACGCTCGCTGCCGCGGCGGGAATCGACCTCGGCCGTCTCTGGGACCATTCTGAGCGTGCCGTTGGCGACGACGCCTTGCCGAGGCTATCTGCCGCGCCTTGCCATTGGTGCGCGGCCGATAGGGCTGGGTGTGAACGTGGCGGATGCCGAGCTCTCTGCGGCTCGGGCATGGGCCGTCGAGACACAGCGGTCTCGCACGCTCGTCGGGCTGGACCTCGACGGAGGTGAGGCGCGTGGGGTCGTCTACGCAGATGAGGCAGCGCTCCCAGCCGTAGCCGCCGCTCGAGTGCCGGTTGCCGGGCGCCGTTAGCCAATCCGCAACAAAGGGAGAATAGCCAGATTCGCAACGCTGCCATCTCATTAGAGCCATGCCTTCGGTCCCTTAGATGCGGAACCACTTTGGGGCGGGTTCGGCAGAATCCGCCCTCAGGAAATGCCGTCACGGGTAGAGTTGAGTGCGAATGCGGTCGCAGTTTGAAGAGGATGCCCTGGGAGTTGTGGTGCTTCAATTGGGACAGCGAGCCAGCTTCGGTGGGCACGCTGGCCGACTCGAACGCCGAAGACTCGACCGCAAGGAGAGATCCCAACCGAAAGGAAGGCGCATGAGCGATGCCGTCTATTCGATCAGTGAAATTGCGGGGTCTTCGACCGAAGGCCTCGAGGAGGCGATCGAGAACGCTTTGTCTCGAGCCCGCAAAACGCTCCGAGGCCTCGACTGGTTTGAGCTAACCGAGGTCCGAGGACACCTGAATGACGACGGAACGGTCGCTCACTATCAGGTGTGCCTCAAGCTTGGATTCCGGATGGAGGACTAAACACCCTGCTCACTTGGCTGGCTTACGGATCGCGCCAGATATCGTGTTTTGCCACCGCCTGGGAGCTGCCCGCAACTCCCTGCAAATCTCAAAGAATTAGTTGTCCGCGGCGTCGAGGAGCGGAGCGCCCCGGCTCCGGAGCCCGCCATTACCTGGGTCAGTTTCTTTGTCGCCCGGAGCGGTGCAGGCGCTGGTCGCGACGCTCAGAGCGGCTGCCACAGATGTGATGGAACGACGGCAGGCACCAGCCCGCGAGCATTAGATTCGGTTTGATGGTCGAATACTGAGATCGGACGCGCATCCGAGGCCGGCTGACTTCGTGTCCGGGCTATTCAGCGACCGGCCCATAGACCCATCAGAGCCCCCGCCAGACCCCCGCCAGACCCTTGGTCGCAGGCAATCCGGGGATGACCCGGGCTGCGCTGGGTCGAGCGTGTTCGAGATCTCGATCGGGGCTGCTCGAGCGTAGACAGGTAGTTGAGCTGCTGTCCCTAACGGCTGCCCAACGTGAGGTTATGGATCTTCTTCCATGGCCTTGAGACAGTTCAAGGGGAAATAAGCTGGCGTTGCATTATCGAAAAGACCCGGTTATCGTTCCGGTCGCGGAGCGGAGCTGGTTCGGCCCGGGCCGTGGAGGAGCGTAATGACGACTGGATCCGTGGATTCGCTAACGCGAGCCCACATGGGTTGAGGAGCATGTGATTTTCGGTGAGTTTCGACTCGGCGCAACGGGATTGCGGTCTGTGGCGGCGACGTCGCCGTCCGTGCCTGCATCTGTATCCGGTCGCGCAGTTGCCGACAAGTCATATAGCCCAAGGGATGACAACTCGAACCTTCAAGCAACGATAGGCAAGGTGCTATGACGGCAGCTAACAGCGGCGTCGAGGAGGCGCTGGGGCTACAGCAAAAGCGTGCGGTGGTGGTCGGTGGGGGCTTTGGGATGGGCGCGGCGGCAGCGCGGTTGCTGGCAGCCGCAGGAGCAAAGGTGGCGGTGGTGGATGTCGTCGGCGATCGCGCCAGGACGATGGAAAAGGAGATCGAAGCCAGCGGCGGGAACGCCCACGCGATCGAGGCTGATGTCTTCGTGCCGGCCCAGGCCGCCACCGCGATTGAGGAAGCTGAGACGGGCCTCGGTGGCCCGCTCGACATTCTTGTCAACGTCGTTGGCCAGGCAGGGTGGTCAGCGGCAATCGATCTAACGGAGGAGATCTGGGAGCAGGACGCAAAACGAAACCTCTTCCAGGCGTTCTTCGTTGCTCAGGCCTTCGCGCGGCGCAGCACCGAGCCGCGACCGCGCAGCATCGTCAGCATCGCGTCGATCAGTGGCATCGGCAGTGCGCCGGGCCATCTCGCCTATGGTGCCGCGAAGGCCGGGTTGATGTCGGCGACGCGAACGATGGCGCTCGAGTGGGGGCCGCTTGGAATCCGGGTGAACTGCATTGCCCCAGGCTTCATCCAAACGGACCGCACCAAAGCGTCCGAGGCCGATAGGTCGATGATGGCCGACAACTCGGCGCTCGGCCGTCCCGGAGGGGCAGAGGAGATCGCTAAGGCCGCGCTCTTTTTGGTTTCGGACCTGGCGAGCTATGTGACCGGCGTGACGCTACCCGTCGATGGTGGAGTTCTGACGAACTACCCGTTCCCGCTCGAGCCGTGGAATGAGATCCAATCCCGGCGCTCATGAGGCAGACCTTCCCACGATCCGATCAGCGGCATCTCTATGCGAGCCGTACAGCAGTTGACGGCGCCTGCCCATCATGTCGGGCGGAGCGACTGGAGGAATACCGCGTGCTGAGCGACGGCGGCTGGTTCGACGTCTGCAAGTGCAGAGAGTGCCTAACATCGGTGCGCCGGGTCCCGGCCCCGCCGTTCGGTTCATATCGTCCCTACGTCTTTGTGATCTCCGACCGCGAGGTCCCGAATGCTCAGCGCTGACGTCGGTGGCACATTCACCGACGTTGTTGCCCTGCGCGACGGAGAGCTCTCGGTAACGAAGGTCGCGGGCAGCAAAGCCGAGCCGGCGCGCCCCGTTGTTGAGGGCGCGGCACGCCTGGGTCTCGAGGGCCATGCAATCTTCAATCACGCGAGCACCGCCGGCCTCAACGCGGTGATCACCCGCGAGCTCCCGAAGATTGGTTTTCTCACTACCGAGGGCCATCGCGACATGCTCGATCGTGGGCAGATATGGAGGCCACCGACGGCGCAGACAGATCCTGCCTGGCGCCGCTCGTTTGGAGATGCCGGTCGACCGCTCGTACCCCGCTACCTGAGGCGCGGCGTAGCTGAGCGCATTCTCGCCGACGGGACGGTGTATATGGAACTCGACGAGGGTCACGCCCGAAGGCAGCTCGAGGTCCTTGGACGCTGCAACGTGGAGGGCGTAGCGATCTGCCTTATCAATGCCTATGTCGATCCTTCCCACGAGGAGCGGCTTCGCGTGCTTGCCGCTGATGTCCTCGGCAAGGAGGTTCCGGTCTCAATCTCCTCGGAGACCTCGCCGCTCGCAAAGGAGTACGCGCGCGCCTCGACCACGGTGATCGACGTGATCATGAAGCTGATTTTTGTCGACTACGCGCAGGAGCTCGCGGATGAGCTACGTTCCGCCGGGTTCGCCGGGGCGCTCAACTTTGCCGACTGCGCCGCCGGTCTGATGCCCTGGGGGCAGGCCCTGGCAAAGCCGTTTCCGCTGGTATTTGCGGGCCCGGCGGCGGGCACGATGTGCACCGCACGTCTCGGCGAGGCCATCGACGATCCGAACTTGATCGGCTGTGACGTCGGCGGAACTTCCACCGACGTCTCGCTGGTGGTCGAGGGCGAGCCGATGGTCAACAGTACGTTTGAGATCGAGCACGACCTCATCATCAACGCCCTTTCAACAGAGGTTTCGAGCGTCGGGGCGGGCGGCGGCAGCCTCATCTCAATCTCAGCATCGGGCGATGTGCAGGTTGGCCCCGAGAGCGCTGGATCCGAACCGGGGCCTGCCTGCTACGGACGCGGGGGAACTGCCCCGACGATCACGGACGCTTGCCTCCTGATGGGCATCATTTCACCCAACGACTTCGCGCGCGGATCATTGGTGCTCGAGCCCCAGCTCGCCGTTGATGCCTTCGCACAGCTCGACACCAGTCTGCGCTTCGAGGATCGCGTCTCCTTCGCCTATCGCCTTGCCGCCGCGAACATCGCCGAGGAGATCCAACGTGTCGTCATCCGGCATGGGCTCGATGTCCGCGACTTCAGCTTGATGGCATACGGAGCGGCGGGCCCAATGCTGATTCCGGCGGCGCTCGATCTGCTGAAGGCCCGCCGCGTGATAGTCCCACCCCATCCTGGCCTCTTCTCGGCGGTCGGTCTCCTGACCAGCGATCTCGTCTACCGCGAAAGCAGGAGCGCCTATGTCGTTTTGACCGCGGGTGCCGCTCCGAAGATCGCGGCGGTCTTTGCGGAGATGGAGCGGAGCCTCCTCGGTCGCGCCGGCGTCGCGCCGGGCGAGGCTGAGCTCCGGCGGAGCTTCGATGGCCGCCTGGTCGGGCAGAGCTGGGAGACGCCCTTCGTCGCTATGCCGGACGGCGCGATTACGGCCGACACCGTGGAGCAGATGATCGAGAGCTTTCACGATGCTTACATGAGGCGCTATGGCAACAAGTTCCCGGCGATGCAGGTTGAGGGCGTCAGCTATCGGATCGAACTGATCGCACCTTCGGAAAAGCACGCGTTTGAGCCCATCGCGAAGAACGCCAGGAACGATGCCCCTGCGGGTAAACCGATTGAGATTTCCTACCTCGAGCCAGAGCCGATGCTCGCTTTGGAGTACCAGCGCGATCTGCTCTCACCCGGCGATCGGCTCGACGGTCCGGCTGTGATCCGAGAGGGTCTGGCCACGACCTTTGTCCAGCAGAGTCAGCTCGCAGAGATCGGCCGCTTCGGGGAGATCGTGATCACCCAAGGACCGTAATGGGCACGGCGACGACGACAGCCCTTCGCGATCTCTCCGAGGAAGAGTTTTTCGAGCGCTACCAGTGTGACCGCTTCAGTGCGACGGTCCTCACTAGTCGCTTCGGCTACATCGTCGAAAACATGTGCGACCGTGTCCTCACCAGCACCTTCTCTCCGATCCTGCGGGACTTCTACGACTTTGCTGCGACATTGACGAGCGCGCCCGGCGACGGCTACCAGACCCCGGCGATCAGCGCCAGCCTTCTTCTGTTCACCGGCACGATGGCGGACGCGGTACGCAATACGGTCGAGGAGTTCGGCGTCGAGCGACTTGAGCCCGGTGACGTGCTTGTCGCCAACGATCCCTATCGCATTGGCACCCACGTCAACGACGTGCTGTTCGTGATGCCCGTTTTTCGTCAGGAGCGAATCGTCGGCTTCGTCAACCTCAAGGCTCACCAATTGGATCTCGGCGGGATCGTGCCTGGCGGTTACAGCATTACCAAGAAGAATGTCTACGAGACCGGTCTCGTCCTTTCGCCGCGGCTCTTGATGAAGGGCGGGGAGCCGGTCGCGGAGACGTGGTCGTTGATCTTTGACAACGCCCGCTTTGCCGAGATCCTTGCTCCAGACCTGCTTACGGTAGTAGCAGAGCTTCAGCGCGGCCGCTCACTGTTGGAGGAAACGGTTGATCGCTACGGGGCCGAGGCGGTCAGCGGAGCGATGGCCTACGTGTGCGACGCCTCCGCAGAGCGGATGACCCAGGCCCTCGAAACGATCCCCGACGGCGACTGGACCGGGGAAGATTGCCTTGACTGCGACGCCCAAGCAGACGACGAGGAGTATGCATTACGGGTAGCGATCAGGAAGCGGGGTGGGCAGGCCGAGGTCGATTTCAGCGGCACATCGCGGCAGGCGCGCACGAGCCTCAACGCCACCCCGCTTGATGTAAAGACCGCCGTCAACATCGCCTTCATGTACCTGTTCGATCCGAAGAGCTGGATCACATCTGGAACAAGCCGCCCGATCGACATCGTCCTACCAGAGGGCACGATGGTCAGCGCGCTCCCTCCAGATGGAGCGGTGTTCACATATTGGGAGCAGACCCAGGTAATGATCTCAGCAATCCTCCAGGCCTTGGCTCCTGCTGTGGGCGCGAACGCGATTGCCGGCGATCGCGGCAGTTCAGACAACCACAACGCAAACGGCCAGCTGCCCGACGGTACCCCCTGGCTGTGTCCGGCCCAGGTCGGCGGCGAGATTGGCCCGTTCGGTGCGAACCGCCATGGCGACGCCGATTCACAGATGTTCTCCTACGTGGGTAACGGCATCGCCCCCGCGGTCGAGGCGGTCGAGGCGGGCAGTCCGGTCGTCGTCCTGCGCCACGAGATCGTCCCGGACAGCGCCGGCGCCGGCAAGCACCGGGGAGGGGCTTCGATGCTTCGCGACTCGCTCTGGCTGACCGCGGCCGAACACCACCTCGTGGCTCTGCGTTACAAGCGAGCAGGGGGTTTCGGGGTCAACGGCGGCGCGGACGGCAGGACGGGAGGGATCTGGGCCTTTGAGCACGAGCCCGGCCGCCTGTCGCAGACCGAGCCCGAGGCCTATCGCGATGCCGTTCCAATTGCCGGTCTCCTCGGCCGAGACAACCTCCCCGATCCGCAGGGCACCTATCACTGCCCGTATCGGGTTCCGGTGTGGCAGACCGAGGCATATACGCTCCTGCGGATCGTCAATAGCGCCGGCGGCGGCTGGGAGAATCCGAAACAGCGTGACCCTGAGCGAGTCAGGTGGGACGTACAAAACGGCTACCTCACGATCGCAGGTGCGGCGCGGGATTATGGGGTGGTCGTGCACGGCGATCCCGAGGATGACCCAGAGGGCTTGACAATTGATGAAGCCGCGACCGCGCGCCTCCGAGGAGTGATCGATGAAAACGGCTAGTCCCCGCGCCCTTCAGCCGCCCAGGGGCAATCATCGGAAATCCATTGCACGCCGCCTCAATGCGGATGGACGACCAACCAGCTCGTGATGTGATTGCGAAGCGTTCAGATTGGGGGCAGCGATGGATGTAGGTCTTCTACTAGTCGAGCCACCGAACGCGCACGAGGACGTCGCGGATATCGCCTCGCCTCGGTTCCTAAACGCGGTCGCGCGACGCGCGGAGGAGTTAGGTTTCTACTCGATTGTCTTCGGCGACCACGTCGTCTGGCCCGTCGAGTACAGCTCGCTCTACCCCTATCAGAGCTACGAGGACGGTGAGTTCAAGCCCTGCCCGTGGGAGGGTGTGCCATTCCCCGATCCCGTGGTCGCGATGAGCTACGTCGCCGCTGTTACCACCCGGATCAGGCTCGGCACCGGAATGGTCATACTGCCACAACGAAACCCGGTGGTCCTGGCCAAGGAGCTGGCGACGCTTGACGCGCTGTCCGGCGGGCGGGTGGACCTCGGCGTCGGCATGGGCTGGTCGCGCGAGGAGATGGATGCCGTGGGATTCAACTTCGAGGATCGCGGCCGCCGCGGCAACGAATACATCGAGGCGATGCGCGAATTGTGGAGCAAGCCTGAGGCCACCTACGCGGGCCAGAGCGTGAGCTTTGAGCGGGTGCAGCTGGCGGCACGACCGAGCCAGGATGGCGGCCCGCGCATCATCATCGGCGGCAACTCAAAAGCTGCCGCGCGCCGCGCCGCTCGCCTCGGGGACGGGTTCTGGCCCGCCGGCCTTGGTGCAGGTGAGCCTTGGGAATTCGTCGAGGAGATGCACGCCGAGTGTGAACGGATCGAGCGAGACGCGGCGGAGGTCGAGCTTTTCGCCAGCACGGTCGCCTCGGACGAGGTCCTGCTCGAAGAGTACGCGTCACGTGGAATCACCCACTTCATCTCTGCCGTGCCGAAGAAGGCGACTCTTGAGGCGACGCTGGAGATGCTCGAGGAGACCGCCGCTGTGGCAGGCGACTACCTTCACCTCGAAAGCTGCGCGGATGACACCGAGAATAAAGACCCGCAAATCCATGCGACGTGACCAACGTGAAGTGTGTGCTCGAAGCATGCTGAGATCACCGGAGGTGAAGAATGCAGCTCGGAGTTGCGGTAATCGAGGAGCCTCACGCTCCCGACGATGTCGTCGATATCGCCTCGGCGGAGTTCATGCAGGCGTTCGCACGCCGTGCCGAGGACTTGGGGTTCTGTTCGATCGTCTTTCCTGACCACGTCGTCTTTCCTATGGAGTACAGCTCGTATTACCCATACCAGGAGTACGAGGACGAGGAGTTCAAGCGGTATCCGAACGAGGGAATGCCGTTCCCCGATCCCGTGGTCGCGATGAGCTACGTCGCCGCCGTTACATCCCGGATCCGGCTGGGCACCGGAATGCTGATCCTCCCCCAGCGCAACCCGGTGGTCCTGGCCAAGGAGCTGGCGACCCTGGACGCACTTTCCGGGGGACGCGTCGACCTCGGTGTCGGCATGGGCTGGTGGCGCGAGGAGATGGAAGCCGTGGGATTCAATTTCGAGGATCGCGGCCGCCGCGGCAACGAATACATCGAGGCGATGCGCGAGCTATGGAGCAAGCGTGAAGCCACCTACGCCGGCCAGAGCGTGAACTTTGAGCGGGTGCAGCTGGCGGCACGACCGAGCCAGGACCGCGGCCCGCGGATCATCATCGGCGGCAACTCAAACGCTGCCGCGCGCCGCGCCGCTCGCTTCGGGGACGGATTCTGGCCCGTAGGTCTCGGCATCGGCGAACCGTGGGAGTTCGTCGAGGAGATGCACGCCGAGTGTGAACGGATCGAGCGAGACCCAGCCGAGGTTGACCTCTACACGAGCTCGATCAGCCCGGACGCGGCGCTGCTGGATGAATTCGCGGCAAAGGGAGTGACCCACGTGATCTCTTTTGTGCCGAAGAGGGCGACGCTCGAGGCGACGCTCGAGATGCTGGAGGAAACCGCGTCGCTCGGCCGCGAGCACCTCTTGGCGTAACTGTCAGAGGTACCTGTCGAGGTAGGGGCGGCGCGAGCCTCGCAGTGGCTTGATGAGTTGCGTTGATCTCCGAGACCAGTGAGGATCCTGCCAATAATCTGACATTGCATTATGCCGATGAGCGATTTAGGCTCTCGCCTTAGCCGTGGCAGGGAAGCCACGGCTAGGGAAGCCGCGCCTGTACCGCACCGCCCCAATAGGGCGGATCAACCGGCTCACGCCGATACAGAGGAGAAGACGATATGCAAACCATTCGGCTCCGCAGATGCGGAGTGGCCCTCGTTCTTTCTGCCTTGGCCGCTGCGCTTCCCTTCGGAATTGCTGCCTGCGGCGGCTCCAGCTCTGACTCCTCGAGCTCGGCGGCTACGAGCGAAGCGCCTACCTCCGGCCAAAACGCGAAACCCGCTGAAGCTGCAGTCGTGGACGTCGGCCTCGGAAAAGGAATTCCTCTGCGCCTGGACGAGCTCCGAATCGCCTACGTCGCCGGCGGCCTTCAGACCTCAACGGCTGTGCAGGAGAAAAAAGGCATCGAAGAAGTGGCGTCCCGTTATGGAATCCCGGTAGACACCTTTGATGGCGAACTCGACATCAACCGCCAGTACAGCCTCTATCAAACTGTTATCGACAGCGGAAAGTACAACGTGCTGCTGACATTGCCAATCAGCGGCGACCAGGACTGTCAGATCCTCTCGAAAACGGCGCCGGAAAAGGGCATCGTGGTGAGCCTGATCACCGTCCCGATCTGTGGCCATGAATCCGAACCTGCGACCGGCGACGGAATGTGGACGCCGGGAACGCTCAATATTGCTGGTGCCAATGTCACGGCCCAGGCGCTTGGAGCACTGGCCGACGCCTGCGCAAAGGAAACCGGAGGGGGCGAAACGATGCTCCTCAATAACACTGCAGGAGCTCCCTCCTATACGGCCTTTACCAAAGCCTTTGAAGATTCCGGCCTGGACATCGTTGCCAATTATGCAACGAACTACGCGGCGGCAGAAGCCGTTGAAAAAACCTCTGCGGCGCTGCTCGCACGTCCCAATCTCAAAGTGATCGCGACAACGTTTCCGCCTCTGACCGAAGGCGCGTTGCAAGCTCTGAAGGCAGCTGGTAAGAGACCAGGAACCGACGTCAAGCTGTGCAGCAACAGCGGCGGGACGGAACGTATGCTCGCCGCCGTGAAGGCCGGCGAACTGACTGTCGATAACTACGCCAATAATCGCTGGGTGGCGATAGCAGCGACCCAAAGCATCGTCGATGCCGTCGAAGGAAAGTCCGTTCCCCGCGTGATGGTTCCGGGGGAAAACGGAGAAATCGTCAAGTCCGGCACCGAAGTCTGGCCGCCCGTCTACACAAAGGCGACCGCGGATCAGTATGAGCCGACCGGGGAGTAGGATCAGCGCGCCGGGCCGCGAGGGTTCATGGCGACATGCGGGTTCCATGCCCAGTCGCCCCGAGGCGGCCCAGGCCGATGGGGTGAAGGATGCCCGAGACGGTGGTCTCGGGCATCGCGAGCGCCTCGGCGATCTCGCTCCAGTGAAGCGCAGTCCCCGCAGGGCGTGGATCGCGCTCCACTACGCGCCTTGCCTTCGGCGTGGGCTGGCAAGCGCGTGCAAGCGCTTGCCTCCGGTAGCTCCTCGACGGCGCTCACCTCGGCCTCGATCCCGATACCACGGTGCGCCTCCTCGATTTCAGAGGTCTCGGCACCCCGCCGCGACCAAGATCAAGCTAGGACGGACTTGTCGAAGACGGTCTTCAGCTTCCGTGCCCGGTCTTAGCGGCATCAGCGGGATCTGCATCGCTCCGACTTGGATCGGCGACTAGTGGGCTTCTTCCCAGAAAACCTGACGTCACGTTACTACTCGATCCGGAAATCTCAGGAGGCGGTAGCCCGGTCAGAGCGTCGGCAATGAGCTGCGGGTCGGTGAAGCTAGGAGATGAAGCGCGGGCTCGCCGAGGGCAGCCCGCGGGCTGCTCAAGACGAGCCGGGAAACGGGAGGAAGCAGCTCGTCTCAGTCCACTGACCAACGGTCGGTCGCGGTCCTTCTGGGCGGCGGTGCGCTGCGAACGCCGCGTCCGACCGAGCTCAATCGCCCGGTCGGACGCTGGCGCCAATTCTTGCGGCCGACGACGACAAGTGAGTCGATCCCAGCGCCGACAAACGATCAGCAAACCGTTGCAGCAGACACCCGGAGGGCGGGGGCCTTTGACTTTCGCAGGGAGAGGATAGATAAGCTGACCTTGCATTATCCAATCTCTCCCGCTATCGTCTCGCCCGCGACGCGGTCTCGGGAGCCCTAGGGTTGAGGCGTCCACGAACAACCGACGTCCAAGATCGATGTTCTACCTGGCGAGCACACAGTAGTGGAGGGAGAAATGTCACCGTGAGTGAACTCCGCCTCGCACAACCGCCGATGAGCCCCTTGTTCTCCCCTGGGTGGGCGTTATGTTGAAGGCCAAACCAGAGACGGGGAGAGTTCGCAGCCTCGGTAGATCGTGCTGCCTTGCGTCGACTGCGCAGCTGGCCGGGGACAGCAAAGGCACGGGAACGTGAGTATGGGCCGAGACCTGCGCGAATTGCTCTCGCGGGGGCCGTTCGTAGCCGCCGACGCATACTCGCCGCTGACTGGACGAATCGTCGAACAGGCAGGCTTCGGAGCGGCCTACCTTGGCGGTCACTCTGCCGGCATCATGCACCACGCGATTCCGGACGTTGGCATCCTCGCTCCCGACGAGCAGATCGAGTTGGCCGCTCGGATCGCGTCCGCGATCTCGATCCCGCTTATTGCTGACGCCGACACGGCCGGCTTTCATGTCGCCGAGACCTATCGTGTCGTTCAGGGGTATGAGCGCGCGAGGGTGGCTGCGATCCACATCGAGGACGAGATGGTCCCGCGGCACTCGAACTTCGATGCCGGCCTCGTCGACGTCGCCGAGATGCAGGCCAAGCTCGAGGCGGCGGTTGCGGCTCGCAAAGACCCCGATTTCTTGCTGATTGCCCGCTGCGACGAGTTCTATACGTCAACGATTGCCGGTCCCGGTCTCGCCGGGCCGGGATCCGGTTCTCTCGAGGAGGGGGTCAGGCGGGGGCGCGCATACGCCGAAGTCGGAGCCGATGTCCTCCTCGTGCCATTTGCCTCTGGAGGGCAGGTCGCGACACTTGCCGAGGAAGTGGGGATTCCGATCGCGGTCTTCGGCCGGATCCTCCCGTCGGCGGCTTTCGGAATCAGCACCGGTTGGGGGGTGGGGGCCGCCGCACAAATACACCGGCAACTCGCCGAGCGCCTGGCGGAGCTTGGGGCCCTAGAGGAGCTCGATGGCTTCACGGCCGAGCTGACAACGCCACTCCTTTCTTTTCCAGACAAACGAAAGCTGACCGACGAGGAGCGCTACGAGCAGGTGGTCACTCGTTGGCTTGATCGCACTGAAAGGAATTGAGAAGTGTCACGTATCGATGATTTGGTGGGAGAGGTGGTCGAGACGTTCGAGTACAGCTGGACTTCGGACGATGCATTGCTCTATGCGGTCGGAGTTGGAGCCGGCCAAGTGGACCCACTGGCCGAACTGCAGTTCACCACCGAGAACTCCGTAGGGGTCACCCAGCAGGTTTTGCCTTCGTTCGTCTCGTTGATGCAGAGCGGAAAGTGGCTGACAAAGCTCCCGCTCAAAGAAGGGGAATGGGACGACTGGGGATACCCCAAGGGCACCGTGCACGGCGAGCAGGCGGTGAGGCTCAACGGCCCTTTGCCCAGCGAGGGCGATGCGACGGTTTCGGTTCGGCTTGCCGAGGTCCTGGACAAGGGCTCCGGCGCCGTGACCGTGGCCGAATGCGAGGTCGCAGACAACGGCAGCGGGGACGTGCTCGCGGTCGGGACGAGCACCTACTTCATCAGGGGCCAGGGTGGCTTCGGCGGAGAGCGCGGCTCCTCTTCTCCGTGGGAGATCCCCGATCGCGCCGCCGACATCACCGTCTCTGACCCAACGCGACCCAACCAGTCACTCGTCTACCGGCTGTCAGGCGATCGCAACCCGCATTGCTCCGATCCAGTCCGCGCCGTCGAGGATGGGTTCGAACGGCCGATCTTCCAAGGCCTCGGCAGCTTCGGCTTCGCCTGCCGCGCGTTGGTGAACGAGCTTTGCGAGGGCGACGTGAGCCGCTTCGGTGCGATGAGCGCCCGTTTCGCCGACGTCGTCTACCCGGGCGATCTGCTGGAGACCGAGATCTGGCGCGAAGATGGTGGCGCGATCTTCCAGACGAGTGCGCGGGGGCGCGGGCTCGTGCTCGACCGCGGCACGTTCAAGGAGGCAAGGTGACGGCATTAGCGGCCGCGTTCGGCGCCGATCGCGACGAGATTCGCCGCCACGATTTCTCTCTCGACAGCGAGCAGCTCGCGGTACAGGAGATGTTCTCCGAACTGCTCGGTCGGCACTGCCCGCCGGAGCGGGTCCGGGAAGCGGAGCCCGGCGGGTTCGATCCCGAGCTGTGGTCGATCGTCTTGGCGCAGGACGCGCTTGCGATGGCGTTGCCGCAATCCCTGGGAGGCGTCGGCTCCTCCAACGTCGACTGCGCTTTGGTCGCTGAGCAGGTCGGACGTAGCGCTGCGCCCGTCCCGCTGATCGACGCGCTCGCCGGCCTCCGCGCGATCGCACCACATCACGCGCAGCTCCAGCCGGAAGAACTCGAATCGCTGGCATCAGGGGGCGAGGTACTAACGGTCGCGCCGATCCCACTGGACGCTCGGCCTGTCCAGCTCTTACCCAGCGGTTCGATCGCCACCCGGGTAATCGCCTGCGAGGACGAGCGCGTGCTGCTCTACGAAGGTGGACCTTGGCCTCATGTCGAGAACCTTGGCGAGATTCCCGCCGCATGGTGGTCGGCAGGGGATGCAGACGGGGCGGTCGTCTTGGCGTCTGGGCCAGAGCATCGTCGGGCGTTTCTCGAAGCTGTCGCCTCCTGGAGTGTCATGGTCGCCGCTGCCGTGACCGGACTCGGTCAAAGCGCGATCGATGTTGCGGTCGACTTCGCCAAGACCAGGATGGTCTCCGGGGTACCCATCGGAGCGCTGCAGGGTATTTCGCATCCTCTCGCGAAAGCGCATGAGCTGATCTCGAGTTCCCGTCGCCTCGCTTGGAAGGCCGCCTGGTTCCTCGATCATGAACCGCAGGCGCGACCTGAGCTCCCACCGATGGCCCTGTGGCACGCCGATCGGGCGGCTGACTTTGCGGCAGCGACCGCCCTTCATGCCCATGGCGGGTCTGGCTTCATGCTGGAGTCCGACGTCACGATCTATCTGACGCGGGCAAAGGGGTGGGGTCTCGTGGCAGATCCGAAACGAGCCGCTGCCCGGGTGGCGGACTTGATCGGGCATGGCCTCGATGATGCGCGGACGGGGATTGCCGGTGGACTTTCGTAGAATCGACCAAGATCCCGCAGAGCGCGACTTCATAGCCGAGGTTCGCTCCTTCCTCGCCGAGGCCCTGACGCCCGAGTTGCGAGCCAGAATCCACGACTCGGGGTACCAACACGACGACGGATTCCACGAGGCCTTGGGGCAGCGTGGCTGGATCCTGCCGGAACGTCCCCCGGCCGAAGGCGGTGCCGGACTGAGTCGCTTGCGGGCGGAGATCCTTGACCTCGAACTGCTGCAGGCGCAGGCGCCTGTCAACGCCATGCTCACCACGCGCCTCGTCCTGCCGGCCATCGAGCAGCACGGTGCCCCAGATCTCGCCGCGGAACTCGCTCCACAGGTGGCTTCCGGCCACGTCCGCTTTTGCCTGGGCTACACCGAGCCGGACTCGGGCTCGGACATCGCCGCTGCGAAAACCAGCGCAGTCCGCGATGGAGATGGCTGGGTGATCAATGGGTCGAAGATGTTCACCACCGAGGCGCCCAACTGCCAGTACTGCTTTCTCCTGACGAGGACTGATCCTAAGGGCAGAAAGCATGAGAGCCTGACGATGTTCCTTGTCCCGCTCGAAAGCGACGGGGTGGAGATCAGCGCTATGCGGACATTGGGTAACGAGACCACGAGCGCCGTCTATTACACCGACGTTCGCCTCGACGATCGCTACCGCATCGGTGGTGAGAACGAGGGCTGGCGGGTGCTACTGGGCCCTCTCGAGGCAGAGCACACGGGAAGCGCAAGCGAGGTTGCTCCCCTGAGCCATCAGGCCGGCATCGCGCTCGCCCCGCTGCGACGTAGCCTCGATACCGCGATTCGTTGGGCCGCTCAGGCTCCGTCGGACTCCCGCGATGAGTTCGACCCCTACCCGACGCTGGCCTGGATCGCTACCGAGCTCGAGGCCGCCAGTTGCCTCAACGATCCGGAGGGCCGGGTGTACGGTTCGGATGCGTGCATCCGCGGCTGCGCCGAGATCGCCCGGCTAGTCGGTCCGGCTGCCGCCCTGCGGCGAAGCGCACCCGAGGCAGTGGAGGAGGGAGCACTCGAGGAGGCATTTCGCTTCGCGCACGGCACCGCGATATACGGTGGAACTGTAGAGATATTCCGCAATCTGATCGCTCAGCACGTCCTCGGTCTTCCCCGGCCACTTCCTCGCTGACGAAGAGTGCCATGGAGGAGAAATGGGGCGGACTCAAGTGAGGTGGGGGTCCTGACAATCGGCCGTCGGATTCGGTCGGCCGATCGCGAGACGTAGGCACGGCGGGTTGCCCAGCCGGCCAATATCAAGGTTAACAGCGAGCAGCGCACACCCTCCCACCCGCACGAAGGCCCGGGTGCTCGGCCTTCGCGCCGCCTGCTTGACACATTGGCGGATTATGGGTGCCTTCCACAAAGCACCTTTGCAGCGCGGCTGCGGTTTCCGACGAACCCGCCTGGCGTGCGGACGGCGCGGAGATCATTCCAGCTGGGGGCGATCCTGGCCTGCGAACCTCGACACGTTCGCCGTCATGCCGGCTGCAACAGGGCCGGCACCAACCGAAAAAAGACCAACACTCGAAACGGCCGCGCCCCCCGAGCGCGGCCGTTTCATTTGCGAGTGTTGATCCGCGAAGAGTGGCTAGCCGGCCGAGCGGGTAGGTTTGTATTGGTCGGCGGTCGCTTTCGTGTAGACCGGCGGCCAGACGACGGTCCCCGACTTCACGATTTCGCCATTCTCCCCCGGCACGATCACTCGTGGTGCCGGCTTTCCTTCCACGGCATCGATGATGCTCTGCGTCGCGGCAATGGCGATCCATTCACTGTTGCTGTAGTTGTCGACCGTCACTTCCCCGGCCTTCACGGCGCCGATCATCTTATCGGTGCCGCCCGTTTGAGAGCACAGCTTGACGTCGGTGCCCGGCTCCTTGCCTGCCGCCTTGATCGCTTGGATTGCACCTTCGGTCAGCGCCGGATACGTCGAGGCGATCACCTTCAGGTCCGGATGCGCGGTCAGCGCTGCTGAGGTTTTTTCCAGCGCTTCTGCAGGAAGGTAATTCGTCGCGTAGTTGGCGACTATGTCCATCCCTGCGCTTTCATAGGCTTTCGTCATCCCCGCGTAGTTGGGAGAGCCCGCGATGCCGTTGAGCAGCACGGTTTCTCCGCCGCCCGTTTCCTTCGCGCAGGTGTCGGCAACGGCATCCTGTCCTTCGATGTTGGTGCCGTCTCCGACCATACTGAGCGTGCCGGGTGCCCACAGTCCGTCACCTTTGGCGGGTTCCAATTCCCGGTTGCAGATTGGTTGCAGCATGTTGCTCACGACGATGCCCTTCTCGGGTGCCGTCTTGGATAGGATGTCGCACACCTCGTTTGCAGCCAACGGAGTCGTGACAATCGCATTGTACTTGCCGCTGTCGATCACAGTTTGGTATAGCTGAAGCTGACGGGCGATGTCGAATTCACTGTCAAAGGTCGTCAGCGGTACCCCGTACTGGTCTGCGACCTTTTCTACGCCCGCTTTCTGTTCTAGGGTGCCCGGTAGGCTAAGGGCGGGCGCAACAAAGGCAAGGTTGAGGTTTTCAAGCGTCACGGGAATCGGCTTACCGATCCCGACGTCCACGCCTTCGCCTTCGGGCTCATCGCTGCTCGTCGTTTGGTTCGGAGGGGTCGAGGTTTCATCTGGGCTCGATGAGCTGCTCGAGTCGCCGGACCCACCGCATGCTGCCACACCAATGCTGAGAACGCCCACGAGGGCGATAAGTACCGACATCGCCCTGAGGTTGTGGAGTGAGATGCCTTTCACAGAAATTCCTCCTCTGTCGTTACGTGGGCCCGCGAGCCCGACGGTCGTTTTCCGTGTGCTGCGGCGAGCCCCAAGCACGCCTGTGGTGCCCGCCGGATGGAGGAAGCGGAAGCCGGCCGAGTGGCGGACGTAGCACACGTGAAATTGAGCGATTTGCGTAAGGGGGTTCGGGGTTTCGAGGCACCGAGTTGCCCGAGCCTGGCTCGGGGAGCGACGCCTGACTGATTGGCGCCTCAAGGGCCGTCAACCGCTGCCGACGACCTCGTCGACGCAGGACTTGCACATCGCGATGTGCAAGTCGGACCCTGCAACCGGTCCCGCAGCTGACCCAAGAGTTTGACTGCGTTGGCATCGATGCCTCGCAATTCGACTTGATCGTCAAAGTGTGTGGTTCTGTCTGCCCAGGGCGCGCGTGGCCAAGCGCCCGATCCCGGTGGTTCCCCACGCCGCCTTCCCTAGCCGGCCGTACCGGAGTATAACACGACGTCAGAGTTAGCTCAGGCGTTTCGTCGCCCTCGGGGGCGAGCGCTGGCGCGCGCCGCAAGGTTGGCGCGCCTCCATCCATCCGTGCCGGCAGCTTCCGCCCTCCCGACTACCTTCGGGCAGACGCTACGGTAGGTGTGCCTCAGACGCCGATCTGGCTTGGTCGAGCCGTTTGCGGCGTGTCCAGTCCGCGATCTATGCCCGTGATCGCGGGGCCCAGACCGGCGGGCGGGGCAGCGACAGCGGTGGCCGTCGCGGGCTCGGAAGCGGCGGCGGGAAAATTCGTAGTCGTGTATATTCGGACGTCATGATCGAGAATGAGACGTTTTCGCCGAATACGCAAGTCGGGCAGTTCGGGCGCGGCTGGACTTCGAAGGATTCGCTGCTCTATTCGGTTGGCGTGGGGGCCGGCGACAATCCTTTCGAGGAGCTAGCGTTCACTACGGAGAACTCGGTCGGAGTCGAGCAGGAAGTCCTGCCGACCTTCGCGACCCTTTTTCAGGATTGGGATTTTCTGCCCGAGGAGTTCGACCTACGCCGGACCGTCCACGCACAGCAGAAGGTGGAGCTTCATCATCCGCTCCCGCCGGAGGGATCGGCGGAGGTGGTTGAGACCCTGAAGGGCGTTTTCAACAAAGGCTCGGGTACGCTGGTCGAGGTCGAGTTCGCGATGGCCGGTGACGACGGCAGTGCGCTCGCGACCGTGACCTCGGCGCTGTTCTTTCGCGGGCTCGAGAAGAGCGATGCGCCGCGGGGTGCGAAAGCAACCTGGGAGCTTCCTTCCACCGAGCCGACGAAGGTGGTCTCCTACAAGACCGCTCGGGGACAGGCTCTGCTCTACCGGCTAAGCGGTGATCACACTCCGATCCACTCCGATCCGGTAAGCGCAAAAAAGGCGGGGTTTGAGGAGCCGATTCTCATGGGTTCGTGCACCTTTGGCTTTGTCGGTCGCGCTCTTCTTCAAGGCCTTTGTGACGGCGACCAGCGGAAGTTCGGTGCGATGGGCGCGCGTTTCGCCAACGTTGTCATCCCCGGCGACACAATCGACGTTTTGATGTGGGCAGACGACGAAGGTGCGAAGTTCCAGGCTCGCGTCGGCGAGCGCGTCGTGCTCGACCATGGTGAGTTCGAGTTCGCCGCTTAGGCTGGCTGCGAGCTCGGTGGCCGCGGCCTGAGGCATCAGTAACGACCTGAGGCCCACCCGGGGGTTCCCCCCGGGCCGCGGGTCCCCGGTCAGTGTGGGGCGGAGGGGCCGAGGCGCGTCGAAAGCTCCTCGATCACTTCCTCGGTGTGCTGTCCCAGAAGGGGCGCGCTTTCAACGGGTACGTTGGACCCGGACATCTTGACCGGCCAACCCGGCATCACGAAGCGGCCGCGAACCGGGTGCTCGACCTCGACGAACGCCCCGCGCTGCCGCAGATGCTCGTCTTCGGAGAGCTCCTGGGTGTCGAAGGTCGCCCCGATCGGAACTCCTGCCTCGCCAAGCTGGCGCATCACTTCGACCTTGTCGAGGGTCTTCGTCCAACCCAGGACGACCTCGTCGACCGCCTCAGAGTTCTCGTTCCGCAACTCAGGCGTTGCGAACCGCGGGTCGCCGATCAGATCGGTGCGACCCATCACCTCGAGCATCCGCTCCCAATCGCCATTGTTGGCGCGGGAGGTATACAGGAAGCAGTAGTCATTTGGACCACCGCCGCGGCACGCGAACACACCGCTCGGGTAGGTCCGGAGCGGGCTGCGGTTACCGTGTCGCCTCGCAGCTCGCCCCTCGATCATCTGCTCGGAGTAGGCGATTCGCGCATAGTTGATCATCGCCTCCTGCATCGAGACTTCGACCTTTTGTCCCTCCCCGGTCCGATCACGCTGGTGAAGCGCCGCCAAGATTCCTACGGTCAGGTGCAAGCCGGTACCGGTGTCCCCCAGAGTTGGTCCGGGCTTCAGCGGCGGGCTATCAGGTTCGCCGGTCGTGCTGAGAATCCCGCCGGTCGCTTGACCGATCGCGTCGAAGGCGCGGAAGCGCTCGTAGGGCCCACCGGTCGAGAACCCCTTGATCGAGCCGTAGATGATGCGCGGATTGATCGTTTTGACCGCCTCGTAGTCGAAGCCGAGCCGCTCGATCGTTCCCGGCGCATAGTTCTCGACCATCACGTCTGCCGTCTCCAGCAGCCGCCGCATGGTCGCCCGGTCACCGTCGTCGCGGAGGTTGAGCATCACCGACCGCTTGTTGGCATTGAGCAGGATGAAGTACCACGAATCCGCGCTGGGATCGTCTCGTGACGCGTTCCTTCCCTGCTCGCCCGTTGGCGGCTCGATCTTGATGACATCGGCGCCGAGCCATGCCAGCGCCTGCGTCACCGAGGTACCGGCCTCGAAGTGGGTCAGGTCGATCACCCTGACGTCGGCCAACGCAGCTTCGCTTGTGTCGAGTCGATTCATCGTCGCCCTCAGGTCTCGTACTTGGTGAAGGACGCGCCCGTCGCTCGGGCTTCCGGGTCGGTCAGCACGTTGACGACGGCGGGCAGCCCCGACTCGAAGGCCCGATCGATTGCCGCGGCGAGCTCGCCCGGGTCCTCGACGAACTCGGCGTGCGCGCCGATCGGCGCGAACATCAGGTCGTAGCGAGTGTTGCCGAGGTGACGGCCTGGCTTTCGCCAGCCGGGCGTATCCGCCGTCCAGCCGCCGTTGTTGGAGATCACGCAGACGATCGGCAGCCCGTGGCGAAGGGCGGTGTCGATCTCCATCGCGTTGAACCCGAACGAGCCGTCGCCGTGCAAGACCACCACCTTCGCGTCCGGTAGTGCGGCCTTCGCACCGAGCGCCATCGGAACCCCGACTCCCATCGTCCCGAATGGACCGCTGTTGAGCGAGCGTGGCGCGTAAAACGGGATCGATTGGCGACCGAAGGTGAGGATCTCCTGGCCGTCGACGACGAGGACGGCGTCTCGTGGAAGCGCATCGCGAACGGCTTTGCAAAGGCGTAAGGGGTGGATAGGGGTGGCATCGGTTGACATCCGCTGCTCGGCCTTCTCGAGCTTCGCGAGATGCTCTTGGCGTAGTTCCTCGACCCAGTCGGTGTGCCGGTCGGGACCGAGGTCCGAGACTTCGACCAGCTGACTGAGGACCGATCTGGCGTCGCCGACGATGCCGGCGTCCGCTGGTCGATTGCGTCCGATCTCGGTGGGATCGATGTCGATCTGAACCAGCTTCGCCCCGTCGCTCCAGCGTGGTGCCTCCGCATGGCTGATCACATAGCTCTGGCGGGTCGCAACCTCCACGATCAGATCACACTCGGCGAAAGCGGTTCCGCGAGCTCCCAGGAAACAGAGAGGGTGGTCCTCCGGGATAACCCCCCGGCCTTGGGGGGTTGCGAAGAAGGGAATGCGAGCCGACTCGACGAACTGGCGCAGCGCCTCGTCCGCTTCGGACCAGATAACGCCGCTGCCGAAGACGACAACAGGTTTCTCGGCCCGTGCAATCAGCTCAGCGGCGGCGGCGATTTCCGTTGCGCCGGCTTGCGGGCGTAAGCGTGGAGTCGGCGACGACGGCTGTACCTCGTCGACCGGCACTCGGCCGTAAAGCACATCAGCGGGAATGTCGAGGTACACGGGCCCGGGCCTGGATCCGAACGCCGCGCGAAAGGCGAGGTCGATGTATTCGGGTAGGCGACGGGTTTCCAGGCAGCGGTCCGACCAGACGGTGATCGGCTCGAACATGGCGACCTGATCGACCTCCTGGAAGACCAGCCGATGGTTGCCGCTTAGCGGCGCGGCACCGCCGATCGCGATTACCGGCGCTCCATCTGCCCAAGCGTTCGCGACCCCGGTCACCATGTTCGCCACCCCCGGGCCCGACGCTGCCATCGCGACGCTGGGGCATCGGCGTAGCCGCGAGTAGGCGTTCGCCATCATCACCGCCGCCTGCTCATGGCGCACATCGATCATCCGGATGCCTTCGTCACCGCAGGCCAGCTCGCAGTCGAGCATCGGGCCGCCCATCAGATAGAAGATGTCCTCGACCCCGCGTTCGCGCAGGCATCTGGCGATGATCTCGTTGCCGGTCATCGTCTGCGTGGCCTCGTCGTGCTCGACGGCCGTAGTCATTGCGACCTCCTTTGCCATGGATTGAAGCACCCGACCCTCCGCCAGGCCGGGCTTCGACCCAAATCCGATCTTCGCTCCTCGAGCGTCTGGGCGCCGAATAGAGAGGTCGCGCCCAGCTCCAAAGAAACTATGATAACACGGCACCAAGTTATGATGGATTTTGCTTGCGCAACAGGGCGGCGGGAAGCTTGACGTTTGCGTAACTCGACACCATCTCATAACCTTGTCGTCAGGCAGTGGGGTAGGACACCGAGAGGAGGATGTCGGATGGGATCGCAGAGCGAGGACCAGTCAGTCGTGGAGTCGGGCCCGCGTCCGGAATTTCAGGAGTTCGATCCGCTGGCACCCGATCAGCGAGGGAACCCGTACCCGGTCCTCGCTCGAGCCCGCGAGGAGCGGCCGATCTTCTGGATGCCGGCTGAGCGGATGTGGTGCGTCACCCAACACGAGGATTGCCTGGCGGTTCTTCGAGACCCGGAGACCTTTTCCAGCAGGAACATGGGCGGGAACCAGGTAGAGCCGCCATCGATGTTCCGGAAGGCGCTTCCCGACGGATTCCCCACCCGCGTCAACTTCGCTGGGATCGATCCGCCGGAGCACACTCGTCTTCGCCGGCTGGTTCAGCCTGGGTTTACCCCCAAGGTGCTCCGTCAGTACGAATCTGACTTCGAGGCGACCGCCGAAGGCCTCTTGGACCGGGCCGAAGACGACGGTGAGCTCGACCTGATCGCCGGGTTCGGGGGGCCCTATGCCGGCAGCTCGATCACCGGCATGTTCGGTCTTGCGATCGACGATTACGATCAGTACGAGCGTTGGATCGCCGCGAGCCTCGCCGTCATGTTTGCACCCCCCAGCGGCTATGACGAGGAGGAGGAGGAGACGCTAAAGCGGGCGGAAACCCTCGTCGAAGTCGACGAGTATCTCGAAGGTCTAATCAACGAACGAAGGTCTTCCGACGGTGAGGACTTCCTCTCGACTCTGATGAGATCCGGGGAGGGGGAGGAGTCGCTCACCGATGGCGAGCTCAAGGGGACTCTATGTTTGTTGCTGCTGGCGGGCACGCATACCACGTCGAACCTAATCGCGAACATGACGCTGAACCTGCTGAGCGACAGAACGCATTGGGATGCGGTGTTGAGCCACCCGGACACCATCCCCGCCGTGGTCGAAGAGTCGCTGCGCCTGTGCGGGCCGAGCCGTGGCGTCTATCGAGAGACGACCAGGGAGGTCGAGCTGTGCGGGCAGCGGATCCCGGCGGGAGAAGCGATCTACGTTTGCCTCGCATCGGCCAACCACGACAGGTCCGTCTTCCCGGACCCCGAGCGCTTCGATCCCGGGCGCGAGAACCTGAGCAGCCACATCGGGATGAGCCGCTGGACGCACTTCTGCCTCGGGGCCCCCCTCGCCAAGATCCTCGCCAGGATCGCGCTCGGCGCGTTCCTGCGCCGCTTCCCGGACATCGAGATCGTTCCGGGCCAGGAGTTCGAGTGGACTGAGAATGCGATCCAGCCAAAGCTCCTGAGCGCGCGGGTGCGGTTGGGATGAACAGCCCTCCAGCGGAGGATCTGGCAAACGTCGTTCCCTTTCGCATCACCGTTCCCGAAGCTGACCTAGAGGATCTGCGCAGGAGGCTGAACGCGACCCGCTGGCCGCTGGAAGAGCCGGGCGTGGGGTGGGAGGAAGGCGTCCCGCTCGCCTACATCCGCGAGCTCGCCGACTACTGGCGGACCTCGTACGACTGGCGCATTGCCGAGGCCCGTCTGAACGAGTTTCCCCAGTGCAAGACCGAGATCGACGGTGCCACGGTGCACTTTTTCCACGCGCGGTCTCCTGAGCCGGATGCCCTGCCGCTGATCATCACGCATGGTTGGCCTGGCTCGGTGGTCGAGTTCATCGATGTCATCGGGCCACTGGTAGATCCGCGAGCGCACGGTGGCGATGCGGCCGACGCCTTCCATGTCGTTGCACCATCGATCCCCGGATATGGCTTCTCCGGCCCGCCAACCGAGGCCGGATGGGATGTCTCGAGGGTCGGCCGTGCCTGGTCGGAGCTGATGTCACGTCTCGGCTACCACCGCTACGGTGCCCAGGGTGGCGACTGGGGCTCTGCGATCTCGCAACATCTTGGCCGAATCGACCCGGCGCGAGTCATCGGGATCCACCTGAACCTCTTGATCACCCCACCGCCGCCCGGGGGTTTCGATCTCGAAGAGCTCTCGGCGGAGGACCGACGCGCGGCGCAGGCGCATCAAGAGTTCATCTCGCAGAGATCCGGCTATATGCAGGTGAATGCGACCCAGCCGCAGACACTTGCGTACGCGCTGAGCGACTCGCCGGTCGGTCAGCTCGCCTGGATCGTCGACAAGATGATGGAGTGGTCATGCGCCCGCGCAGTACCCGAGGAGGCTATCGACCGCGACTTGATGCTCACCAATGTCATGCTCTATTGGTTGACCGGCACCGCGGGATCCTCGGCCCGCCTGTACCAGACCCTTACCGGGGAGCGATCGCCTTCGATGCGTGTGGAGGTGCCCACGGCGGTTGCCCTCTTCCCCTGCGACATCGCACGACCGGTGCGGGCATGGGCCAACCAGGCGGCGAACATCGTCCGTTGGACGGAGATCGACCGAGGCGGCCATTTCGCTGCCCTCGAAGCTCCGGAGCTGCTGGTGGACGATGTTCGGGCCTTCTTTCGAACCCTGCGGCCTTAAGCGCGATGTCGCCGGCGGTTCTCGGCTTCATCCCCGACGGCGAAACGTGAGGGGTGGCCTCTGGCGGGCGGAGCTGGCCGTGCGATTCCTACCCAGTAGGGCAAAACGATAAACTGACGGCGGTCTATATCCCGTTTTTTTACTCAACGGCGCCTTTGGTCTCTCCGCGCTTTCCGGCGGATGATCGGGCCGGACTGGAGCCAAGTTGGCAGTCGACACCAAGGAGATCGCCCACCTCGACGTCGAGCCGGGGACCCTGCCCGAGACGATGGCGGCATGGGTGATCCGCAAGGAGCGCGAGGGGGAGCCGAAGGAC